>Ga0154742_1034_pt4 | contig 21178 bp, 17 predicted proteins | sample Rifle2008BG16ft_FD_105750 | JGI IMG/M metagenome (GOLD analysis project Ga0154742, IMG submission 105750) | Candidatus Aminicenantes bacterium RBG_16_63_16 | reverse complement strand
TCTATCTCAAGGTCCTGCCCCAGAACGACCTGTGGGGCACCCCGTTCAACGTCTGGTGCGGTTCGGGCGCGGACAATCAATACAACAACGTCACGGGCTGCGGGCTAGACGACTTCCTGGTTTCCTCGTTCGCCCGGGACAGGAGCCTGACCGCCATCACCTTTGATCCCATGACCCCGACGACGGCGTACTTCGATATCACGAGCATGACCAGCTTCAACGAAGACCTGGTCAACTGGAGCGGGTCCTGGATTCACGTGCCCAAGAGCGCCCAGGTCGGGGCCACGACCTGAAACGCTGACACCCGCGGCCCGGCTAGCGGCCGTTCACCCGACAGCGGGTCTTCATCTCCCTGAACCTTAAGGTTTGCAACCGGCGCCTCCGGGCGCTATGATGGGACTCCGGTGAGTCTCGACCGGGACTGGATCCATGGACGCCACGCCTGCCGCCGCATCGCCCGCGCCTGAACCTCCCCCCTCCTCCCGGAAGGCCTGGGAGTCCAGGCTGGTGTTTCTTCTGCTTATCATCGCGGTCAACCTGGCCGTGTTCCTGCCCTCGATGAGCGGCGATTTCCTCTGGGACGACAAGTACTTTATCAGCGAGAACCCGAATATCCTGGGCAGCGGGTTTCTCCGGAGCTTCCTCTCCAGCCCGTTCGGGGGTTTCTCGGGCTCCGACGAGAACAGCCAGCGGCAGGACCGGATCATGCAGTTCTACCGTCCGCTCGTCTCCCTGTCGTATTGGCTCGATTTCAATGTCTGGGGCCTCAACCCGGCAGCTTTTCATCTCACGAACATCCTGCTGCACATCATCAATGTGATCATCCTTTTTTATATCCTCAGCGGGCTGGCCTTCGGCCCGCGGCCGGCCTTTTTCGGGGCGGTTCTCTTTTCCGTCTATCCGCTCCACTTCGAGAACGTGTCCTGGATCTCGGGCCGGACCGACCTGCTGGCCTTCCTGTTCGCCGGCCTGGCGACCCTGTTCTTCATCCGCTTCATGGACCGGCCGCACCGGCTGGACCTGCCGGCCTCGGCGGCGGCCTTCTTCCTGGCGCTCCTGTGCAAGGAGAACGCGGTCATCCTGCCCCTGATATTCTCCTTCTTTCTTTACAAGAAAAATGGCCGGTCCCGCCTCGCGGCCTCGCTTGGACCTTATGGCCTGGCGTTTATCGGCTGGTTCCTGCTCCGGTGGAACGCGCTGGGCGCGGCCTCGGCCGGCGCGTCCGGGCGAACCGTCCTGGATTTCCTGGCCACGATCGGGTATTACGGCTGGAAGACGGTGTTTCCGTTCAAACTGAGCCTGACGATTGACTCCTTCCCGGTCATCCACAGCGCCCTGTACCGGCTTCTCGGGGCGGGGATGCTCGCCGCCCTCGGCCTGTCGATCTGGCAGGGGCTCAGGAAAAGCCTGGCCCAAGGCCGGCCCTACTGGACGTATATGTCTTATGCCCTGCTCGTTCTCCCCTCAGGGCTTGTCGTCCTGTCCGCGGCGGCGATTTCGCTTCTCGCCTGGCGATTCCTTTACCTCGCCTCGGCGGTCTTCATCGGCGCGTTGGCCTGGCTTTTCGAGAGCCGCCTCAGGCCGCGGGCGCTGGCCTCGGCGGCCTTACTCCTCCTGACGGCTCTTTACACGGGCGAGATCTACCCCAAGAACTCCCAGTTTGGTCATGACGAGGCCGCTTTCTGGCTCAGCATCAAGAACCCGGGCCGCGAGGATGCCCTCGCCCGGTTCAACATCGCGGTCAAGACGCTCCCCGCGGACGAGAAGAAGGCGCTCGCGCTCTTCGAGACGATCCTGAGCCGTCCCGGGCATCCCCTGCACGGGATGCTGAAGACCCGCATCTATGAAGAGCTGGCGATGTTCTATGCTTATAAGCGTGATTTTTCCCGCGCCGAGTCCTACTTCAACGAGCTGTTCCGGACGGAAGGGACTCAGTCACTTCACTCCTATTTCAATTACGCCTATTATCTTGGCTTATCCGGAAAGAAGGAGGACGGGGAGCATCTTATCCGGAGGCTTCTCGGGCAGTTCCCCCGGAATCACAACGCGCTGGTTCGGGCGGCCAAGTTCTACCTGATCGTCCGGGATTATGATCAAGCCGCCGGGCTCTATGCCGAGGATTTCCGGCTCTTTCGAACGCGCCAGTCGCGGCTGCTGGCCGAGGAAGCGGCGCGTCTCGCCCGGAAAACCCCGTCCTGAAGCGTCATTGCCAGACGGGCTTCAGCACGTCGAGGTACTGGCCTTTCAGCCGGCCCGCAAGGTAGATGACCTCCGGTTGAGAGGGCTTGAGGACGAGTGACCTTTCGAAATAGGCCAGCGCCGGCTTGACCCGGAGCAGGTTGCCCAAGTATAGGTAACCGATCTTATTGAGCACTTCGACGTCCTCCGGGTGGGCTTGGCTGATTGCCGCAATCAGCTTCTCCCCCTCTTCGGGCGCGCCTTTGTAATAGTAGAGCCTGGCCAGGAGGAGCTGATGGTCAAGGTCCAGGCTGGGCAGCGTTTGGACGAGCGACAGCGCGGCGTCGAAGTTCCGGCGCTGGATATAGAAGGCCATCTTCTTGTCGAAGGGCAGGGCCTCGAATTCGGCCTTCGACCCGGCGGTATCGATCCGGCCGAAATAGTTGGGGAAAATCGCCTTCATCGTCTTTTCCAGTGAAGCCGCCTTGTCCCAGAGGCCCCGGCTGACATAGAGGTCATAGAGCCGGGTGTAGGCTTCCTTGACCGTGCTGAAACGGGCCAGGTTGTCTTGGAGCGCGGCCTCGGCGGCCTGCACATTGCCCCGCGAAGTCTCCACTTCGGCCTTTTTTTCGTTGAGCTGGAAGCGGATGAAAGGGGCGATCTTGATGTTCGGCTGGCCCTGGAATTCCTCGATGCTGTTGAGCCAGCGGAGGGCGCTCTGGTAATCGGCCCGGGCGATCTCGATATCGGCATAGAGGGAGCTCACCAGGATGGCCGTTTCGCGCTTCATGTCCAAGGACAGGGAGCGGTTGAGGAAGAGCTCGGTCGAGAGGTAATCCTTGCTTTCGAAGGCCGCCTTGGCCGATTGGAAGAGGACATACGCGTCACGGGGCAGGGACTGCCGGGCCCGCTCCCAGAACAGGGTTTTGTTCTTATACGAATTGGCGTTCAGGACAACCGCCGGAATGAACAGGACCAGGAGGGCGAACACCAGGACAAACCGGGGCCTCTCGCGCAGGCCTTTGAGGGCGGCCGCCAGGAGCCAGACCAGGGCCAGCCCCGGCACGAGCATATATCTCGAGTAGATCTGGTAAGGAAAGATGTCGGTGAAGATCAGAAGGGAGTGGGCCGCCAGAAAGATGGCCAAGAGCGCCGTGGCGACCAGTAGCCTTTTCTCCCGGGCCGAGCGGAGGAGCAGGAAAACCAGGACCAGCGCGGCGGCGATCCCGAAACCGACGTAGCGCGCGCTCATGACCTCTTGAACGGGCACGAACATGTCATAGCGCAGAGGAAAAATCATGGTCCGGAAGTAGTAGCCCGCGCCACCCAGGATGGCCTGGATGTCCTCCGCAATACCTGCGCGCAGGACGAACCTGATGTTCTTGATGTCCAGGACGAAAATCTTGACAAAGAAAAACAGGCCGGTCAGGGCGAGGTTGGCCAGGTGATAGGGAAGCGTGATCCGCCGCCGCTTGATCGCCTCATAGACGAGAAGCGCCGGCAGGAAAAACACGAAGGTCTCCTTGGACAGGATGCCCAGGAGAAAGCAGGCCGAGGAAAAAATAAGATACAGCCGCCGGCGCTTCTGCAGGGAGAGGTCGAGAAAGAGAAAGCACAGAGCCGCCCAGAGCAGCATCAGCAGGTCTCCCCTCCCCACCACCCAGACGATGTTGTCCGTGTTCAACGGGTAGAGCGCGAAAAGCAGCGTCACGATCTCGGGGAAATAGGCGTATTCCTTCTGCCGCTTCAGAAAGTAAAAGAGAAAAACCAGAGCCAGCAGGTAGATCACCAGGTTGGTCAGCCTCAGGCTGACGTTGTGGATTCCCCAGAGCTTGTTCTCCAGCAGAAAAGTCGCGGTCAGCAGCGGGCGGTAATAGTGATCCTGCCCCTGGACGCCGAGCTGTTCGCTGAAGTAGCCGAACTTGAAGGCCGAGCTGACCGGATGATTCTCGATGAAAAGGATGTTGTGCTTGAAGAAGATATCATCGTCCCAGATCAGCTCGTAGTCGAACGTCTTCCAGTAGACCCCGAAGAGGATGACCACGAGGGCGAGGAGAAAAACAAAGTCTTTCTTCAACATGGAGGAACTCCAAAGGCCATGGCGGTCGCCGGTCTCATTTGGCGGGCTTCCAGACAATCTGCGAGACAAGGGTCCGGTCCGGCCCCTGCGGCCGGGCGGCCCCCAGGATCTTGAACTCGGCCTGCCTGGCGGCGCCGCCGCCAAAATAGAGGAAGGCCTTATAATTAAACGGCCAGTCCACGAAATAGCCGACGTTTCGGGACAGCGCGTATTCTCCCAGTCGGCGGTCGCGGATCGCCCGGGCCGCCTGCCCGTCGACCACGCCGTCGAGATTGACAACCGTAAACCGCCCGGCTGCGTAATAACCCAGGGCACCGCTCTGGAACGCGCCGAGCACCGCCGCCTCGGGCAGCCAGGCCAGGGCATCCCGGGTCACCTCGCGGTAGCCTTTGGCTCCGTGGAGCGAAACGTCAGGCGTGGTGGACGGATCCTGCCAGATCCAGAGGGCGCTCTGGAACAGGGAGGCGGCGAGCGCGATAACGAAAAGGGAGCCGACCAGGGGCGCGACCCTCAGCCGGGCGCGGTGCGCCCATAATGAACCCAGCGCGACGGCAATGATCACGGTCACGACGGCGTGTGTCTGATGGAGATACCGGCGGAAAAACCAGAGCGCGGGCAGGTAGAAAGTATAAAAGGCGGCCAGGATTCCCCCGTGAGCGGTCCAGGCCAGCCAGGGTTGGATGCCCCCGCGTTTCCTGTACATCCAGGCCGCCGCGGCGAGGAAAGCGGCGAAGATCAGGAGGGCGAGGCCCCAGCTTGCGGCGGGGCTCCTGATCAGCCATTCCTGAAGGCGCTTGGCGTCGTAAAAAGGGCCGCCGGCGATCGTGCTCGCCGCCCAGCCGACCTGTTGATGGATTTTAAGATACGAGGCTTGATGATACCCGACCTGCTGCCGCACGGCCGCCCCGCTCTCGGGAACCGGAGTCCCGAATTTGCCCAGGCAGTAGGCCCACCAGGGAGCGACGACAAGCAGCGCGGCCAGGCCGGCGGCCAGCAGCCCTTTTCTCCAGCCCCGGGCCAATTCCCAAAGGCCGAGGATCCCGACCAGGAAAACCGTGTCAACGCGGGCCAGCAGGGCCAACCCCGCCGCCGCGCCCGCCAGAATGTAATAGGCGGTTTGACGTTTCTCACGGGCCCGGCACCACAGCTCGGTCAGGGTCAGACTCAGGGCCAGGGCGAGCGAAGTCTCGAGCCCATCCAGGGAGGCCGAGATGGCGACGGGGGAAACGGCCCATATGAGGGCGGCCGCCAGGGCGGCCGGATAACCGGCCACCCGCCAGGCGATCCGCCCGAGCAGGCCGGCGTTGACCAGCCCCAACAGCGACGACAGGATGAGCGCGATTCGCAGCGGCGCATCGGGCGTGTGATAGATCTTGAATACCGGGACTATCAGGAACGCCAGCAACGGCTGAAAGCCGCTGGTCAAGGTGGTCCCGTCGGCGGTGGGGCCCAACCCGTTCGCCAGCGATCGGGAGATGGATAGCGTGTAGTAGGTGTCATCGGGAACAAACAGGCGGTCGAGGATATCCAGGCTGCGGGTGACTATCCCGATCCGGAGGGCCGCGCCGATGACAAGCGAGACTGCCAGCGCGGCCAGAAACGGGAAATTCCGCTGGCGGGCCGGCGCAGGCGCGGCGGCGACCGGCCGGTATTCCTGATCCTGCGCGAATTCCGTCAACTATCGCGATCCTTGGGGCGCCGCCCGTTCAACCTTGTATAAACGCCAGCGCCCCCCCGGCGTGGCGGGCCGGAGGCCGCCGTCGGCGGCCAGCGAGGCATGCAGCCGCTCATCGCCGCTGATGAGCGCGTAATCGAAGAACCCGAGGTCGGTTTTCTTCGCCCTTTCCGGGAACCACTCGAGCCCATTCGTCCACGGCGGACGGCGGCGTTCCCGGTAGACGACCAGGCTGGGGCCGAAGTCGGCGAAGGAAAAATTAAGCTCCCCTCCTTTATAGACCTGGGCGTACGCAAAAACCTGGATGAACGGCGATCCCCGGACGACCGAGCTCTCCTTGATGTAGCTCAACCCGATCACGCGGGGAGCGGCCGGCAGGGCGGCGAGCGATTCGCCCAGGCCGCCAAGCTCCGATTTCTCAAACGCGACCCAGTTCAGCGAGGTGAGGGCGAAAAAGGCCACCAGAACGGCGGCGACCGCCGCGGTCAGGATGTTTTTGGGGACCCGGGGCCGGGGGAGTCCGAGGAGCAGGAACGACAGCGCGGGCGGAACCCAGCGGCTCGAGAACCGGATGGTGTTGGTATATTTATACGGCAGGAGCAGGGCCAGCGCGAAAAAGACGCCCGCCAGAAGCAGGAGCTCCTTGTCTGTACGGGCCGGAAGCTCTTTCCGGTTCGAAAGCCAGGCGGCCAAAATCCAGGCGATGATGATGGCGAAAAATACCGCTTCGAACGAGCCCTTGAGGCCGCCCAGGGCGGCATCCGCCAGCCAGACCGGGGACAGCCTCTCGAAGGGGGCCGTCTCCCAGAAAGTGGGAGAACCGAACCCGTAGGCGGAAAGTGATGGATACCAGATGGCCGCCAGGACGAGAAACGGCGCGGCGGCGGCCAGCCTGAACACCAGGGTCCTGCTCTCACGCCTGAAAACGACATGGCTGAGGACCAGCCAGCCCAGGGCGGCGGCAAACCAGAGGATGTGGGTCAGGTACAGGCCAAGCGACGCCAGCCAGAAGCTCAGGACTTCGGTCCGGCGATTGGAGAAATCCGTCCTGAGCAGGATGACCCAGAGGATGAACAGGGGCCAGCCGAACACGAACTGATAGAATCCCCAATAGAGGATATGGCTGAAAAACAGGATCACCGAGAGCGCGGCCGCCAGGGCCGGCCGTTTCATCTTGTAGGCCAGCCAAAAGAGCAGGATGATCCAAAATATCGCGATGAACAGTATTCCCAGGCGGCCGGCGTCGGCGGCGCCGAAGAGAAGCCAGGCCGCCCCGAGCACGGAATAGACCAGGCTGTAGGGGGTGATCCACTGGATGCGGTAGGGAGAATCCGGCTGCGCCAGGGCCTCGCCGAAAAGCCGGACCTGCGCGACATGCTGCGGAAGGTCGGTCAGGGGTGGAAACTTAACGACGAGGAACGGAACCGCCGCCAGGACGCAACACAGGAGAGCGAGAAGGGCGGCGTTCTTCCCGGCGGATGATCCCCGGTCTGTCGGGCTGGCGATCTCACTCACTTGCGGCGGGCCCTCCGGTCGTGTCGGTCGGGGATTCCCGAAAGCGGCATCTCGAGAGGTGAAAGCGCCCACCGGGCGGCGTTGTTTCGCTGAATCCTCTGTCGAATGGCAAAGCTCATTATAGAAAAACCGGGCCCTTGAGGCAACCTGAAACCGCCGGGCGTTTTCCGGTGAGCGCCGATCGAAGTGTCAGAAAGCCCAAAGCCAGCAGCGCCAGGATGCTGACAGCGCCGCCGATGGCAAAACCGCGAGGCCGATACTCGATCTCGACTTCGTGCCGTCCGGACGGAACCACGACGCCCTTTGAGCTCAGATTAGCCCGGAGCACTTTGACCGGACGGCCGTCGACCCGGGCCCGCCAGCCGCTCGCCCAGTTGCCGGGAAAAACGACGAAGGCCGGCCATGTAACGGTCACTGAACCTCTCAGCCTGCCCTGCCGGCTCTCGGCGACCTCGAACGAATCCTCTCCCGGGGTGCGTTCGGCCCGCCCGAGGGTCAGTTCCGGATCGACGATGGCCGTGCGCCGAGGGTCGAACCCTTCCTGGAGGCAAAGCCGGAGCTTCTCTTCGAGTGACGCCGCCGGAACAAGGTCGTGGACAAGGTGGACCTGGGAGGCGGCCCCCTCGATCGTATGAAAATAAATCGGCCCCTCACTCGATTCGCGCTCTTCGGCCGGCCAGGCGGGCATCCGAGTATGGCCGACATAGTATTGGCAGCCCTCAGTTCTCAGCAGCCGGACCCGCTCTTCCCTCTGATATCTGAGGACGGCATCGCTGAGCCGACGATATTCCCGCGGGTAGATGTCGAGGGTGTCCTCATCAAAAAAGTACCAGGCGCCGTCGGCGATCCCTGTCAGCGGATAGAGGCTGGAGCGGGCATAGCGGGCCAGGCGCAGGATGCCGGTGCCGCCTCTCCTCAGGGACTTCGGCGCGTCGTCTTCCCGGAAGATCCTGGCGGGCTGCCCGCGGCCGGCCGTGAAACCCGCCGCCTCGAAAAAAGACGCCGGGACGACGGGGTTGATGTGACGGTTGTGATAGGCCAGGTCGAGCACGGCGATCCCGATCATGAGCAGGCCGCCGAACCGGCCTCGCCATCCTGTCCCCGTTGAGAGAAAGACGGCCAGCGCAACGAGAGCCGCCAGAACGGCCGCCGAGATAAGCGAGGCCCGGATGTCCGTCAGGATCTCCGCTTCGGCCGCGGCCAGCCCGCGCCCCAGATTTTCAGCCAGGGGACGCGAAAATAGCGCCAGGAGCAGGCCCAGGCCGGCCAAGCCGGCCGCCCATCGTCGTCCCGCTTTTTTCTTTTGAGCACCCGCCTCGAACAGCTGATCGAAACCCGCGGCCGCCAGGAGGCAGACGCAGAAGATGGAGCCTACGAAGAACTTAACCGGGTAGCGGATCGAAGACACGAGAGGCACGGCTCCAAAGAAGCGGTGGACGGGCGAATACCTCCCGGCTGCCAGTATGAGGAACAGCAGCGTGGCCGCGCCCAGAAATAAGATCTTCCTGTCCCTGAGCCTGCGGAGAGCCCACAGGGCAAGGACGAGCGCGGCGAGTCCGGCATAAAGGCTGTAGTAGAGAGGATACCCCCGGTCGAAAAAGTGACCGGCCCAGAAGTGCTGATGCCCGGGCGCCCTGTCGTTTCCCAGGATGTCCGCGAAGGGAAGGTTCAACAGCTGGACGGCTTCGAGGGGCCACTCGGTGAAGCGCGTCGAAGTTCTCGCGCTCTGCCGCCACAGCTCAAAGGACGGGAGGAGCTGCGCGGCGGAAATCAGGATCGCGAACAGAAACGACAGCGCCGCGGCCAGCCCCCGGCGTTTCCTGTCGGAAGCCAGGAACAGGATCTGGAGCGCCGCGAGCGCCAGCGTCATCAACGTGATCTCGGGAGCCCCGGCGAGAAGCGAGAGCGTCCAGAGGACGGCCAACGCGGCCAGCCGCCCCACCCAGCGGCGCCAGGGGAGGCTGACCAGAATCAGTATCCACGGCAGCCAGGTCAAGGCGCCGATGTGATTGTAGAATTCGAACGAAGACAAGTACATGCCGCCGAACACAAAAAGCGAGGCGCCGAGAAAAGATCCCCTTCGCGAGAGGGCGTAGGATTTTCCCAGAAAATATAATCCGGACCAGGTCAGGACCGCGTGGATGAGATAGTAGAGCTTGAAGGCCGCGAAGAACGGCAGCCATAAATAGAGCGCCATCGCCGGATAGAGGGCCGCCGTCTTGAGGTTCGCGAGAAAGGGCTGGCCGCCTCCGTAAGCGTCCGTCCAAAGGGCGAAATCTCCCTCCTTGAGCAGTTGAGCGCACAGCCGGCGCGCGGGGATCTCCCAGAGGGTGACATCGCGGTCGAAGATCGTTTGGCCTGCGAGGAAGAACTCCCGGAACAGGAGGAGAAACAGGACGAGGAAGATGGCGACCGGCAGGACGTCTTTCCGGTCCCAGATTCTCGGCGTCCGGGAAACGGCGGCCATGGACATGATAACTATCAAAAAACGGGGGCCCAGGCAAGGTTGTGCTATAATCCCGGGACGTGAGGACAATCCTCCTCGGCCTTGTTTATCTTGTGCTCGTCGTCCTCCTTTCCGTTGTTCTCCTGATATCCTGGCCCTTCGGGGTCCGGGAGCCGATCCTGACGATCGCCAAGTGGGCCATGGACCTCGGCCTGAAAATCCTGGCGATCCGGGTCGATGTCACGGGGCGCGAGGCCGTCGACAGGAAAACCCGCTACGTCTTCATGGCCAACCATCTCAGCTTTATCGACGGGCCGATGCTCTTCCGGCTCATTCCCCAGTCCGTGCGCGTCATCCTCAAAAAGTCGGTCTTCCGGATTCCGGTCGTCGGCCAGGGCATGAGGTACGTGGGGTTTGTTCCGGTGGACAGGAAGGGCATCCGCGGAGGAAAGCGGAGCATCGAGACCGCCGGCCGGCTGATGCGGCAACGGGGCTATTCCTACCTGGTTTTTCCCGAGGGCACGCGGAGCCTCGACGGCCGGATCCAGGCCTTCCGCCGGGGCGGCTTCTTCCTGGCCCTCGAGGCCGGCGCCGCCATTGTCCCGATCAGCATCGCCGGGACTTTCGCGCTGATGCCCAAGGGGTCGATGTTCGCCAGGTCGGGCCGGGTCCGGGTGCGATTTCATTCGCCCGTCCCGACTCAGCGGTGCAGCCGGGAGACCATGGGCGAACTGATGGCCGAGGTCAAGGCCGCGATCGAGTCGGGACTCCGGGAGGATGAGAGCGCGTCGGCCCCGGCTATTCCTCCCCGAGCACGATCTTCTTGATCCCGTCCGCGCCGGCCACTCCGCTGTTGAAGAGATAACAGGCCGTCGAGTCCAGCAGCCGGCTGAAAAACACCTTTTGAAGCTCGAGCCGGTCTTCGCTCGTGAACAGGAGATGGGGATTATAGTACGGTTGGGGTTTCGCGGAGCTGAGGCTCTTCCTGGCGCCCCAGGCTTCGCCCGTCTCGAGGACGCGGAGCGCCTCATTCTTCGTCAGCCGCACCGCCGCCGGCGAGATGGCGTCGTTTCTCAGGATAAACACCCAGGCGAGCTCGGTTCTCTTAGCATGGCCCGCCCGGCCGCCGATCCAGAGGGGATCGAGCATGGCATGGGCATCCTTGGAGGCCCTGTAGCAGAAAGGAGAACCCCTGTCGAGTCGGCAGTCGTCGAGCCGCAGGCACCCGGCATCCAGGCAGTCCTCTTTATGGGTGATGATGTTTTCGCACCGGCTGGAATCGAACAGGGGGGCGAGCCGCGGGAATGACTCGACGGTGTTGGTCGGCAGGTAAAGCTTCCGTTCGACGCAGTCCGCCAGCGCCCTTCCTCCGCTGAGCCTCACGAGGATGATGTCGTTGCCCTGGAGCCGGAACCGGCGGTCGCCCAGCAGCTCGAAGAAGAGCTCGGTCTTTTTCGTGCCGGGGGGGCCGACGAGCACCAGGCCCCGGCCTCCCGCGTCCGCCGACATGCCCCGGATGCCGTGGGCCCCGAACAGGCGCTCGCCCGCGTCCATGACCAGGCCAAGCGCCAGGCTCCGGAGGGGGCCGTAGCTATCGGCATTGACGACGACGCCGGTCTTTGTCTCCGAGCTGTAAAAGACGCGAGGCTCTCTTCCGGGGATTCCGTCGACGGCGAAGATGATGCCGTGGGGTTCCAGGTCGGCGTCGAGCTGTGCCGGATACCAGTTCTCCACCCAGAAGTCATAGAGGTGGGGAACGTTTGTCCGAAGTTGAACGATGATGCCGGAGATGTTGACGTTCCACTCGTAAGTGTTCTCATGGGCGAGGTGGCTCTCCATCTCGGCGACGAGCGCGTCTCTCATTTTGACGGTGACCGAGGAATCCACCGGTACCGGCTTCTTGACGCGGGTGACGGCGTTCTGCAGCGTGACGCGCTTCACCCTCTTCGGCGTCTTCAGCCTGGAGATGGCCTCGATGATCCGGTCCATCCCTTTTTCCAGGTTGGCCATCGAGGTCGCGGTCGAAATCCGGATATAGGCGTCGGCCCCGAAGGAGTCGCCCGGGACGATGGCCACCCGGGCCTCTTTCAGGAGGTAGTAGGCCAGGCCGTAGGAATTCCGGATCAGTATGCCGTTGGCTTCCTTGTCATAGTATTGCGAGACGTTGGGGAAAAGGTAGAACGCTCCCTGGGGTTTAAAACAGGAGATGTTGGGAATGGCGTTCAAGCGCATCAGGCAGTAGTTCCGGCGGCGCTGGAACTCGGAGATCATCCGGGAGATCTCGTGCTGCGGTCCGGTCAGGGCCTCGAGGCTTGCCTGCTGCGAAATCGAGCAGGGATTGGAGGTCGAGTGGCTTTGAATCTTGCCCATCGCGCTGATGACTTCCGCCGGCCCGAGCGCGTACCCGATCCGCCAGCCCGTCATGGAGTAGGCCTTGGAGACGCCGTTAATCAGGATGGTCTTTTTCTTGATGTCCTCGCCCAGCGCGGGAAAGCTCAGGTACGGAAAATCATCGTAGATGAGCTTGCCGTAGATCTCGTCGGCGATGACATAGATGTCCTCCCCCCGGATCACGTCGGCCAGCGCCTCAAGCTGCGCCCTGGCATAGGCCGCGCCGGTCGGGTTGGCGGGGTTGTTGAGGATGACGGCCTTGGTGGAAGGGTTGATCGAGGCCTTGAGATCGTCGGGGGAGAGGAGAAAACCGCTCTCCTCCTTGGTCGGGATGAACACCGGCCTGCCGCCCGCGATCGCCACCGCCTGGGGGTAGGTGACCCAGTACGGGGCCGGAATGATCACCTCCTCGCCTTCGTTGACCAGCGCCTGGACGAGGTTGAAGAGGGAGTTCTTGGCCCCGCTCGAAACGATGACCTCGTTGGGCTCATAGCCGAGCCCGTAGTCCTCTTTCACCCGGGCGATGACGGCCCTCTTGAGGGCCGGCGTCCCCTCGTTCTCCGTGTACTTGGTGAAGTTCTGCTGGATGGCGCGGATGCCGGCCGCCTTGATGTTTTCGGGCGTGGGGAAGTCGGGCTCGCCCACGCTCAGGTCGACGATGTCGATCCCCTCGGCCTTCATGGCCTTGGCCTTGGCCGAGATCTTCATGGTCGGCGAGGCGCCGATCTTATTGGCCTTTTCTGAGATCATGCTGGGCCTGTCACCCGGGCGAGCCTAGTCTTCCTTCTTCTCTTCAGAGGAGAACTTGGCTTGGAGGTACTTTTTCAGGTCAACCCCGGTCAGGGACTTGACGACGTCCGGCATCTGGGACAGCACCTCGGCCACCTGGGCGGTGATCTTCGTCGTGCCCAGGCTCTTTTCCCCGCCGCCGATGACGATGATTTTATCGACCTTGGACAGGGGTTCGGAGACGGCCCTGGCCAGGTCGGGGAGCGTCTTGAGGTACATCTCGAGGACCGCGGCCTGGTTGTATTTTTCCCAGGCTTGGGCTTTCTTCAGCATCGCTTCGGCCTCGGCCAGCCCCTTCTTTTTCACGAGCTCGGCCTCGACCTCGCCCTCGACCTTGAGGGCTTCGGCCTTGCCCTTGGCCTCGGCCTGGATCCGGAACTCCTCGGCTTCGGCTTCGGACTTGATCTGGTACTTGCGGGCGTCGGCCGGCTTGATAACGGAGGACTCCAGCTCTTTCTCGCGGCGGGCGATCTCCAGTTCCTCGAGCTTGATGGCCTCGGTCTTTTCGATGGCCTTCATCACGGCCTCTTCTTTCTTGATCTGCTGGCTCAGTCGGTAGCGCTCGAGCTCGTACGAAAAATCGGCCTGGGCCTTTCTCTGATTGACCATGACCTGGGATTCGGACTTCTTGGCCTCGTTTTCCCACTGCGCCTTGGCGATCAGGGCGTCGGCGGCGAGTCGGGCGACTTCTCCCTCCTTCCGCGCCTGGGAGGATTTGACGATGGATTCTTTTTCGGTCTCGGCCTCGGCGATCGAGGCGTCCCGCTTGGCGGCGGCGATCTGGGGCTTGCTCAGCGACTCGAGGAAGCCCTGGGAATCACTGATATCCTTCAGGGCGAACGACAGCATGACGAGGCCCATCCGGGACAGGTCCGGCTTCACCGCCTCGGACACCCGGGCCGAGAATTCCTGGCGGCCCCGGTAGATCTGCTCGACCGTCATCGTCCCCATGACTTCCCTCATGTGACCTTCCAGCACGTTCAGCGAGACGTCGCGGATGCCGTCTTTGCCCAGCCCGAGGAATTGTTCGGCGGCCAGCCGGATGGCGAAATCCGAGGAATCGACCTTCACCTGCGCGGTGGCCTCGGCCATGATCGGGACGCCGCTGTGGGTGAGGACCTCGGGGGTTTTGATGTTCAGGGAGATAACGTCCATCGGCAGCCGGTAAAACGTCTCGACGAACGGCAGGACGAACGTGCCCCCGCCGAGCCGGTACCGGTAGCCGACCTTGACCTTGGTGCCGTCGGGGCTGATGACCGTCCTTTTCCTGCCGCCGGCGATGATCAGGACCTCGTTGGGACCGACCTTGCGGTACTGCTTGGCGAAGACGAACAGAATTATGCCGATGACGACGATAATGACGGCGATAAGGATCAGCGTGGAGACGGGTATCATCATGACCTCCTGTGCATCGGCCCCTGGCTATGGGGCGCAGCCTTTGGGGTGGCCGCCGCGTTGAGCCCTAATTAAGTAAAAATAATATATTTGTGGGATTATCAAGTCAAGCTTTCCGCCGACCGCCGCCCGGCTGCGTCTCGGGGCCAGCCTACCCGGTTTTCAGCTTCTCGCGGAAATAGGGGATTGTCCTTCCCAGGCCTTCCTCGAGCGCGACGCGCGGCTCCCAGTCGAGCTTCGCCCTGGCCAGCGAGATGTCCGGGCAGCGCTTGACCGGGTCGTCGGACGGCAGCGGCCGGAACTCGACCCGGGAGCGGCTGCCGGTGAGCCGCTGCACCTTCTCCGCCAGCTCCAGGACGGTGAACTCGCCCGGGTTGCCCAGGTTGACCGGGCCCTGGAGGCCCTCCGCGTTCATCAGCCGGACCAGGCCGTCGATGAGGTCGGCATAGAAGCAGAACGAGCGCGTTTGGGTCCCGTCGCCATAGACGGTCAGGCTCTGCCCGCGCAGCGCCTGGACGATGAAGTTGCTGACCACGCGGCCGTCGTCCACGGCCATCCGCGGCCCGTAGGTGTTAAAGATCCTGGCGATCCGGATGTCGACCCGGTTTTGCCGGGAGTAGTCCTTCATCAGCGTCTCGGCGACGCGCTTCCCCTCGTCGTAGCAGCTCCTCACGCCGATGGGGTTCACGTTGCCCCAGTAGGCCTCGTTCTGGGGATGGACCTTGGCGTCGCCGTACACCTCGGATGACGAAGCCAGGAGGATCCGCGCCTTGGTGCGCTTGGCCAGCCCGAGCATGTTGATCGTGCCCATGACGTTGGTCTTGACGGTCTTGATGGCGTTTTGCTGGTAGTGGATCGGCGAGGCGGGGCAGGCCAGGTGATAGATCTGGTCGACCTCGATAAACAGGGGGTGAATGATATCGTGGCGGATCAGCTCGAAATATGAATGGTCCAGCAGGTGCCGGATGTTATCCTTGCTGCCCGAGAAGAAATTGTCGATGCAGACGACGTCGTTCCCCTGGCCGAGGAGAAACTCGGCGAGATGGCTGCCCAGAAAGCCCGCCCCTCCGGTTATCAGGATTCTCTTCACAGGTCGCTCCTCTGCCCGTAAGCCATGAACATCAGGCTTTTTTTCTTGAGCACCGCCTTCTGGAGCTGGATGATCTCTTTGATGCCCTTGTCGGCGAGCTTCAGAAGATCGCCCAGGTCCCTCCGGGAGAACGGCTCCCGTTCCGCGGTCGCCTGGACCTCGACGAGCTGCCCGCTGTCGGTTTCGACGACGTTCATGTCGATCTCGGCCTGGGAGTCCTCGGAGTAATCGAGGTCGAGGAGCAGCTCGCTGGCGACAACGCCCACGCTGGTGCCGGCGACGAGATGACGGAGCGGCATCTTGTCGATGATCCCCCGGTCGAGCAGCTTCTTCAGGGCCAGCGCCAGGGCCACGCAGCCGACCGTCACCGAGGCCGTCCTCGTTCCGCCGTCGGCCTGGATCACGTCGCAATCCACCATGATCGTCCGTTCACCCAGGGCCTCCATGTCGGTGACCGCTCTCAGGGAGCGGCCGATCAGGCGCTGGATCTCCTGGGTCCGCCCGGAGATTCTCCCCTGGGTCCTCTCCCGCGCGCTTCTTTTTTCCGTGGCGCAGGGCAGCATCGCGTACTCCGCCGTGACCCAGCCGGTCCCGCTGCCCTTGAGGAACGGCGGGGCCTTCTCTTCGACCGTGGCTGCCGCGGCGACCCGGGTTTTGCCGACCTCGATAAACGCCGAGCCGTCGGCATAGTCGAAGTATTCCGTGTGGATTTTGACCGGCCTCAATTCGTCGAAGACGCGTTTTTCCCTCATCGGCTTCCACCTCAGGCTGCGTAGTGATGTCCGGCCCCGGCGGAACGCGGAGCGTCGGGCGGCCGGGTTTTCCAGCGGTCGTGGAACCAGAACCAGAGGCCCGGGTTTTGCCGGATTTCCGACTCAATCATCTTAGTGCAATGCCGGGTGATTTTCAACACGTCCTCGTCCAGGCTGCCGGAGAGTCCGACCTCGACGGGAGGACCGATCCTGATGGTGTACGAGAACGCGGCCGTCGGGTAGCAGAAGATCGGCAGGAGGGGAGATCGGGCGCGCGCGCAAAAGGACCCCACGGCGGGAGTGGTGGCCGCCGGGCGGCCGAAAAAATCGACGAACACGGCCTGGCTGCGGAGGACATTCTGGTCCATCAGGATGGCCACAGCCTCGTTCCGGCGGAGGGCCTGGAGAACGGGTTTGGCGGCCTGGAATTTCGAGATGACGCGGGCCCCGAGCGACTTCCTGAAGCGGAGGAGCCTCCGCTCGAGAACGCGGCTGTCCAAGGGCCGGGCGACGACGTTCAGGCGGGCGAACCGCGAGACGGCGAGCGAGGCCACCTCCCAGTTGCCGAAGTGCGCGGAGAAAAGGATGGCCCCCCGGCCTTCCTCGAGGGCCCGGCGCAGATGGTCGGCGCCCTCGAGCGACAGAAGCCTCAGCCTCCTCCGGTGGCTGAGATGGGTCCATTTGATGGTGTCCGCCATGACCTTGCCGAACGTCCTGAAGGAGTCCCGGGCGATCCGGCGGCGCTCTTCGAGCAGGAGTTCGCCTCCCAACGCGGCCTCGAGGTTGGCCAGCACGAGCTCCCTGTGCCGCCTGTCGGCGCGAAAAAGAAATGATCCCAGCAACCGGCCCAGCCCCAGGCAAGCCTTCCTCGGAAGAAGGAAAAAGACGGCGCTGACGGTCCCGAAAATACAGAAGATCAGGAAATCGACGGTTTTTTTGGTTTTTCTGGCCATCAGGGCTCTGGAAATCTCCGCAGGGCCGCCTCGAGCTCCTGGAAAAACCGGGGGTCGATCGCCAGCCCGGTCTCGAGAACATAGACGGGAAGGTCCGCGGACAGGCCGGACCAATCGGCGAGCTTCACGGCGTCCTTGGCCGTCGTCACGGCCGTGGAGGCGCCGGCCGCGGCCGCAGCCCGCCGGATTTTTTCGACGGATGTCCGGGGATAAGCGTGGTGATCAGGAAAAGTCAGGAAGGCCGCGGGCTGGATGCCCTGGCTCCCCAGCAGCTTGAGAAAACGCCCGGGCCCGGCGATCCCGCAAAAGGCAAGAAAAGACCGGCCAAGAAGGTCCTCGGACGAGACTGGCTCCCGGCTTCCTGCGAGGTGGAATCCGCGGGCTATAACCTCATAGGGGAGGGGCGCGGCGGAACCGCGGGGGATATTGATGTCCCGGCCCTCCGCCAGTTCCGCTTTTTCGACCAGGATGATGCCGGCGCGCCTTAATCCCCAGGCGCACTCCCGGAGCGCCGCCGTCTCGGAGGGCGAATAGAGCACGATGTCGAGGTCACGGCCCAGGCGTCTGTGCTGGAAGCCGTCGTCCAGGACGGCCACGTCGAAGCCCAGTCTCCGGGCCTTCAGGCAGGACGCCAGGCGGTTCTTTCCGACAAACACGCCCGCTCCCGGGAGGGCTCCGGCCGCCATGAACGGCTCGTCCCCGCCGTCCCTCCAGGTGCCGGTGATCCGTTTTCCATCCGAGATCATCCCGCCTGTCTTTTCCCACCGGCCCCGGTAACCCCGGGAAACGAGCGCCGCGCGCCGGCCGCGGGCCGCGAGCCAGGCGATGACCTCGATGGCCAGGGGCGTCTTGCCGGTCCCGCCCAAGCTGATATTGCCCACGCTGATGACCGGGAGAGGGGCGGTTTCAGGCTTGAAGATACCCCTGTCGTAGACGAAGTTCTTGAGGCCGGAGACCAGCCGGGAGATCAGGGAGTATAGCCGCAGGACGAAGCTCATACGACCCGGACTATACAACATCGCTCTCCATCATTCAATTGGAGGAGCCTCTTAGGAAGCATCTCCTTTATGTGATGGTGATAATCCTCAATAGGGTCCTGTCACGGCGCGTCCCCGTCCGTCGGACCTTGACGGAGACACTTGCCTTTGGCGAAGCCCCTCCCTGATTCGAAGGGAGGGTTGGGAGGGAAAATAATAAGATAAGATTCTGGAGAGTGTCTCCGAAAAAATTCCGCTGCGGGCGTTGCGGGGACTATCGCCGTGCCACCCTCCCCATGTCCCGCGGGCATCACATAAACGCAGATGCTTTCAGCCCCTTGAGGCGGCTTTACTTGACCTCACCGTTTACTTATAATGACGCTGATTTCCCAAAGAGGAGAAGGGTCATGTTCAAGAGAACGACGACGGCATTCCTCCTGGCTATCCTGGCGGTCGGCGGTCTGGCCTCCTGCCGGAAGAAAGCCCAGGTCAAGGGCATTGACCTGACGGTCGGGTTTTCCGACAAGACGCTCACGGACAACCTGATCACCGAAATGAAATATTACTGGAAAACGACGGGCGAGCTCGTGAGGCTCCCCAAGGACTATACGATCTACGTCCATTTCTGGCACGGCAGCAACCTGCTTTTCCAGGACGACCACGCGCCCCAGCCTCCCACATCCAAGTGGGAGCCGGGCCAGGAATACACCTACCAGCGGCGGATCTATATTCCCTCTTTCATCGACGAGTTCGACCCCTCGTTCAAAGGCGAGGAGGAGCTGAAGCTCGTTGTCGGATTCTATAATCCTTACGACCGGACCGGCGAAACCAAGCGGGAAATTCTCGTCCGCAAGCTGAGGGTCCTGCCGCCGCCCCCCGACGTCCCCGAGATTGTGTACGAGAAGGGCTGGTACGACCTCGAGGTCGACCCCCAGTCCCCGCTCAAGCAATGGCGCTGGCTGGGGCGCGAGGCGCGCTGCCTGATCGACAACCCGGGCCGCGACGCTCTCCTCGTCATCCGGGGCGGCGTCAACAAGGATGCCCTGGCCAACCAGAAGGTCATCTTCAAGATCAATGACCTTGTCCTGGATGAGTTCGTCTCGGCCGAAGCCGTTTTCGAGAAAAGCTACAACATCAAGAAGGAAATGCTCGGGGATAAGGACGAGTTCAGCCTGACCATCACGACCGACCAGGTTTTTGTCCCGGCGAAGATCAACCCGCAATCCAAGGACGAAAGGGAGCTCGGCTTCCAGATTTCCTTTATCTATTTCCGCTGAGCCGCGGACCGGGCCTTTATTTGATCCAGAGCGAAGGGCCCGCTTCTTTCTTCGACTCGCCCAGGGCTTTCTCGAACTCCCGGCGGGCCCGGGTTTCATCTTCCTGGGCCGTCTGCAGTTTCACATAGGTCTCGCTGATCGTTTGCCGCACCGCCTCCTTGGCGTTCGGGTCGCGGAGGCCGTTGAACTCCTGCCAGAGGGCCCCCATCTTCAAAGTCAGAAGCTCCACGTACTCCTTGGCCTTATCCCATTTCGCCTGAAGATCCTGGAGGTCCGGCGGAAAGCTGACGGCGGGCGGCGGGGAACCGGTTGACGCCGGTGGCTCCGGGGAGTTCGGTCCGGCGCCCCCCCCGGGGGCCGCCGCGGCGGGTTTCTCGACGGCCGCGGCCGGCGGGGGAGCGGGGACTTCGACCGCGGGTTTTCTCTTGACCTTGGCCAATTCGGCGTTGGTGACCACGACGGCCTTTTTGCCCTGGAGCGTGGCCCGTCGCTCTCTTTCCTTCCGGGCTATCTCGGCCAGGCTTTGCGAGAGAAGGGTCGAACTCAGAAGAACCGAGACCATGCCCACTGCGGCCCATCTTTTTGCCGGCATGATGATTCCATCTTATCCCAGCCTCCGGCAAGAATCAACTCCGGTTTCCCTCCGGGCGCTTGCCAAACAGTCTCGAAACCTGTTTTAATGAGAGGCCGGGTGGAGTGCTCCGCGATGAAGTCGGAAGATTCGATCGATTATGTCCTCGGGCATCAGCAGGCCGACGGCGGATTCCCCTACACGACCTCCGGAGGGTCCGTCCTGGAGTCAACGGCCTTCAGCCTGATGGCCGTCTGGATTCGCTACCCGAAAAACGCCGACGTAGAGAGGGCGGCCGCTTTCCTGGCGTCCCTTCAAAACAAGGACGGCGGGTTCCTCCTTTTTCCGGGGGATAACTTGAGCTCGGCCTACGGCACGGCCCTGGCCGCCGTGGCACTCAAGACAGCCGATGCCGCGGGTCACAAGACGCGCCTCGAGGAGGCCGCCTTCTACCTGCGGAACGACCATCGCTATGTCCGGAACACCGACCTGGACGAGGATGTCTGGGGCTGGAATGATCATACCTACATGGGTTCCGAGCCCACGGCCATGGTCGTCCTTGCCCTCAAGCACCTCGGGTCGCTCCCGGAAAGCCGCGCGGAGCAGGCCGAGCAGTTCTTTGCCCACACAAAGTGCGATTACGGTGGCTGGACATACGGCGCCCCAACGGATAAGAACGACCCCCGGAGCTCCTCGCCCGTCTGCGCGGTGCTCCCTCCCCAGCTCCACGTCACGGCGCTTGTCCTGCTGGCCCTGCAGGACAAGAAGGATGCGTTCCTGGACGGCCTGAAAGTCATCGAGGGGGCGTTTCCGGGGTCCCGGTGCCCCCTCTCGCTCTCCTTAAGCGCCCTCGCCTTCCACTGCTATGGACGGGACAATCGCGGCCTTCTCGAACATCTGAACGGGGTCATGGCGGAGGACGTCCAAGTCCGGGACATCGTGTTCTATCGCGCCCTGGCGGCGCTGGCGAACCTCACGCGGGCGGGCAAGAACCCGCTGCGGTTGGGCGGCTGAACGGGACAATGACTCGACGGATCTCACGCCGGGACTTCCTGGAACTTTCGGCCGGTTTGGCCGGTACGGCCCTTA
>Ga0154742_1095_pt8 | contig 21248 bp, 17 predicted proteins | sample Rifle2008BG16ft_FD_105750 | JGI IMG/M metagenome (GOLD analysis project Ga0154742, IMG submission 105750) | Candidatus Aminicenantes bacterium RBG_16_63_16 | reverse complement strand
GGACCGGCCGCAAAGCGGGTGAAATGGATGGATGATCCGAATGTATCTCTCATCGCTCTGACTATTTGCATTTGACGGCTTTGGACAAGGGGAAGGTGGAACGGCCGATCGATTATCTCCGGGAGCGATTCTGGCGGGGGTATGGCTTCAGCTCGATCGGAAAGACCAACGATGATGTTCTCGCCTGGCTCGATGAGACGGCCAACCGGCGTGTCCACGGCACCCATCACCGGCCCGTCGACGAGCGCTGGACAGAGGAGGTTCTGCGCCTCGGGCCGCTTCCGGCCTCGGACTACGACACATCGCTCAAGGTCTTCCGCAAGGTCTACCGGGACTGCCAGCTCTCGTTCAACGGCAACCGCTACGTCGTGCCCCACCGGGCCGTAGGGCAACGGGTCCTGCTGAAGGCTAAAAACGGGCAGCTTCGGATCTACCAGGACCAGGATCTTCTGGCCACCTATGCGGAGCCGGCGACGAAAAAGAACCTTGTGGCCGATCCCCGCTTCTACGAGGCGCTCCGGCACGACAAGGAGCAGATCCGGCGAAAGTATGGCCGGTCCAAGGGCAAGGCCAGCCGCGGTTTGGCGAACGGCAGCCTCTGGATCGACGTTCATCATCGGCCACTCGCGGAGTACGAACAATACGCCCAGGGAGGTGTCGCATGGAACAGCTGACCTGCGAACGCCTCCAGGACAACCTGACGCGCCTCAAGCTGGTCCGGGCGGCGGAGGTACTTGAGACCGTCGTCTCTCGATCCGAGGAGAGCCAAGCCTCGTATCTTGCTTTCCTGGATCATCTGCTCGAGGAGGAAGTGGCGGCCAGGGAGAAGCGTCGCATCCAGACGGCCCTGAAGATCGCCGGGCTGCCTTTCGCCAAGACGATCGAGGAGTACGACTTCCTCTTCCACCCCCATCTCGATAAGAAGGCCGTCATAGAGCTTTTCGACCTGACCTTCCTCGCCCGCCACGAAAACGTCATCTTCCTGGGCCCGCCAGGTGTCGGCAAGACCCATCTGGCCACCGCCCTGGCGATCAAGGCCTGCAGCCACGGCGTCAGGGTCTACTTCACGACCATGCAGACGCTGATCGGCAAGCTCAAGGAACCCCAGAGCAAGGGTAAGGCGTATCACAGCGCCGGTCTCGTCATCGTCGACGAGGCCGGGTATCTGCCCGTCGACAGCCGGGAGGCCTATCTGTTCTTCCAGTTCATCTCGTACCGGTACGAGAAAAGCTCGACGATCCTGACCTCGAATAAGAGCTTCGGCGATTGGCAGGAGCTCTTCGGCGACGCGGTCATCGCCTCGGCGATCCTCGACCGGCTTCTCCACCATTCGCGGGTGATCAACATCAAGGGTCACAGCTATCGACTCAAAGATCACGGCTTCAGCAAGACGTATTCCAAAGAAGGAGGGGAAATCGTGTCCACCATGCCCGCGTAGCAGCGTTCCACGCCGTCGGGTGGTACACTTTTACTTTCCCAGAACTGGTACACTTTTAGATGCCCATTGACAGCGCCTTCGTCGGCCTCTACCGGAGCACGGCCCGCGAGCTGTTCGTCCCATACGTAAGCCCTCAGGAGAACGGTTACCGGACCGATGTGCGCTGGGTGGCGGTCCGCGACGGGCAAGGGAGGGGAGTGGCCTTCTTGGGAATGCACGTCATCGGCTTTTCGGCCCTCCGCTATGCCATCGAAGACATGACCCAGAAAAGCCGCGGGACGACGCACCCGGTCGACCTCGTCGAGAAGGACTTTGTCGAGGTCAACATCGACTATCAGCAGACCGGCGTGGGCGGAGAGGATTCCTGGGGAGCGCGTCCGTACCCCCAGTATACGCTGGATCCCCGGGATTATTCATATGCCTTCCGGATGCGGCCGCTCGAGACGGGCGACGACCCGATGCCTTTAAGCAAAGAGCGGTTCGTCCTGGAATGACGCCCCGAAGGCCGGCGAGTTCCCGGCCGGGCCCGGCGCCGGCCCCGCTCAGGCCGGATTCGCCCGGCTCAAGACGATTTGATGATCGGGGATCCTCAGCGCGATGCCTTCAGCCTCTCGATAAACGGAGCGGTCAGGCTACTCGATGAGAAAAAGATCACCCCGTCGGCGCCCAGGGACTTGCTGACCTTCATCTGGTAGATCATGCCTTCCGGCGTATTCTGGTTGTGGGAGGAGCCAATCCCGATGCCGGGGCACAGCTGGCAGAGCCCATGGCCGACATCGATGGCCCGTTTGGTGAATTTTTCAAAGAATCTGGCGTGGTTGGTGTAGAGCATCGGGCAGAGCATATCGACGAGTCCCTCTTTCGCCCACCCCGCCCAGTCCTGGCCGATCAGGACCCTCGAATTTTCGGGGTTGTTGAAGACGGCCGCGCTGACCTTGATGGTCCGCCCCGTCGTCTTCAGCGCCTCCCTGAGCTCGCGGACAAACACGGTGACCTGGTTTCCGTTCCATTCCAGCCATTCACTCCAGATCATGTTCCCGGAATCGTGAGCTTTCACCGAATTCAGGTCGACGCCGGAATATTCCTTGAACAGCCGGATGGTCTCCGCGTCGAAACTGAAGTAGGGCTCCGTCGGCTCGCAGGGGAAGCGGATATAATCCAGGTGGATCCAGTCCGTCCTGTACTTGGCGGCGACTTCCATCATCAGGCTGAGCTCGTACTTCCGGACGGCCGGCAGGGCGGGGTTGGCCACGCCCACCATCTCCCGCCGCGGGCTGGTGATCAGCCATTCCGGATGCTGGCGGACCTGGCCGACGATCCCCGTCTCGGGGAAGACGCAGAACCAGGGGTGGACCTCCATTTGGCGCTGACGGGCCTCGGCCAGAAACGCGCCGAAGAAATCCCAGTCCCAGCCCGGCGGTGTCGGAGCGATCCGGCTTTTATAAAAGACGTAGCCCGCCGTGTCCTTGACAAGCATGATGAGGGTGTTGATGCCGGCCAGCTTGTATTCGTCGAGCGTCTTGCGGATCTTCTCGACCGCTTCGGTTTTCTCGGCGCCGAAAAAACCGGGGTGCATCCACACGCCCCGGACCGGCATGGCGAGCGAGGCGTCCCCGGCGGCCTGGCTAAGCCCGGGGACCGGCAGGGCCGAGGCCGGAAACAAGGATGCGAAAAACAACACGATAGCGGCGGCCGTTCTTTTCGTCACGTTCGTTCCTCCTCTGAATCAGGTGTTATTTCCTTATACTCAAGAAATCGAGAGGAGTCAAAAATAAGTCCTGCGGCTTTTTCCTGGAGCGCTGTCCCCTGCCGTCCGGGCAGGTCAAGGACATCGTGAGTTATTCCGGCTTGCCAAACGATATCAAAAACAGAGATAGTATGTTCATTAAGTAAAGACAGAAGAAAAATGAAGACATCATCAAGCACTCTGCAGGAGAAAATAAATAAAAGTGTCCGCGCTGATTATGGAAGACGCGCCAGGAGGGTCGACAGATGAATCCCTTTGCCGGTGTCCTTCTCATCGCGATCGGCGGGCTGGCGGCGGCGAGTTTCCTCATTCCCCTTAAGAAAGTGCGCCAGTGGGCATGGGAAAGCGGTTGGCTGTCCATGGGGCTGTTTGCCTGGGTCATCGTTCCCTGCGTCGCGGCCTACCTTTCGGTTCCCAGCCTCCGGGAGATCCTCAAGAGCTCTCCCGCGTCCAGCCTGCTCTGGTGCTATGTCTTCGGCCTCCTCTGGGGAGTCGGGGGGCTGACCTTCGGACTGTCCATGAGGTATCTGGGAATGTCGCTCGGCTACTCTCTCGCCCTCGGCTGCACGGCGGCTTTCGGCACCATCATCCCGCCCGTCTATTACAGGACCTTCCTCCTGATGCTCCGCCAGCCGTCCGGCCGGGTCACCCTCGCCGGAGTCCTGGTATGCCTCGCCGGGATCGCCCTGGTCGGCCGGGCGGGCATGGTCAAAGAACAGCGGCTCACCGACGAACAAAAAAAGGCCTCCGTCCAGGAATTTGATTTCCGGAAGGGGTTTCTGATCGCCATCCTGTGCGGCGTGATGAGCGCCTGTTTCGCTTTCGGGATCGCCGCCGGCAAGCCAATCGCCGCCCGCGCCGTCGAAGCCGGCACGGCTCCGCTCTGGCAGAACGGTCCGGTCTTCATCGTCATCATGGCCGGCGGGTTTACGACCAATTTCTTATGGTGTCTTTTCCTGTCCTTTAAGAACCGGTCGGTGGGCGACTTCGTCAACCGCCGGCGTTCCCCGCTCGCGGCCAACTACTTTTTTGCCGCCCTGGCCGGCCTGACCTGGTATATGCAGTTCATGTTTTACGGGATGGGCACGACCAAGATGGGGAAATACGATTTCTCGAGCTGGTCGATCCTGATGGCCTTCGTCATCGTCTTCAGCAACATCTGGGGCCTGGCCCTCAAGGAGTGGAAGGGGTCGACCAGGCGGATCTATTTCCTGATCGGAGCGGGGATCGTCATCCTCATCCTTTCGACCGTCGTCATCGGGACGGGCAGCTTCCTGGCCGCCCGGGGAAGATAGCGCTCCGAGGATTTCCATCTCCTTTTATGTGATTGTGTCATTCCTCAATAGGGTCCTGTCACGGCGCGTCCCCGTCCTTCCTCGCTCCGCACCCGTCAAAGACGGTTCGCGCAGCGCACCGTCGGGGGGTTCCAAGGGGGGGTGACCCCTTGGCCGCAGGGCGCAGCCCGAGGAGGGGAGGCAGGGAGCCAAGCGACCGTTGGAAGGGGTCTTCCCCTCCAAAGGGAGAGGGGTCCCCTACGCTCCGGGCGTTGCGGGGGGATTGGCGCCGTGCCACCCTCTCCATGTCCTTAGCGCATCACATAAAAAGAGCTGCCTCCACGAAAGCTCAGGATAGGGCGTAATCAACGGCCGCTTCGGCGTGCAGCGTGGTCGTGTCAAAGAGCGGAATCCTGAAATCCTTCTGGCTCACGATCAGGGGGATCTCGGTGCACCCCAGGATGATTCCCTGGGCTCCCTGCGCCTCGAGGCCGGCGATGATCTCCTGAAAAGCTCGCCGGGATTTCTCCTTGATCTCCCCCAGGCAGAGCTCGTTATAGAGGATGGCGTGGATGAGATCTCTCTCTTTTTCCCCAGGGATGATTACCTCGAGGCCGTGCTTCAGACGCAGCCTCTCCTTGTAGAAATCCTGCTCCATGGTGTAGCGGGTGCCGAGAAGTCCCACGGTCTTGAAGGAGCGGGCCTTCACCGCCTCGGCCGTGACATCGGCGATGTGGAGAAGCGGAATGCCGATGCTCCGCTGCACCTCGTCGGCCATCTTGTGCATCGTGTTGGCGCAGATGACGAGAATGTCCGCCCCGGCCCCCTCGACCCTCCGGGCGGCGCCGATCATCAGGGCGGTCAGCTCCTGCCATTGTCCTCTGTGCTGCCGGCTTTCCACCTCCTCGAAATCCACCGAATACATGACAATCTTGGCGGAATGGAATCCGCCGGCCTTCTGCTTAACGCGCTGGTTGATGATGCGGTAATACTCGGCGGTCGATTCCCAGCTCATCCCGCCGACGAGGCCGATCGTCTTCATGGCTGACCTCCGAATCCGCGTTTCTCCGGCACGCGCCAGTCTAACACCATGAAGAACCGGTAGACAAGCTCAATGAGTGAGTTTATTCGTCCCTGAAAGTATTTTCTTTCTTTCCGCGCCCATCGGGTTTACAATCGGCTGTCGCTGATATCCGTAAGGAGGCGTCCCATGAGATTGAGAGCGATTTCCGGAATCGTCCTTGGCGCCGCGCTGGCACTTTCGGCTTATGCCGCTGTGCCGGGCCAGAAGGCCGGTCCCGTCATCTACCAACCCGATTTTGTGGGGGAAGGGCGTATTTTCATGGTCGCCCTGAGCGTTCCGGCCGCCGCGCCGGACATCGAAGTGAAGTGCCCGCCGGCCGTGGCCTTGCTCGACCACACCCGGCTCCCGGCCAAGTCGGACGTCCGGCGGTTTTATTTCCGCGCCCAAAAACCGGCCAAAACGGCCGAGATCGTCTTTTCCTGGCCCGGACAGAAGGTGACCGTTTCCGTCGGCATCTGGTCATTCGAAGACCTGCGCCAATACCGCACGCTCAAAGGGACCCAGCTGCCGCGCCGCTGGCCGCTCGGCGAAACCCTCCCCGAGCTCAAGACGGGCCAGACCCTCTCGCGGGCCGAAAAGCCCCGCCGCCGCGCGAACCCCGAGCCGGACCAATGGCTGGCGCTCAGCGATGACGCCATCTGGGGGATGCAGCCGGATTCGACCATCCCCCGCTGGCACTGGGTCAACCTGAAGGAGGGCTGCCCCATCCACGGCACCGACGTTTATCGCGACGTGCCCTTCTATCCGTGGCTGAACGATAAAGGCGTTTCATCACGGCAGTACAACGCCACGGTCCCTTATCTCTGGAAGTTCATCTGCCCGGTCGGCCGCGAGAGCTTCCCCACCAACAACTTCGCCGCCGGCGATTTCACGAGCGGCCAATTCCCCGACGACGGTATCGGCGGCGGCTGCGAGGTCGACGGCAAGAAGTATGGTTTCATCGCCGAGCTCGCCCAGTCCTATAGTCACCAGATGCTGCGCGTCTTTCCCGAGTGCGCCGCCGCCTATGTTTCGACGGGCGACCCCCGTTACCTCCACAAGGCGCTCGTCGCCGTCAGCCGTGTGGCGGTCGAATACGCCTACCTCGCCACCATGACCCAGCACCGCCACCGCAACACCCAGAAACAGGTGGAGCGATTCGGCCAGGGGCGGTTCGACGAGGGGCTGATCCTCGAGCGCAGCGGGTTCACGATCTACTGTATCGACCAGGCCGGCTACCAGCTCAGCTATGCCCAGGCCTACGACGCCATCTGGCCCGACATCGATAAAGACAAGGAGATCATCTCCTATCTCAGCGGCAAGGGGTTCGCCGTCCGGACCGGCGCCGACGTCCGGCGGTTCATCGAGGAGAACCTGTTCGCCGTCTGGATGCAGGGGTCGATGGACGGTGCTACCGCCTCGAACGAGCCGTGGCCTCAGCGCGGCCTGGTCAAGCTGGCCGAGATGCTGAACTACCGCCGGGGCACCGATTTCCTCGATTGGCTCTATGACGGCGACGGCAACATGCGCATCTTCCTGCCCAACGGCTACTTCCGGGACGGCGCCCCCTACGAATCGACCGGCGGCTACAATTCCGCCCACGTCGACGGAGTCGGCCCGATCATCGATTCGATCGAACACCTCCGGGAGCTCAACCCAGGCCTCTATCCCGTCGGCCGCTACCCCGACCTCGCCCGCGCCCGCCGCTTCCGCCAGATCTTCGACTTCTCGATGGACACGGTCAACATCGGCCGGACCTTCCCGCGGGTGGGCGACGGCGGGAGCTATCCCAAGTTCGAGGTCCTGAAGCCGATCACCCGCCAGAACGGCAGCCTCGAGGCCTTCGAGCAGATCTACCGCATCACCCGCGACCCGAAGTTCGCCTGGGCGCTGGCCCGGGAGAAAGAGTGGCATCCGTCCGCCGGCTTCCCCTTCAGCCGGGAGGAGATCGAGCGCGAGGCGGCCAAGGTGCCCGACGACTGGAACGACCGGAGCTCGCTCCAGGACGGCTACGGCCTGGCCATGCTGCGAAGCGGTCAAGGCGACAACCGGCGGGCGTTGTGGATGATGTATGGCCGGTACCGCGGGCACGAGCACGACGACATCATGAACATCGGCTTGGACGCCCGCAGGATCGAGATCCTGGGCCAGATGGGGTATCCCCGGAACTGGAACTATTGGGAGAAACTCTGGCTGACCCAGATCCTGGCCAGGCAGATCCCGTTCGTAGAAATGACCGCGACCGCCCAGCTATTCAACGACGCGGGGCCGGTCCATGTGACCGAGGCCCTGGCCAGCGGCTTCACCAGCCGGGTGGACGAGGGGAAGGGTTATGAACTCGACCCGGCCAACTGGCAGCGCCGGATGCTGGCTCTCATCGACGTCGACGACGAGAATTTCTACTGCCTCGACCTCTACCGCATCTCCGGCGGCCGCGAAAACTGGTGGAGCTTCCACGCCCAGGAGGACGAGGGGTTTGTCACCACCGGAATCAATCTCGAAAAGCAGCCGTCCGGGACTCTGGCCGGAGCGGACGTTCCCTACGCCGACGAGGCTTGGCTCCGCAAGAACACAACCTATAACGATTCCTACGGCTTCCAGGGGCCGATGTTCGGTTTCCCACATCTCTATAACGTCAGCCGGGGGAACCCGCAGGGCGTCTGGTCCGCCGATTGGGCCCTCAAGGGTGCCGACGGGCTCCATTTCCGCCTCACGATAGCCGATTCGGGCGGGAGCCAGGCGATCGTCTGCGACGGCAAATCACCGGCCGGCTCGTCTCCGTACGAGATGAAATGGGTGCTCCTCCACCGTGCCGGAGAAGCTCCCGTGAAGACCCAGGCCTGCAGCCTATTGGAGCTCTATCGCGGCGAGCCGCTCATCCGGGGGGTCCGGAAACTCGCCATCTCCCCGGCCGATGAGTCCGGGTTTGCGCCCTTGGCGATCGTTGTCTCTCTCAAGGACCGCGATGATTACATCTTCGCCTCGAGCGACGGCGGCGTCGAGCGCACGGTCGAGGGTGGGTTTGTTTTTGCCGGTCGGTTCGGTTACTACTCGCAGCGTAAAAACGGAGAAGCCCGGGTCGCCCTCGTTGGCGGCAGCCGGCTGACGCGGAACGGCGCCGGCTTGAAGACCGACGGACCGGGAGAATACCGCGGGCGGATCGCGGCGGTCGACCGCGGGCAGAGCCGGATCACCATCAGCCCGGTTCCTCCTGACCCCGAAAGCCTCAAGGGGAAAATAGTATATGTGACCAATCCTTACCGCCGCGTGGCCCTGAAGGTAGAGTCCGTGCGGGGCGCCGAACGGGGCCTCGAGCTTGGCCTCGCCGCGGACAGCCGCATCGGCACCGGCCGCGTCACGGGCCTCGACGGCCGGAACATCCTGACCGATACCCGGTTCTACGTGGGCGGGTTCCGCTATTATCACGGCGCCCGCCTGACCAACGGGGCAGGGAACGTGGAATACCTCATGGCCGATGTCGTGAACAAGAAATACGCCCAGATCGATCCCGTATCGCATCCTGCCGTCGACCCGGTGAAGCTGGCCGCGGAATTCCCGGTCGGGTCGTGGTTCGAGATCTACGATTATGGAGAGGGCGACGAGGTCGTTTGGCCGGCGGTCTTGGAGGCGACGCTGCCGCCGCCCAAAGCGGGGAGATAATTGTCCATCTTCGCATAATCATGGCCAGCCCGGCCGAATGTCCCCGGCCGGTACGGCCGGGCTAGGCCTGATCCTCGAGCTCCTGGAGAACTTCTAGAAGACGAACCTCTGCGCATTCAGTTTCAATCAGCCGGCATTTATTTAGCCTGGCCCGCGGCCCAGCGGATGGCGCCTTCGAGGTGGGAGATAAAAAGAGGATCCGAGTAGCTTTCGACCGTATGCCCCAAGGCGTCTGGAAAACCCGGCCTCCCTCATAGCGGAAGCCGGCGGTCTTGGAGAAAACAAGCACGTTCAAGGGCTGAGCGCCCGCGCTAAAACTCAGCGCAAGAAGAATGGACGCAAGCCGTTGAATCATGACCCTCGGAATGTTACCAGCCTGGAGTCGAGAAGGCAACCGGGCGTCACATAAAAAGAGGTGCTTGCGTTCATCCCCCCCTGCAGGAGGTCTCCGATTCTGATATGATGATGGGCCATTTAGCGGGCACCGTCCGCTTGATCGAGGAGGATAAATGAAAAATCGGTTTGCGAAGATGCCAATAGTTTTAGGCATTATTATGCTCATCACGTTTATCTCCGAGCCGGCCTTTTCAGCAGACAGCCCAAACCCCCCGGGGCCTGACTATCTTTATAAAACCACGTTTGTCCGGGCCGCGCCGGGAAAGCTCCTCGACCTCATCGCCCTTTGGAAGGCCCGTCTTCCCGTCTATGACGCGGCGGGAGATGAGCGCCCGCTCTGGTGGCGCCACACGCAGGGCGACCAGTGGGACCTGATGCTTCTTTTCCCGATGGAAAGCTACGCGGGATACTACGCCAAAGACAGGATCTCCCGCCGCGAGAAAGCCGGCAGAGCGGCCGGCCTGTCGCCGATGGAATTTCAGCAGCAACTCGACGCCTGCTCCTCCTGGAAAGAGGACGTCTTTGTCATGGGGCCGCCGCTCGAACCCGTTAAAAATGCCTTCGAGAGCTCAGCTTACTACCATATCGAGATTTTCATCTCGCTTCCGGGAAAACAGGCAGAGCTGCACAGGGAACGCGAGATGGAAAACGCCTACCAGGTGGGCATCGGCCGGCCCTATAACTGGATCTTTGTCTGCGACCAGGGGGCGGCCTGGGATATGTACACGCTCGGCTGCTACCGCGACCTCCAGCAGTGGGCGGCGAGCTCCGATTTTCCCAAGGAGAAGCGGGACGAAATCGCGCGGCGGGCCGGGTTCGCCGACGCCGACGCGATCGGTCCCTACCTGAGAACGCTCATTGATATGCACCGGGACACGATGGGCGTCGCCATAAAATAAGGCCGAAGGCTACTTATCAAACAGATGCAGCGCGTCGGGAATCGTCCATTCCTTCGTCAGGAGCTTCGGCTCGGGTGAGCCCGGAGTGAATTCGAGATACTCCAGCCTGGCTTTTATCGGCAGATCGAGGACATAGGGCTTGCACTTGGGAATGGCCGAGATCGCCTTCCTGGCCCCTTCGTAAAGCGCCTTACGCGATTCCTCGAAGGAATAAAGGACGGCCGCCTCGCGCGACACGCCCTTCTTGACCGCCACCGTCACGCAGCCGGGTCCGAAGAATTTCGTCGCCTCGCGGCAGGTCGCTTCGTCGCCCGTGACGAGGATGGTCGGGACGCCGTAGTGGCCGGCGATGAGCGCGCACTGGGCCAGCTCCCCGGATTCGATGCTGTTGTACCAGTAGCGGTTCTCCGTTTTTGAGGACTGGGTATGGTTAAGCACGCCGTCCGAGGTCCCCTTCATGGCGTGGGCGCCGAACTGGACGATCCCGGCGAAAGATTTGTCCAACCCCCAGAGCCCGCTCCCCGGCCGCGGCCTCCCGGTGATGTACCTGGCCCCCGGCTCCATCAAGTGGGGGAGGACCGCCCCGTTTCCGTGCCCGTCGATGACGAGGATTTCCGTCGCTCCCCCGTCGCGGAGGCCGCGGACGACGGCGCCCAGGTCGCCCATGAAGTATTCGCAGGCCTGGACATTCAACGGGGTGCCCTTGTCGCGGGTCTGGGCGAAGCTGTAGACGCCGCTCACACCTTCGAGGTCGGTCATGACATAGATCCTGGTCTGGGCCGGGGCAGGAACGGACAAAGCGCCGAGGAAAACCAGCAGCCCGACCGCCAGAGTTCCCACCGTCAGCGTGTCTTTTTTCATCGCCTCCTCCTCAATCTTTGATTCCCAGGAAACCCTCATGAAAAAACACCGGCTCGTATCCCCGCTCCGTCACCCAGCGGAGGACGGCGTCCATCCTCTGCGGGTGATCGGGAATGTAGTTGAAATAGAACGGCCAGAAGTACTGCTCGTGGGTGAAGAGGTCCATGATCTCCGCCTGGTTCGGGTCATTCGCGAGCGGCTCGAGGGTCGGCGCGATCTTATCGACCGGAGTCGTGTTGACGACAATATCGATCTTGGAGAAGACGATGCCACTCGAGAAATCCATCAGAGCGTCATGCCGCGCGAGGTACTCGGAGCGGTCGTCGTCGAGAAGGTAATTGATATCCCATCCTGTGGGGACGCGCTCGAAGTAGCCGCTCAGGACCCGGACCCCGCGCTCGGAGAGGGGTTTCAAAGCGGCCGGCTGGATCATGCCCCAGTGGATGACCGTCGGCGGCGAGTAGACCTCCTCGCCGGCGAACCGGCGGATTTCTTCGGCCACCCGGTCCAGATCGGCCGCGAGCTTCGCGGGTTCGGCGTACTGGTAAGGACGGTCGGGGTCGTTGGCCCGAGCGTGAAAGGCGAGCCGCAGCCAGTCGGCGTTGTTCTTCCATTCGCCCTGGTATCGGTCGGAGAATTTGGTGAGGTCGAACCCGTCCCCGGTCGTGTAATACAGGTTGAGGACGAACCTGGTGCCGTACTTGGAGTGGAGTCCGCGGAGCATCTTCAGGTAGAAGCTGTCGAAGAGCGAGGCATATTTCTTCTGCGCGATGTCCCGGAGAAAAAAGCTGTTATCGTCGATCGAGAAGCGGTACCGCGGCCGGGAGTTCTTGTCCCAGACGACCCGAAGCCTGTGTTCCCGGCGGCCGTTGCCGCCCTCCGCGGCGGCGACGATGTCCGTTTCCTTGTCCGCGAGCAGGACTTCAGAGACAAAGGCGTTCCCCGCCCGGGACGCCGGGCTGCCGTTCACCGTGACGTTGTCCCGAACGGGCGCCTCGCCGGTCACCCGAATCTTCAGACCGCCGGCGGACTCTTGCCCCGTCCTCCGGTTGAGGACGGCGCCGTGAAACGGCTCGCTGATCTTAAAAGGCTCGGATGGCCCCGCCTCGGCCCGCCGGCCGCGCGCCAGCGCCGCGCCCGCCGCCCCGGCGGACATGATCTTGAGGAACCCCCTCCGGTCGGTTATTGCGCTCCTCATTGAGTTCGTGCTCCTTTGTCCGGATCCGCCGGCTTGGCCTGCGTTTCAGGGGAGAGCAGAGGATAGACGCTCCTATTAACCTTGGAAATCCCGTCCTTATCCATCTTTATAACGGCCCGGTCATACGTCATAAGTCCGTTGACCTCGATTTCAACGTCCGTCGTCTGGGTATAAACGGCCGCCGAAACGCCGGCTTCGACGAGGGGTTTCAACTTTTCGATGAGGGTTAGATAGGCGTCGGTCAGCTCCTGGGGCGTCGTGTAGCTCCGGTATCCCCAGTTCTTTTCTTCCTGCCAGGTGTGCCCCCGGACAGGGAGGCCCAGGCCGCCGAACTCGCCCAGGACCGCGGCCCGGTCCGGCTGATTCGACGGCGCCGCCGGTCCGGGGTAGGCGTGGACATCGATGACGTCGCCGACGCCGCGGTCCGTCCAGCCGCTCGCCGCGTCGATGAGGCGCGTGGGGTCGAGCGACCGGACATAATCCACGATGCGGGCGGTGTCGAACTGTCCCCAACCTTCGTTGAAGGGCACCCACATGACGATGCTCGGGTGGTTCGCCAGGGCTTTGATGATGGCGGCGAATTCCTTCTCGTACTCATTCGCCGACTCCCCGGTCCGCTGGATATCCGGGTCCTGGGGCTGGATATAGGCGTCGCCGCTCGGCATGTCCTGCCAGACGAGCAGTCCGAGCTTGTCGCACCAGAAATAAAACCGGCGCGCCTCGACCTTGACGTGCTTGCGCATCATGTTGAACCCCAGGTCCTTGAGCATTTCGATGTCGTAGCGGAGGGCGGCGTCGGTCGGGGCGGTGTACAGGCCGTCGGGCCACCAGCCCTGGTCGAGCGGGCCGAACTGGAAAAGCGGCGCCCCGTTCAGGAAAAGGCGCAGGCGGCCGGCCGCGTCTTTACCCAGCGCAATTCCGCGCATCCCGAAGTAGCCCGCGATCTCATCGGCCTTCCGGCCCTCATTTCCGGAGAGCGTCAGCTTAAGGCCGTAAAGGAAAGGCGAGTCGGGAGACCACGGCTTGGGATCGAGGAGGTCGAGCGTGAGCTCGTCTCCCGTTTTTCCCCGGGCCAGGGCTTTGACCTGGTCCCCGTCAAGGACCGAAACCTCCAACGGCCGGCCGGCCGCGGCTGCTGAGCCGGCGGCCTTGATCCTGACCTTGCGCCCCTCGAGGTCGGGCACGACTTCGAAGGTTTGAATATGCGCGTCGCTAACCGGCTCGAGCCAGACCGTCGACCAGATCCCCGTGACCGACGTGTACCAGATCCCGTGAGGGTTTCTCACTTGTTTGCCGCGGGGCTGGGAGCCTTCGTCGATGGGATCCCAGACCGAGACGACGATCTCCTGGTCGCCCCTTTTCTTGAGCTGGGGCGTGATATCGAACGAAAACGGGTCGTAGCCGCCCTTATGCGCGCCCGCCTCCCGGCCATTAACGAGGACCCGCGTTTCCCAGTCGACCGCCTCGAAATTGAGAAGGACGCGGCGCCCCTTCCAGCTTTTTGGCGTCCGGAATGTCGTCCTGTACCAGAGGCGGTTTTCCTTGCCGACGGCTTTGGCGGCTCCCGACAGGGCGGATTCCACCGGATAGGGGACGAGGATATGACCGTCGTATTTTTCGGGCGCCGCGGCTTCAGCCGGACGGACCGCGTACTCCCAGAGGCCGTTGAGGTTCAGCCACTCGGAGCGGACCATCTGGGGCCGTGGATAATCGGGAAGGGCGTTATCGGGGCCCACTTCGGCCGCCCACCGCGTCGTGATATGGCCCGTGACCGGGTTCCAGGCCGGCGCCGGCTTTTTCTTCCCGGCGCAGGCGACCACGGCCGCGATGCAAACCAGGAGCGCGGCCGAAAGCAGCAGCCGTTTCGTTTTCAGCATTTGACCTCTCCTTGAAGCAGGCGGTTTTGGAAAGTCATGGATAGAGGGCGGTATTCTATAACGTAATTTCGTGGCGAATCAAATCGGAGGCAGCGGGCGTAAGCATCTCTTTTCGTGTGATGGCGTTGTTCCTCAGCGGGGTCCTGTCATGGCGCGTCCCTGTGCGTCGGACCTTGACGGAGACGCTATCCTGACGCGAAGCCCCTCCCTGATTCGAAGGGAGGGTAGGGAGGGAAAATAACTTCAAGCAAAGTCCTTAAAGCGTCTCCGATGACCCGCTCCGGGCGCGCAGGGACTGGCGCCATGCCACCCCGCCATGCCTCCCCAGGATCACACAGAACGAGATGCTTCTGCAGCTGGCTTAATAGTAGCGGCCAAGGAGCGGATGCCCGACGATGAACTTTCTCAGGGCGAGGACATCGACCGCGCCCTGACGGCGATAGACGATTTTCCCGCCGGGCTCGACGACCACGGTGTAGGGGAGGGCTCCCCGCCAGTCCGGGTCGACCGCTTCGATCAAGGGATAAACCGTCTCGCCTGTAAATATGAAGTTCCTGTTGGAGGCTTCATTTTTCTTGAGGAAGTCGAGGGCCCGGTCGCGCTTGTCAGGCTTGTCGAGACTGAGGGAGATGAATTCAAAATCCCGGCCCCGGTACATCCGGTCGGTTTCGACCAGTCCCGGGAATTCCGCCGTGCAGGGCGCGCACCATGTGGCCCAGAGGTTGATGAACCGGAGCTTCCCCGAGGGGTTCGCCAGGAGTCTCTTGGCGCCATCGAGGTCCAGTGGCTCAAGATTTACCGGCAGCCCGGCCCACTCCCGGTAGAGCTTTTTTGTGTATTCATCCTTCCAGGCCCACTTGATCGAGCAGCCGAAGACTTTGGTCGTGCCGGGAGAAAGGGGTTTCCCGGCCAGGACGGCGTCGAGGGCGTTTCTTAGGTCCTCGGCCTGGCCAGCCCCCGGCTTTTCCTTGTCATCCACGCGGCCTGCGTACCGGAGCAGCCGCTTTTCGTCAAAGATGAAAACGTGGGGCGTGGCCACGGGACCATAAGCCATCGCGACTTTCTGGTCATCGCCGTCGTAGAGATAGGGAAACGGGAATTTTTTATCTCCGGCCCGGATCTTCATGTCTTCGAGCGTGTCGCCCACGTCGGTATAACCCATCTCGGCCAGGTTGAGCGCCTTGGGGCTGTTGGGCGAGATCATGACCATGCCGGCGCCCTTGGGCCGATAGTCGAGCGCGACGCGGACCAGCCTGTCTTCGTAGGCCTGGGCCGTCGGACAATGGTTGCAGCTGAAGACAACGACGAGCGCCTGAAACCGGTCGAAATCGGCGAGGCTCCAGGTCCGGCCGTCCGTGCCGGGCAGGCGGAAATCCGGAGCCTTGGCTCCGAGAGCCAGCGTCGGCGGGTCGGGGGGATCGGTTGGGGCGGTCGCCAGCGCGGCGACCCACGTCAGGCTCAGAATTATCGACAAGAATTGGCTTATCATGGGGGCTTGATTCTCCTGTCCGCGAAAATAGACCATGACACGCCGCGGTGTCAAGCTCAACGGACTTGGGCGTCGCGATTTGATCCTCCACAGAACCTGTGTTATAAGCGGACGGGAGGATGACATGAAGAGACGGGATTTCCTGGGAAAATCAGGTTGTGGGGTGGCCGCCTTCCTGGCCGGACAGGCCGCGGCGGAAACTCTGGGCGCGGGTGACCTAGAGCCGCAACAACAGCAGCAGGCTCCGCCGCCGAAGCGCAAGAAATACAAAATGGAAGTTGAGATTTTTGAGGCCCGCCCGGATTCCTGGTGCCACAAGAAAGGCGACCGATTTGCGATTCCCCAGGACATCGGCAAGATCTGTCCCTGGCTCCAGGCCAGCCTGCATGATTTCCTGGTCGCGCTCGGCCACGGGGCGACGCTGCCATGGAAGTACGAAGGGACGCCCTACGAAAAGGTCATCGACCCGGACGGCGTGACAACGGAGTACGTCCGCTGCCCGGACCCGACCTCGAACCTCGTCGCCAAGATCACCCGGACCGCTATCGCCTGACCGGGCCGCCGGTCCTGGCCGCGGCGGCCGGCACCGGCCGCGGGGGAGCTGCATCTGGTGATGAACGGTCCTGGTTCTAGAACTGAGGATGAAATTATCGCCCAGGCCGTTGTATTCTCAAGCTGCTAGTGCGATGAAAAGGTCCCTGGCTTTTTTGGGATTCGCCATCCTGGCCGCTATGGCGCTTCCGCTGGGAACTCTCGGGCCGAGCCTGTCTGCCCAGGAGAGGCACGAGGTCACGGTAAGGCTGGTGCTTGTGGATGTGGTCGCCACGGGTCCCGATGGCCGCCTTGTCCCCGGCCTGAAAAAAGAGGATTTCAGCCTGCTCGAGGACGGCCGGGAAATTCCGGTGGATTCGTGCGAGCTGGTCAGTTTACTCCCACGGACGCCGACCGCCCGGGAGGCCGCTCTGCCCGCCCGGCCGGTCTTCCGGCCGAGGGAAAGCCAGTTTATCGTCATCTTCGATTCGATCAACACCATCCGGAGGATGCTGGAAAGAGAGAAGCCCCGGATTGTCGAGAGGCTGGTCGGGCTGATCAGCCTCGGCCGGGAGATCATGGTGCTCGAGCTCCGCGAAGCCGGCGGCCTCCGGGTCATTCAGCCCTTGACCCATGAACCGGATCTGATCAAAGCCGCCGTCAATATGGCGACCGGGAGCGTTTGGGTGGAAAAGGTCGCCGACTCCCTGGCCGTTCCGGGCATTCTGTATCAGCCTGAGTCGGGCAACAAGCCCGGCGAGGGGGCTCCCTATTCCAAATATGAGAGCTTCCCCCGGGAGCAGTACCAGCTCGAAACCCGGCTTCGGTTTGAAAAAACGGTCAACGGACTCCTGGCGGCCCTCAACACGATCAAGGATTTTCCCGGCCGCAAGTCCGTCCTCTTCGTGAGCGGCGGGATCCCCTCGATTTCCTTCGGACGGTTCATGAGCGACAAGAACGATCCTCTCACCGACAGCATCGTCATCCAATCCCAGGTCAACGCGGCCAAGATCCTGGACCCCTTCAAGTCGCTGAAAAAATCCGGGTTCCGGTCGGGGCAGGAGATCCTCGAGGATCTGGCCCGCTTCGCCAACACCCACAATATCAACTTCTACGCCCTGGACCCCGACAACTATCTGCGTTACGTCCTGGGAGATATGGCCTACGACAATTTTCCCCGCGCGGCCTATACCCTGAGCGATCTCAAAAGGATGGGCGTCCAGCGGATGGACGAGATCGAGGAGCTGAAAAAAGTCGAGATCGGTACCCTGAAGACGCTGGCGCTGGAGACGGCCGGAGAGGCCTTCCTCGGCGGCGACCGCTTCGAGCTGTTTCAGGCGGCGGTCGAGAGGGATCTGGGCAGCTACTATGAGCTCAGCTTCACGCCGAGAAAAAAGTCGCCCGACGGTGCCTACCATAAGATTGAGGTCCGCGCCCGGCCGGCCGGCCTCCGCCTCCGTTTTCGAAGAGGCTATACCGATTATACGGATGATCAGAGGCAATCGCTCCTGCTCGCCTCCGCTTCCTATAATCCGGAGCTCTTCCAGGGAGCGGCGTTCGAAGCGGCTGTCGTGCCGTTCGTCCAGGGCCCGGGCGAGGTGGCGCTCTGGATTCAGCTGGCCTTTCCGGTCCAGGGCCTGATCGCCGGGGCGGTCGAAGAGGGCCGGCCCCTCCGTCTCAAATCGCAAATCACCTTGAATGAAAAAAGCGAGGGCGCGGGCCTGGTCAGCGACATGGCCATACCCTTCGTGCTTCCGCCTGCCTTCGTGAAGAACCTGAGGAACGCCGAGTTCATTGGCCTGTGCTTCGGCTCGCAGGCCTCGCGGCTCGACCCGGGAGCCTATCGAACCGTCATCGCCCTGCTCGATCAGGACACCGGCCGAATCAGCGTCGCCGTCCGGGAGCTTGAGGTGCCCGAGGGGAAGCCGGCGGAAGGGCCGCGCATCGTCAACGGGCTCCTGGGGTATCTTCTCCAGGATAGCGGGAACCAAGGCCGGGCCGAAATCCCTTTCACCATCGCCCGGTCCGATGGAGCCCTCGTTCTGGCCGGGCAACGGTTCCAGCCGATGGCCGCGGCCAGAATCCGCAGGGGGCAGCGGGTGGCGCTCTTTGTCCAGCTCTTCTCTCCGGTGACGGATATCGGCCTGGCGCCGCGCCTGCGGTTGCTTCAGAACCGGGTCGAGACGGCGAGCCTGCCGGCTGAAAAAATCCAGGATTCATGGAACAAGAAGGCCGGCATCTGGAATCTTGTCTACGGACTCGACTGCGGGAGCCTGGTCCGCGGCGATTACGAGCTGGAGATAGCCTTTGATCTTCCGGCTCGGCAGCAGGCCGCGGAAAAAACCATCCCGCTGAGAATCCTTTGAACACGACCCGGAGGCCCCGATAGCCGGGAGAGCCGATAAATTCGGTAGAAGAGGAGTCTGCGGATGAACCCGACAAGCCGGAAAGACAATACGCTGAAGAAGCTCGAGCGGATGAACGCGGCGCTGCGCCACGAGGAGCCCGACCGGGTGCCCGTCAGCGATTTTTTCTGGGGCGCCTTCGTCGAGCGCTGGCGGCGCGAGCTCAACCTGCCCGCCGACGCTTCGCCTCTCACGCACTATGATCTCGACTGGACAGTGATCACGCCGAACCTCGACCCCTGGATCCGGCCCTTCGAAGTCCTCCGCGAAACGCCGGAAGAGGTCATCGTCAAAACCGGGTTCGGCGCGACCGTCCACAAGCGGTTCGCCCACCCCATGGCGGAGATGCGGGCCTGGGACGTGGACGATTTCGCGAAGCTCGAGCGGGCCGAGTTCGATGACCCCGCCGACCGGCGGCGTTTCTTTGAGCCCGGCGACAGCCACATCAACGGCATCGGCGACGGCTACCTGCGCAACACGCCCGCCTGGGTCGACAGCGTGAAGGCCGCCTGGCCGGACTTTCCGGTCTACGGCAGCATCATCGAGATGAGCGAGTGCCTGACGCGCCTCGTCGGGCAGCTCAACTCCATGCTCTGGATGGGGGAGCACCCGGAGCGGATGGGCGAGGTCATCCACCGCCTGGGGGATTTTTATTGCCGTCTGGCGCAGGCGGAGATCCGGGGTGCCGGCGGTCTCCTCGACGGGTTCGTCATCTGGGGCGACATGGCCTACCGGAAGTCGACCTTCATGTCGCCGGCCTACTGGCGGGCGCACTTCAAGCCCTGGGTCGCGAAGCTCGTCGACTTGGCCCACGCCCATCGCCTGCCGGTCATCTATCACGGCTGCGGCAACGTGTCCTCGATCTTCGAGGATTTCATCGAGATCGGTGTCGACGCCTACAACCCGCTCGAGGCCAAGGCCGGGTTTGACGCCGTCGAGCTCAGGCGCCGGTACGGCCACCGGATCGCCTTCTGCGGGAACGGCGACGTCCGTGTCTGGGAGACGGGCGACCGCGCCGCCATCCGACGCGATGTCCTTCACAAGCTCAACGCCGCCCGCGGCGGCGGGTTCATCTTCCAGTCCGACCACTCCGTCACGAGCGGCGTGAGCGGCGCCACTTACGATTTCATCGTCGGGCTCGTTCGCGAGGCCGGCCGCTACCCGCTCTCACTCGGCGAGTTGGCGGTCGATACCTGAGCCCGCCGGCCGAGCCGGGCTATTGACACGCCTTCGTGGGTAATGGTAGAGAATGTCGCATTTAGTGCGAGGTTTGGCGCCATTGCCAGCCCGCGCTGACTTTGGTAAAGTGGAGATGGCCGACGTTTAGGCCGAAGGACTCATGACCAAGGATTCCTGCGAGCACCGCTGGGCAATGGCCAATATCCGTCACGGATACCTGGTCATCGAAGGCTGCTTCCACTGCCGCAGCCGGATTTCCTTTTTTTCTGACGAGCCGGTTCCCCCCATCGATGATTACATGGAAGGCGAGCATTTCTGGAGCCATCTCGGGGATTTCCAGGCTTCCAAGTTCGACCTGCGCTGCGAAAAGTGCGCCGCGGCCGTTCCGCTGACCGATGTCATGGCTCTGATGCTGTGCATGAGATGCAACCCCGAGTGCGGCGTTTTCAAGGCGGGCGATGCGGGTCCAGGGAAAAAGACCTGGGTTTATGCGGCCCTCTGCGCGGATACCTCCCATACGAAGGGTAAATGCCTGCCGGAGGCCGGACTCAGGGCTCTCAACGAGTACTTCAACGCGGGCCTCCATGACCCCGGCAAGCTCATCCGGATCGTGCCCTGCCACCTCCGGAAGTCCGTGGACACCTGCCAGGGCGTGGTGCTGGCCGACGTCGGGCTGACCGATATCTATTGACGGACAAGGAAAAAAACATGAAGGTTTCAGAACTCGTCGCGCTGGGCGGATTCAAGGTCTTCAACACCTACGGTGACCGGGAGATCAAGGGCGTTTATATCTCGGACATGGTCAGCGACATCATCGGCATCAGCGAAGGCAACCTTCTCGTCACCCTTCAGACCCACAAGAACTTGATCGCCGCGGCCAACCTGGTCGATGTCGCGGCCGTGGTGTTCACCCGGGGAAAGGCCCCGGCGGACGATGTCATCGCCCTGGCCGCCAAGGCGGGCATCGGCCTGCTCGGATTCGAGGGCGACACCTGGATGCTGGCCAAAAAGCTCTATGAGTCGGGCGTTCGGTAGCGGTTGAGTTTTTTGATTCGTATCATTCAATTCATGGAATGCCGCATGAAATCAACTACCGTAGGGATGATTTCTGAAAAAAGACGGATGAGGGGACGTGATCCCCTGAGAACAGGGTAAGTCATGGCTCGGAAAGAACCTCAAACATTGGCTATGGAAATCAACAGCCGAAAAATCTATTTTCCAAAAGGAGTTA
>Ga0154742_1033_pt10 | contig 21395 bp, 19 predicted proteins | sample Rifle2008BG16ft_FD_105750 | JGI IMG/M metagenome (GOLD analysis project Ga0154742, IMG submission 105750) | Candidatus Aminicenantes bacterium RBG_16_63_16 | reverse complement strand
GTGTTCCGACGTAAAGCCTGTCTCGAGCCGGGAAGATGTCGGAAGCCGCCGTGCCCGGGAGCTGGGTTTTCCAGGTCAAGGCGCCATCGAAGTTGAGGCCGTGAACCTTGTTGTCTGAGTCCCAGACCGCAATCATTTTCGTCCCGACGGCCGGCGGGCAGCCAAAGGTAGAGGGAGATGCATACGTCCACAGGACCTCGCGGCCGCGTTCATCGAGACAGAAGAGGACGCCCGTGTCGGTCGAAAAATAGAGTTTTCCCCCGCTTTTGACAAGGGACTTGACGGCCCGCCCTTCGAATTCGAGCTTGGTCGTCTCCGCGAGCGGAAAAACGACGCCTTCGGGATAGGGACCCGGCCGGGAGCGGAAAGCCGCGCAGGCCAGGCTGGATCCCGTCAGCAGCAACGCCAGGGCGCGTTTCATTCTTCTTCTCGCGCGGTGCATCATACCACTTTGCGCTCCGCCTCTCCAGCGTCGCGGCGGGGCGTCCTTTACACCCGCCGGCGAACTTGATATCATGCGGCCGGAATCAGCGATGGTCAACTATATCCTGCTTTTTCGAATCCGCAAAAGGGTCAAAAAGATTCTGAAGGACAAGATCGCCGACGGCGAGCTGGCGACGACCAAGACATCGTGCCTGGGCTGCCTGGCCGACGACATCAGCTGGGAGATCTATTATCTGCTGAAGGAAAAAGAGGAAAACGGGGCTATTCCGTCTTCGCCGCCTTGATTTTCTCTTTGACCTTGAGCCACCACTCAACCCGCTTCTTGATCTCTTTCTCAAAGCCCAGGTCGCCCGGCTCGTAGTATTTCCGGGCTTTCAGCCGCTCGGGAAAGGTTTCCATGTCGGTCGTCGAAAATTCAAAGTCGTGGGCGTAGGCATAATTCTTGCCGTAGCCGACTTCCTTCATCAGGCCGGTCACCGGATTCCGGATCTGCATCGGAACAGGCTCATGCGGGCTGACCTCGACATCTTTCAGGGCTTTGGCAAAAGCCGTGTAGGCCCGGTTGCTCTTTGGGGCGGCGGCCAGATAGATTACCGCTTCGGCCAGGGCCAGATCGCCCTCGGGAGTTCCGAGGAATTCAAAGGCCTCTTTGGCGTGGAGCGCGACGGCGAGGGCCTGCGGCTCGGCCAGGCCGATGTCTTCCGAAGCGAACCTGACCAGCCGCCGCGCGATATAGAGGGGGTCTTCGCCCGAGAAGATCATCCGGGCCAGCCAGTACAGGGAGGCATCCACGTCGCTGTTGCGCAGGCTCTTGTGCAGGGCGGAGATCAGGTTAAAGTGCTCCTCGCCCGCCTTATCATAGAGCAGCGTGCGCTGCTGGAGGGACTCCCGGACTTCTGGGGGCCCGATCGTCCCGGAGTGGGCCAGGCTGGCCGCGATCTCCAGGGTGTTCAGCACCCGCCGGGCGTCGCCATTGGCGGTATCGATGATCAGGCGGCGGGCGGCCTCCTCCAGGGCAAGCGTCATCGCCCCGAGACCGCGCTCGCTGTCCGTCAACGCCTCGTCGATGATCCTGCTCAGGTCCTCATCCAAGTGGGGATGAAGAACGAGGACCCGGGTCCTCGAAAGGAGCGGCGCGATGACCTCAAAGGACGGGTTTTCGGTCGTGGACCCGAACAGGATGACGTCGCCGCGCTCCACGTACGGCAGAAAGGCGCCCTGTTGGGCCTTGTTGAACCGGTGGATCTCGTCGATGAAGATGATGGTCGGCTTGCCATAAAGTCTCCTGTGGTCCTCGGCCTTGGCCATCACGTCCTTGACCTCTTTGATGCTGGCCAGGACGGCGCTGAAGAAAATGCACGGCAGGTCGAAATGGCGGGCCAGCATCATCCCCAGGGTGGTCTTCCCCGACCCTGGCGGTCCCCAGAAGATCAGCGAGACGAGCCTTCCGGAATCGATGAGTTCGGTCAGGATCCGGCCGGGTCCGAGAAGGTGCGCCTGTCCGTGGAAACGGCTGAAGGTCTGCGGCCGAAGCCGCTCCGCGAGCGGCGTGAGCATCAGGGGCGGCGGGGTGTTCGTTGGCATGCGATCTGATTATAGCAAATCGAAGCGGCAAAATCCGCGGCCCTTTTTGCTTGAGAAGAGAGAACGGGTCCTGTCATGGTGCGTCCCTGTCCGTCCTCGCGCCTCACCCGTCAACGACGGTTCGCGCACTCCAAGGGGAGAGGGGTCCCCGTCGCTCCGGGCGGGCAGGGACTGGCCCCATGCCACCCGTTCTCTCTTTTTAGGAGGATCCGGGATTTCTTGACGCCCCTGAGGAGTCGTGGTATCGTGATGGCGATTCGACGCAGGCATGAAACCCGAAAAAAACCAGTCCCGGCTCTTTTACAGGCTCGACGAGGTCAGCCGTCTCGCCGGGCTCGAGCCCAAGGTCATCGAAAACTGGGAAAAGGAGTTCCCGTTCATCCACGCCGGACGGGCGGCGGGCGGGCAAAAGATCTTCCGCCAGAAGGATTTGGATGTCATCCTCCGGCTCAAGGAACTTCTGATCACGGAACGGCTGACCCTGGCCGGAGCCAAGCGCCGGATCGAAGCCGAATTCGACGGCCGGACGGCCGAGCCCGTCCACCCCGACCGGCTCAAGAAAACCCTCTTCGAGGTGAAAGAGCAGCTCGAGGAGATCGTCGCCTCGCTCCGGAAAAGATCGCGCAGGGTATAAATCCGGGGCGCCTTTCTGCTATAATATCGCGCCTTGTGGCGGGACGTGGCGCAGCCTGGTAGCGCACATGCTTGGGGTGCATGGGGTCGGCGGTTCGAATCCGCCCGTCCCGACCATATTCTCTTTCGCGAAATCCTCCGGCCGTCAAAGGAGATACACACGATGAGTCCGATCAAAACCCAGACATCCCCCGAGGCCGGCGCGTCATCAGGGCCGCTGGCTCAGCTCGTGGATTATCAGACGGGCGCCGTGGTCAGCCGCGAGATACTCGGCAAAAAAACCGGAACGGTCACGGTCTTCGCTTTCGACAAAGGCCAGGGGCTCAGTGAGCATACCGCCCCCTTTGATGCGCTCGTCCAGGTGATCGACGGAGAGGCGGAGATCACGATCTCGGGCGAGCGCCACACGGTCAGCGCCGGGGAGATCATCCTGATGCCCGCCCACAAGCCGCACGCGCTCCAGGCGTCCCAGCGGTTCAAGATGCTGCTCATCATGATCCGCTCCTGAGTCGCCTTTGATGCCCTTGGTCCTTCTGACGAATGACGACGGCTATTTTTCCGAGGGCATCCGGGCTTTGGCGAGGCGCCTCGGCCGTTCCGCCGAAGTCGTCGTGGTCGCCCCCGACCGGGAGAAAAGCGCCGCCTCGCTGGCGCTGACGCTGCGCCGGCCGCTCCGGGTGGAAAAGATCAGCCGCCGCACCTTCGCCGTCGACGGAACGCCCGCCGACTGCGTTTACCTGGCGGTGGCCAAGCTCCTTCCCCGGCCGCCCGATCTCCTCGTTTCCGGCATCAACCACGGCCCGAATGTCGGCCGGCAGGATACCGCCTACTCGGGGACGGTTTCGGGGGCGGTCCAGGGGACGTTTCTCGGCATCCCATCCATCGCGGCTTCTCTTCTTGCCGACTTCAAGAAGCACTTCTCGTTCGACTCCGCCGGGGATTTCACGGCCAGGCTCGCCCTCGCCGTGCTGCGAACAGGCCTGCCTCCCGGAGTGACGCTTAACGTCAACATCCCTCCGGGGCCGGTTAAGGGAATCGAGCTTACCGAGCTGGGGGAAAAACGGTACGAGCCGGAGGTCGTGGAAAAGAAGGACCCGCGTGACAGGACTTACTATTGGATCGGCCTCGCGAAGATCAGCCCTTCGGGCGGCCGGCGGAGCGACGTCCGGGCGGTCGAGCGGGGATCGGTTTCGATCACCCCCATCCATACCGACCGCACCGACCGGCGGGCCCTGGCCTCGGCCGCCCTCAGGAAAATCCTTCAGGGCCTCGCCTGACGGCTCTCCCGGCGGTGCCGCAGGAACTCGACGGCCGCCGGGATGGTCGAGATGATGATGATGGCGATGATCACCAGCCCGAAATTATTCCTGATGAGCGGGATATTTCCAAAAAGGTAGCCGCCCATGACCAGGATCACCACCCAGCCGATCCCGCCGATCACGTTATAGCTGATGAACTTCCAATAGCTCATTCGCCCGATGCCGGCGACGAACGGGGCAAACGTCCGGATGATCGGGACGAAACGGGCGATGATGATGGTTTCGGCGCCGTATTTTTCGTAAAAGCGGTGAGTCCGCTCCAGGTGCTCCTTTTTGAAAAACCTGCTCTTCTCCTGGGTAAACACCTTGGGGCCGATGAAATGCCCGATCCAGTAGTTGGCCGTGTCCCCCAGGATGGCGGCCGCGCTGAGAATGACGATCAGCCAGACCACGTTCAGCGCCTTGACGGCGGCGAAGGTCCCGGCGGCGAACAGGAGTGAATCGCCGGGCAGAAAAGGAGTGACCACAAACCCCGTCTCAAGAAAAATGACGAAGAAAAGAATCAGGTAAGTCCACAGCCCGTAAGCCTGGATCAGGCCGCTCAGGTGCCTGTCGAGGTGGAGGACAAAGTCGATAATGCGTTCTATCAAGTTCATCCAGGTGCTCCCAAAAGGACGCCTTTTTATTATACCCCGGCCATTCTGTCAAGTGCCGGCGGCGGTTTCTGATACAATGGAGCAGGACAAGAAATGCCGCCCGTGAATACCGCCAGAAAGCTCGATAAAATCGCCGCCGCGCTCAAAAAGCTGGCCAGCCACGCCGTCGAGTGCCGGCTTTGCCCGCGAGAATGCGGCGTCAACAGGGCGGCCGGGGAGACGGGATTTTGCGAGAGCGGGCCCGCCGCCGTGGTCTCCCACGCCGTGCTCCACTTCGGGGAAGAGCCTGTCTTGAGCGGCAGCCGCGGTCGGGCCCGGTCCCAGCTGGGGCGCTCCGGCTCCGGGACGGTCTTTTTTTCGGGCTGCAGCCTCAAGTGCTCTTTTTGCCAGAACTACCAGCTGAGCTGGCTCAACCGGGGCCGCGCGGCCGGCGCCGAGGAGCTGGCGGGCATGATGCTGGCCCTCCAGGCGAAAGGCGCTCTCAACATCAACCTCGTCTCCCCCACCCATCATCTCCTGCCCGTCTTGAGGGCGCTCGGAATCGCCTTCGGCCGCGGGCTGTCGATTCCCGTTGTAGCCAATTCGAGCGGCTACGAAAAGGCCTCGGTCCTGGCTCACCTCGACGGGATCATCGACATCTACCTTCCCGACTTCAAATACGCCTTGACTGCGCCAGCCGCCAGGTATTCCGGCGCGGCCGACTATTTCGAGCCCGCCGCCGAGGCGGTCAGGGAAATGTTCTTCCAACAGCCCCTGCTGATCCTTGATGCGGACGGCGCCGCCGAGCGGGGACTGATCATCCGCCATCTCGTCCTTCCCGGCGGAGTCGAGAACTCCGTGGCGGTCCTGGAGTGGATCCGCCGTGAGCTCGGGACATCGGTCGCCCTGAGCTTGATGAGCCAATATCATCCGTGTCATCAGGCCCCCGAGGAGCTGAGGCGCCCGCTCGACGCCGGTGAATACGCCCGGGTCCTGCAAAAAGCGCGCGAGCTGGGGTTTGAACACCTATTTATCCAACCCGGGGCGTTCGGCCGGGAGGATCATCTGGTCCCGGATTTCGACCGCGCCGAGCCGTTCGATTGGGGAGGATGCCGGGGAAAAAGGTGATGGCCGCCGCCTACGGAACCGTCGTGTAGCGGCGGGAGACGGGCAGGCCGGACGCGGACACGCCGAGGGCGGCCGCCAGTTCCCGGAGTTTTCTCTGGATCGCTTCGACGTTTTCCGGGCCCATCCTGAGAAGATGTTTCTGCGCGTCGCTCAAGTTCTCGAGGTTGGGATCGAGCATCGTGTAGTTGAGGACAGCCTTCTCGAGCATGATGTCGCCGTCGACGACCGGGGTCTCCAAAAGCTCGCTGACCGCCCGAACCAAGGTCGCCTCGAAGTCCTGGTTCGGGTACCCGAGGTCGCGATAAGCCTCCTGGCAGAGGGGTTTGAGCCCCCGCATAAGCGAGACGCATTGGCCGCTGTCGAGTGAGACGAAGACATCCACCACCGGATTATACCGGGCGAAACCGTCGGGGTCCGCGACAAAAACGCTGCCTGTCTTGATCACCTGGAAATCTCCCTCGGGCATGAAAAACTTGATGTGCGACCGCGGGCTGAGCCCGTTGGCGATGTTGTCGACCACGCCCACGAAATGGCGGATGAGCTGCTCGCTCTTGAGCCAGGCGGCCAGGCGGGGGTGCGAGGAGATCTCCCTGGCTAGTTGCCGGACGAGGTTGTCGCTCTGGTCGAGGGCGACGGGCGGGACCGCCGGCACATCGGACGGCTCCGCGGGGGGGAGCTGTTTCTCTTCCACGGTCACCGGCGGCGCGGGGGCCGTTTCTCCCCCCCTGGCCGGGTTTTTATAGATCACAAAATAATAAAAGGCAAAGACTGCTATCAGCACGAGCAGGATGGCCGCGGCCGTCAGCACCACCCGCCGGTCGCTCTTCCGGCTCCCCTCGGAGATGATATCATCGCCCGTTTCTTCCGGGATTTCTTCAGGTTCCTCGAGCATATTTACTCCCTCGACTCTTGAACGGTCCCATTAAATCAAATTTCACCATGCTTTTCAAATGGAGATCTCACTCGGGCGCCGAGGCGAGGGGTATGAGCGAAGAAGGTCATCCGAAGCGGCCCGTCACGTAGTCGTCGGTCCTCGTATCGGCGGGCCGGGTGAAGATCTGCTCGGTGGCGCCGAATTCGATGAGCTCCCCCAGCAGGAAGTAGCCGGTGCTGTCCGAGACGCGGGCCGCCTGCTGCATGTTATGGGTCACGATGACGATGGTGTATCGTTTCTTGAGCCCGAGCATCAGGTCTTCGACCCTGGCCGTGGCGATCATATCGAGCGCCGAGCACGGTTCGTCCATGAGCAGGATTTCCGGCTCGACGGCGATAAGCCGCGCGATACACAGCCGCTGTTGCTGCTCTCCGGACAAGTCGAGGGCGCTCGTCTGAAGCTTGTCCTTGAGTTCCTGCCAGAGCTCGACGGACTCGAGCGCCCATTCGAGGCGTTCGTCAAGGGCAAGGCGGTTTGTGATTCCGTGCACCTTGAGCCCGTAAATCACGTTGTCATAGATGCTCAGGGGAAACGGGTTGGGGCGCTGGAAGACCATCCCCACCTTCCGGCGCAGCTTCAACAGATCGGTCCGGCGGCCGTAGATATCCGCGCCGTCGATCCGGACGGAGCCCTGGATCCGGACGTCGTCGATCAGGTCATTCATCCGGTTGAGCGTCCGCAGAAACGTGGATTTGCCGCACCCGGAAGGCCCGATGAGCGCGGTTATTTTGCAGGCCTCGATCTCCAGGTTGATGTCTTTCAAGGCCTGGAAGCGGCCGTAGAAAAGCGACAGGTTCCGGACCTCAATGATGGCCAAGTCCGCTCCTCACCCGAACCTCCCCAGGATGTAATCGTTCGTCCGCGCGTCCGACGGCGCGGAAAAGATCTTGACGGTATCGTCGACCTCGATGAGCTCGCCGTCCAGGAAAAACGCCGTCCGGTCGGCGACCCGGGCCGCCTGCTTGGTGTTGTTGGTGACCAGCACGATCGTGTATTCGGCCTTGAGCCGGCGGAGCATCTCCTCGATGCGCATGGTCGAAACCGGGTCCAGGCCCGACGTCGGCTCGTCGAGGAGGATGAATTCCGGACGGAGCGCGAGAACCCTGGCCAGGCACAACCGCTGTTGCTGGCCTCCCGAGAGCTTAACGGCGCTTTCGAACAGCCTGTCTTTGACCTCGTCCCAGAGGGCCGTTTTTTCCAGGGCGTCCGTGACCAGCGCCCGGAGCTTCTCCTGGCCTTTGACTCCGGAGAGCCTGGCCCCGAAGGCGACGTTTTCGAAGATGGACCGCGGGAGAGGCACCGGCGTCGCAAAGACCATGCCCAGCCGGCGGCGGAGCTCGACCACGCTCGTGCCGGGAGCATAGATGTCCAGTCCTCCGACTTCCAGCCGGCCCTGGACTTTTGACTCCGGCACGAGGTCGTTCAGCCGGTTCAGGGCGCGCAGAAAGGTCGATTTGCCGCTGCCGGCCGGACCGATAATGCCGAAGATTTCGTTCGGCCGGATGTCGAGGTCGAGGTTTTTGAGGGTCGGGCGGGCGCCGAAGAGATGGCTGAACTGCCTCGCCCTGATGGCGGCGGACGGTGCAACCGGGCTCAGCCCCGCCGGCATCAGCGGAACCTCCTGATGAACCGGTTCATCATGGCGTAGGTCGCCAGGTTGATGAGGAGGATGGCCAGGACGAGGACCGCCGCCGTCGCGTAGGCGTTCGGCATGGAGATCCCCTCCCGGGCGAGAATGTAGAAATGCACGGACATCGTCCGGGACGACGAGAAAAGCGACGTCGGGAGGCGCAGGGCGCTGCCAGCGGTGAAGATGACGGCGGCCGTCTCGCCGATGCTCCGGCCGATGCTCAGGATGATCCCGGTGACGATTCCGGGCAGCGCCGCCGGCAGGACGACGCGGGTCACCGCCTGCCAGCGCGTGCTTCCCAGCGAGAAACTGACCTCGCGGAAGGACTGGGGGACGGCTTTAATGGCCTCCTCGCTCGTCCTGATGATCGTCGGCAGAAGCATGAAGGCGAGCGTCAGCCCCCCGCTGAGCAGCGACCAGCCGAACCCGAGCGCCGTCACGAACAGGATGAACCCGAACAGCCCGAAGATGATCGAGGGAATGCCCGCCAGACATGAAGCGCCGAAACGGATGACCTTTGTGACCCAGTTTTCCCGGGTGTATTCCGTCAGGTAGATCGCCGTGCCCACTCCCAGGGGCGCGGCGATCGCAACGGCGAGGAGAGTGAGCGCGGCGGTGCCGACGATCGTCGAGAAGATCCCGCCGGACCTCCCCATCTCGGCCGGATTCCGGGTCAGAAAGCCGAGCGAAAGGGCGGGCAAGCCCCGCCGGAGCACAAAATAGATGATGAAGAGGAGGATGAAAACGGTGACCGCGGTGAATCCCAAGAGAAGGACTTGAACAAGGCGCTGCTCCAGCCGGGGAGGGATGGGGACCTTCACGACTTGCGCCTCAAGGAGGTGAGGTTGGCCGCCGTGTTCAGGATCATGATGATCACGAAGAGGACGACGCCCGTGGCGAAGAGGGCCTCCCGGTGCTCGCCGGCGGCATAGCCCATTTCCAGGGCGATGTTCGAGGTCAGGGTCCGGACCGGGTCCGTGACCGAGCCCGGGATGGCCGCCGCGTTGCCCGCGACCATGATCACGGCCATCGTCTCCCCCACCGCCCGGCCCATGCCCAGGATGATGGAGGCGATGATGCCCGATTTCGCCGCCGGGATCATCACCATGCGCGTCGTCTGCCACCGCGTGGCGCCCAGGGCGATGGATCCTTCCCGGTAGGCCCGGGGAACGGCCTCCAGGGAATCTATGGAAATGCTCAGGATGGTCGGCAGGACCATGATCCCGAGGACGATGGAGGCGGCCAGCACGGACAGGCCGGGCCCGCCCATCGTTTCCCGGATGAACGGCACGAGGATGACGACGCCCATGAAGCCGTAGACCACCGAGGGGATCCCAGCCAGGAGCTCGATCATCGGCTTGACGACACGGCGCACTCCCTGGGAGGAGAACTCGGTCAGGAAGATAGCACAGGCGAGCCCCAGGGGGATGCTGATGCCGAGCGCTCCGGCGGTGACGGCCAGCGAGCCCACGATCATCGGCAGAAGGCCGAAGCTTTTTTCCGAGGGATACCAGTCCATGCCCAGCAGGAACTTGTCCAGGCCGTACTTCACCATGATCGGCGTTCCCTCCCGGAAGATGAAGAGCGTGATCACGGCCAAGACCGAGACGGCGGAAAAAGCGATCATCAGGAGGCCGAGCCGGATCAGGCTTTCATTCCTCTCCAACCGGGTCATGGCCATCGGAAACCCCTACTCTGCCGCGGCCGGCAGCAGCCCCTCCTGGATGATGAGCCTTTGTCCCTCCGGAGAGAGGACGAAATCAATGAACTCCCTGGCGGCCGCCTTGGCGGGCCCTTTTGTCACGAACAGAAAGGGCCGGACGAGCCGGTATCTCCTGGCGTCGATCTCGTCCCTGGCGGGCTTGACCCCCTCGAGCCGCACGGCCTTGACCTGGTCATTCACCAGGCCGAGGGAGATGTATCCGACGCCGTTGTGGTCGCTGGCCACGATCTCCCGGACGGTGCCGTTGGAATCCTCGACGACGGCGCCCCTGGCGATCCGGTCCTTCTTCATCACCATCTCCTGGAAGGCGCCGCGCGTGCCCGATCCCTCCTCCCGGGTAACCACGGTGATCATGGACTCTGTGCCGCCCAGAACCTTCCAGCTCCGGATGTTGCCGTTAAAGATGTTCTTCACCTCGAGGAGGCTGAGGCTGGAGACGGGATTCGAGGGATGAACGATGACGGCCAGGCCGTCACGGGCGATGACGGTTTCGGAGAGGTCTTTCTCCTCCGGCTTAAGCTCCCGCGAGGACATGCCGATATCCGCGGCGCCGCTGCGGGCGGCCTCGATGCCGGCGCTCGACCCCCCGCCCTGGACGTTCACCACCTTTCCGGGGTTCTTCCTCATGTACACTTCCGCCCAGCGGTCGGCGAACGGCTGGATGCTCGTCGAGCCGGCGACGATCGTGCCCCGGCCGCTCGAGCCGCGGCTGCAGGCCGCGCCGGCGAGGACGGCGAGCGCCCCGGCCCAGACAGCCAGGGCCGGAATACCGATGCGGAACGAAAGCCTGGGCACGTCTGTCGTCACCCTGTCGCTTGCCGTTTATACACTAGGGGGGGCGTCGCTTTCAAGGGGACCGGTTGTCAGTCAGGAGGTCAGGCCGGCGATTTCCCGGTCGAAATGCGCCTTTTTCTCCTCGATATCGCGGGTCAGCGTATCGAGCTCGCCGTAAAGGAAGTCGATTTCCTTCTTCAGCTGATGCATGCGGCGGGAGATATCGACGATCTCCTGGCCCATCTGCCCCTGGGAAGCTTCGATGATGGCCTGGTTCAGGGACTCGAGCTCCGCCTCCTTGGCTTCGATCTCGGCCTCCACGTCGTCCGCCCGCTTTTCGAGCGGCTTGAGCGCCCGGGCCCTTTCAGAGAGGACGGCGGAGCGGAGCCGGCGCATGTCCCGCTGGTTCGGCTTCTCTTTTTCCGCGGGCTTCCCCGGGCGCGGGTTATCCGCCTCGTCCTGCCAGCCAACCTTCTCCAGGAAGCGCTCGTAGTCTCCCTCGTAGACCGAGATCTGGTCCCCCTGGAAGACGATCAGCCGCTCGGCCAGAGCATGGAGAAACATCTCGTTGTGCGTGACCATGACGACAGCGCCTTCGAAGTTGTCGAGAGCCGCCAGCAGGGCGTCGTTGGATTCCAGGTCCAGGTGGTTTGACGGCTCGTCGAGGAGGAGCAGGTTGAAGGGCGTGGCGATGAGCTTGCCCAGGACGACCCGGCTCTTCTCCCCGCCCGAGAGGATACCGATCTTTTTCAGAGCGTCGTCCTGTTCGAACAGCATGCCGCCGCAAATGGCCCGGCTCCGGCCGGGGTCCCGGTCCGGGTCGGCGGTCATGATCTCCTCGAGGACGGTGCGTGATTCATCAAGTCCGGCGATATAGGACTGCTCGAAATACCCCGCGGCCGCGTTGAGCGGCTTGCTCACCTCCCCCGCCAGCGGCACGAGGACGCCGGCCATGAGCTTGAGAAGGGTCGTCTTGCCCTTGCCGTTCTTGCCGATGACGCAGATGCGGTCGCGGGCGCCCACGGTCACCGAGAAATCCCGGATGAGAGGCCTGGCCGGGTCATAGAAAAAAAAGACCTCGCTCAGGTTCAGCGCATATTTCCCGTGAAAAGGCTTGGAGGCGAAGGTGAAATCCAGGGTGGCGATCTTCTCGAGCTTTTCCCGCTTTTCCATCTTGGACAGCGTCTTGATCCGCGATTGCACCAGCCCGGTGAGCTGGGCGCTGGCCCGGAACTTGTCGATGAAGTTCTGGATTTCCTTGCGCTTGCGCTCGTCGTTGAGCCGCGTCTTTTCGTAGATTTCCTCGTCCTGGGCGATCTGCGTATAGTACTTGCCTGTGTCCCCGACCATCCTCCGGACCTTCTTTCTGTGGATCCCCAGGACGTGGGTGACCACCGAGTCCATGAAGCTCCGGTCGTGGGTGATGAGCAGGAACTCGCCCGGCCAGTTTTTAAGGAAACGCTCCAGCCAGCGGATCGACGTGACGTCGAGGTAGTTGTTCGGCTCGTCGAGAAGAAGCATGTCGAAGTCCGCGAGGAGCACCTTGGCCAGGTTGAGCCGGACCTGGAACCCTCCCGACAGCTCCCCGGGCGGCCCGCTGATGTCGCGCGCTTCGAACCCCAGGCCGGCCAGGATCTTTTCCGCTCTCCAGGTCCGGTCCCTCTCCGCCGGAGGCAGGCCGAGGACAGCCTCGGCGAGGACCGTGTGTTCCTTGAACACCGGTTCCTGCTCGACATAGCCGATCCGGTAGTTCTTGGGAATAGACACCGCGCCGGAGTCGGCGGACTCGAGCCCGGCGATGATCCGGAACAGGGTCGTCTTGCCGTGGCCGTTCCTCCCGACCAGTCCCACCCGCTCCCGGCGGTTGATCTTAAGGTTGATGTTGTCGAAGAGGAGCTGGGCCCCGAAGCTCTTCGACAGGTTCTCGACGGAAATCATGGTATTTTCAGCACTCCATTATAGCGGAAAAAGCCCGTTTTCGTGACTAGCCATCGCACCATGGCCGGGTCGGACGGCGATGCGCCCCTCTCCCCCGGCCCCCGGGAACCAGTCCCGTCGGTTCCCCCATCGGCACAGCCGACGGGACCCCCTCCGCTACGGGGGTCTTCGGGGTGCATCACCATCCAACCCGGCTCGGTCGCGAGGAGGAACGGGCTTTTTCGCCGTGCCGCGCTTCGCTATATCACGGCGGTCTTCATGAAAACGATAGATTCTATAGTCCCAGCTCCTTGATGACATTCGCCGCGCCGGAGAATTTTTCCGTCACGAACAGGACGTATCGGATGTCGACGCTGATCGAGCGCTGGAGCTCGGGGATGATGTAATAATCCCCGATCACGCTCTCGTAGGTCATGTCAAAAATGATCCCCACCAGCTCACCCTCGGCATTCAGGGTCGGCGATCCGGAGTTCCCGCCGGTCACGTTCGTCGTGTTCAGGAAGCAGCAGGCGACATCGTTGAGCTCGGGATCCAGATAGCGGCCGAAATCGCGGGCTTGGTACAGAGTTTTTAGCTTATCCGGAACATGGAAGGGGAACGTGCCAGTCTCCTTTTCCATCACGCCCCTGAGCGTCGTCCGGGGCAGATAGTAAACCGCGTCCTTAGGATAGTAGCCTTTGACGGGCCCATAAGTGAAGCGAATGGTGCCGTTGGCGTCCGGGGCGAACTGGCCGCCCCTCCGCTCGAGGAGGGCCGCCTCGTAGATTTTCTTGAGCTCCGTCCGCTCCTGGCCGAGCGCCTTCCCCTCCCCGCGAAGGCCCTTGAGCTCGTTCTCGAGGCCGGCGGCGAGAGATATCAATGGGTCGCCAAGTTTGGCCAACTCGGCAGGCTTCAGGCCGATGAGCTCAAGGCGTTTTTCGGGAGTGGTCAGGATCGTCTTATCATAGAGGCCGTCCACGTTTTCGTCGATAGCACTCTCGGATTTCTTGGCCGCCAGCTCCTTCAAAGCGGATGGCACCTGGGAGTCCGGCATCGATACGATTTTCTTCAGGTTATGCTTCAGGAAGGCCCGGTCCGTGGACAGGTCATAGCTTCTTTCGGCCAGCTGGATGCTTTGCTTAATGTACGCAAGATTCCTCTCCTGGAATTGGGGCTCCCGGGCCGCGTCGGGCTTCTGCCGCTCGCCGACCGTCCTATAAATCAGATAAGCTTGGCTCAGCAGGGATGATCCCGTCATGCCCGTCAGGCCGCCCAGGTAGTTGTTTTTTCTCGTATGGTCACCGATCCGGGCCATATAAGCGTCGATACGGCTGAGGATGTCCCCGTATCGCTTCTGTCTCGCGGCATCCTGGCCGGACCAGGCCAGGAAATCCGCCTCGGCGGCCTTCTTCTTGGCGATGATATCGAACTTTTCCAGCCCTTCGATTTTTCCCTGCATGTTTTTCAGGGCATTGTAGAGTCCCTTGACGAGGCCGGCGTACTTGATCTCGACGTCGCGCTTGCCCTGGCCGGCCTTCTCTAAGAAGGCGATCAGTTCCTTGAACTGCCCGACCCTTTGGACGAGACCGTCCCTGTCAAACTTAAGCTCGGCGAGCGTATAGTTGCGGAAGGTCCGGCCGGGGTAGCCCATGATGAAAGTGAAGTCGCCATCTTTGACGCCGTCGAGAGAGATCTTGATGACCGACTTGGGCTTGTAGGGGACGTTTTCGGCGCTGAACTCGGTGCCCAGACCGTCCTTCGAAACATAAGCCCGCAGGAACGAGAAGTCGCAGGTGTGGCGCGGCCACATCCAGTTATCCACCTCGCCGCCGAAATTCCCCAGGTCCTGGGGCGGCGCGTAAACGATGCGAATGTCCCTCAGGCGCTTGAAAGTGTATAGGTAATACTGGTTGCCGCTGTACACGCCCGCCACCGTGCAGCGCAGGTCCTTCCCTGACTTTTCCGCCCCGGCCACGATCTCTTTCTGCGCTTTTTCAAGGGCGTTATAGATTTGCAGATGGGTCATCCCTGGTTTGAGGCCCTTCAGAAGCCTGGCCGTGACGTCCTCATAGCCGAGCAGGACATCGGCGGTCGAACCGGGGGCCTGGATCTCCTCGGCGCGGGTCGCGGCCAGGAAGCCGTTCTGGATGTAATCCTTCTCTTGGGTCGAAGCCCGCTGCAGGGCCCCGAAGGCGACGTGATGATTCGTCAGGATGAGGCCGTCGGCGGAGACGAATTCCCCGGTGCCGCCGCCCAAGCTGACGACGGCGCTCATCAGGCCGGTGCCGTCCTTCTTGTAGAGGTCCTCGGGGTTCATTTTTAGTCCCTGGGCCTTGAGGTTCAGGCCGGACATCTGATGGGGCATCCACATGCCCTCGTCGGCGCCGACCTGCCACGCCAGCAGAAGCAGGGCGCTCAAAATGACGAAAATACGGACTCGCTTCATGTTGGGCTCCTTTAGAAAATACGCCGGAAAAGCCGGATAAAGGAAATATTCATACTTGTTGCGAGGATTTTAGTCAACCTCCGGCCGCCATGCCCGGCTTCACGCTGGTGCTACTTATCGGGTGCTCCGCGGTCGTCAACCGGCAGCCTTCCTGGATGGCTTGGCCTTTTGCGGAATCGTTCTCTCTGGCATAATATCGAGAGCCAACGGAAATGGACATTCCCATAGAAACCTGGTATGCGGCGATTTTCAAGAGGCGCTCACGGCGGACGTATCAATCCAAGTGCCTGGAAAACGAGATATTGGACAGGCTGCGGGCGGTCTGCCGGGAGTTCCGTCCATTTCCAGGTGTCCGGTCCGAACCTGTTTTGAATTCCCCCGAGCCAGTCTTCAAGGGATTGGTCGGTCGCTATGGTCGGGTGAACAACGCGCCTCATTACATAGCTTTCATCGGTGACAAGAACGCTCCCCAGGTTCAAGAGGCGGCGGGATATATGGGTGAAGGGATCATCCTCGAAGCGACTGCGTTGGGACTCGGCACGTGCTGGGTGGGCGGATTCTTCCGGGATGATGCCGTCCGGCGGGACTTGACGTTGTCAGAGAATGAGCGCGTGCTGTCCATCACGCCGGCGGGATACCCGGTTTTCCAGGAAGATTTCTCGGCGCGGCTGCTGGAATGCCTGGCCGGCTCGCGCCGCCGGGGTCAGAGGGCGATGGGAGTTCCTTGAGGCCCCGGATGTGGCGCGGTTCAATCGGGATTCAGGGCGCTGACTTGGCTCCACGTCCCGCCGTTCCACAGCCAGACGCCCAGCGTCCCGAAGTCCACAATGAGCTCTTTGGTGCTGTTGCCGTCGATGTTTCCGGCCAGCATCCCCTCCGGATTGACGCCCGATAGCTGGCTCCAGGCGCCGCTAGACCACAGCCACAATCCCGTCTGCGCAAAATCCCCCACGACTTCGTCGATCCCGTTCCCGTCGGCATCCGCCGCGATCAGGTCGTCGGCATTCACGTTGCTCAACTGCGTCCAGACGCTGCTGCCCCAGAGCCACATTCCCGTCAGCCCGAAATCCCCGGCGGTCTCCTCCCCGCCGCCCAAAACCATCTTCCCGGAGATCAATCGGTCCGCGACAACCCCGCTCAACTGTCCCCACACGCCGCTGTCCCACAACCAGACCCCCAGACCTCCCAACCCCGCGGCCACCCCCTGGTTGCCGAACCCGAAAGCATCCACGGACGCCAGCGTATTCGGGTCCGCCGCGGTCATCATCTGCCAGGTCGACCCGGCCGCCTCCCAGAGCCACATCCCGACCGGACCAAAGTCCGCCACCACTTCAGATGTGCCGTTGTTGTCAACGTCCAGGGCGATGATGTTCTGGGGATCAACCGCGGTCATTCCGTACATAAAACCGCTTTCCTGCCTCCACTTTAAGCCTGTTGCCCCGAAATCGATGATCAGCTCGTCGATGCCGTTGTCGTTGGTGTCCGCCGCGATCAGGTACTCGGGGTTGTTCGCGCTGAGCTGGCTCCAGACGCCGCCGTTCCACATCCAGAGCCCCAGGGAGCCCAGGTCCACGGCGATCTCTTTATCGCCATTGCCATCGACGTCGAAGGGAACCATGTTTTCCGGATTGCTGGCCGTGAGCTGGCTCCAGGCGCCCCCGTTCCACATCCAGGCCCCGGTCGAGCCAAAATCCAAGGCAAACTCATCCGAGCCGTCGCCGTCGAAATCGCCCAGGGCATGTTTTTGGACGGGCTGCTCGAAATAGTAGACCTTGGACACGAAGACATCGCCCCCGCCATTGTAGGTCAGGTCCGGACCGACCGTCTCAGGGAAGGTGAGCTCGGTCGAGCCGGAGTAACCTGTCACATAAGCGTTCCTCGACCTGTCCACCGCAATTGCCGAGCCATAATCATTACTTGAACCTCCAAGATAGCCACAATAGATAAGCGACCCGCCCGTATTATGGACCTTGGCCACAAAAGCATCATCATTTCCATTGAACGACAGGTCCGGCCCCTCCGCCACGGGAAAGGTCCCTGCTGAAGAATAGGTTTGCCCCGTCACATAGGCGTTACCGGAACCGTCCACGGCAATCCCGTTGCCATAGTCACTCGAGCTGCCGCCGATGTAACCGCAGTATGCCAGCGTGGTTCCTGTTGGGTAAACCTTGGCCACAAAGGCATCATAGCCACCGGTATTCACCAGGTCCGGGCCTACCACCACCGGGAACGTCGCTGCGGTAGACAAGGTGTGTCCCGCTACATAGGCGTTCCCCGGACCATCCACGGCAATCCCGTTTCCAAACTCGCTTGCCGAGCCGCCGATGTAACCGCAGTAAGCCAGAGAGGTCCCACCCAGGTAGACTTTGGCCACGAAGACATCGTAATCACCGTTATACACCAGGTCCGGTCCAACCGCTACCGGGAAGGTCGCCTCCGTGGAGTACGTGTAACCTGTCACATACGCGCTTCCCGACCCATCCACGGCAATCCCGTTGCCGGAGTCAGTTGAGGCGCCCCCGATATAGCCGCAGTAAGAGAGCGATCCCCCCGTCGCGCTGACCATGGCGATAAAGGCGTCGATGTTTCCGTTATAGGTCAGGTCCGGCCCGGATATTTCAGGGAAGGTCGTTTGATTGGAGTCGGTGTCACCCGTCACATAGGCGTTTCCCGATCCATCCACGGCAATCGCGTAGCTGCCGTCAGTGCCGGAGCCGCCGATATAGCCGCAGTAAACAAGCCCGTCGCCGGAGGGGTTGACCTTGGCCACAAACCCATCGGCGCCACCATTGTGAGTCAAGTCCGGGCCAGATATCTCGGGGAAAGTCGTTTGATCCGAATAGGTATAGCCTGTCACATAGGCGCTACCTGATCCATCCACGGCAATCCCGTAGGCATAATCACCAGAGGAACCTCCGATATAACCGCAGTAGACAAGTGAACCACCAGCACTATTGACCTTGACTACAAAAGCGTCCACAGTGCCGTTGGCCGTCAGGTCCGGCCCCGCAGTCACAGGAAAGCTGGCCTCCATTGAGCTTGTGTACCCCGTTATATAGGCGTTGCCGGATGAGTCCACGGCGATTCCGTTGCCATACTCGTTGCTCGAGCCGCCGACGTAGCCGCAGTAAGCCAGGATGGCCGGGTCGAGGACCAGGGTTTCAGTGGGATTATAGGTACCGACCTCAAATCCATAGGCATGAGCGCCCTGTCCCTGATTCTCCTCAGCTGAATCCGCTACTGTCCGCTCCGGTCTATTGTTGCCTTCCCCTATTTCGCCGGCCGCAACCAGCCTGTAGGCCAGCGGCACGCCGACCCTCTCGCCGCGGACTTCCTGGAAAGCCACCGGCACATCATCACTGAATCCGCCCGCCGGAGTCGTCACTTGAAGCCGGCCCTCCCCATCAACCGAGACGTTTTCCGCGCCCCGATAGGCCAGGCGGATCTTCGAAGGGTCGGCCCCGGGATGGACGATGAACTCGTATTTTAGCCGGTTAACCGTCCCGTAATAAACAAGGTCGATCCCGGGCCAAAGATTGCGATAGGCAATCCTCGAGTATGTCCGCAGCCCTGTGCGCCACTCCTCCGGCTTCCCCTTGAAATAGGAAACCACGGCTCCTGTCTCTGTCTCACCAACCGGCTGGATATTCCTGTTGGCCCCGATGAAATCCAGCTTCACCACCCAGCGCTCAACTCCGCCTTCTTGACTGGGGCGAGGGCCGGCCTTCGGCAGCCCAGATTTTCCCTCTTGCGTGTCGTGCAGCGATCCGCCGGAACCCGAAAATCGCGATCCATGTCCTCTTTCAAGGGCCCGAGTCAACGCCAGGGTGATCCCTTTGTCCGTGAAATAGAATGTCGTATCCTTCCCCTGGACGTAGTAGGCCACCTGTTCATCCATCTGACCTTTGTTGGGTATAAAATAGAGCGGCAGCCGGCCGAAATCAGTATCGATCTTTATGGACGGTGAGAAGGAAGCACCAGAGCTCTTGATCATCTGGGCTCCAGCACTGGCTTGTTCTCCTTGGAGCGATTCCTCCCCACTGATGCCGGCCATAATCAAGATCAATAAGACTGCGCCGGGTACGACAAAACGTTTTTCCATAGCGACCCTCCTTTCAAGGTTAGATAATAAAACCTTGCGGCCGACAGAAGTGATTCAGCTGGACTTTGCTCCTCAATCTCGTTTCGTCCCCCATTGATCTGCGGTCAATGTTAGGCACCAATAATTATAAAAGTCAAACAAATTTTGTCGGTACCTGGACAGCAGAAACCTTTGATATTTTAGGATTTCCCGCTATAATAACAGCGCCCTCGGGGAGTAGCGCAGCCTGGCTAGCGCACAGCGTTCGGGACGCTGGGGTCGTGGGTTCGAATCCCACCTCCCCGATTCTCTCATTTCAGCTCGATGAGATCATAATCTAACGAACCCAGGCCGATTTGCTGGCCGTGTTTGAGCTGGAGCGACCAGTCGAGGTCGTAACCGGCGCGGAGGACATCCTTGCCGGCCGTCTTGACGACGAGGTCGGCCGAGGCCTTGTCGAGGGCTACGGGATCCGACGAGGCGGCGATCCCGATATCGGCGACAATATCCGGCTGGTCTTTGGACATGCAGTCGCAGTCCTTGGTCATCTTGATCAGAAAATTCAAGTACCCTATTTTTCCGGGGAATTTGCTCTGGACGGCGAAGGCGTACTCCGCCATTTTTTCCTGGAGCCGCGCCGAGTTCTCATCCCAGCGCATTTTGATGGCCCCCACCTTGCAGACGACCAGGCACTCCCCGCAGCCGATACACCGGTCATCGATGATGAAGGCGCTGCCGTCCCGCTGGTCGATGGCGTCGGCCGGGCAGTACTCCAGGCAGATGCCGCAGTTCGTACAGTGCTTGGAGTTGACGCGCGGGTGGACGTCGGAGTGCTGCTCCAGTTTCCCGGCGCGGGCGGCGCACCCCATCCCCAGGTTCTTGATGGCCGCGCCCAGGCCCGTCTGGACATGACCCGTGAGATGGCTGAGGCAAATCAGGAAATCGGCGTGGACGATCCCGGCGCCGATTTTCGCCGCCTTGACTCGACCGAGGCCTATCTTTATCTCCTCGTCGTTCTCGCCGATCAGGCCGTCGGCGATGAACACCGGCAGGCCCGTTTTTTCGAGCGAGTAGCCGTGGTCGGCGGCGAGCGTCAGATAGTCGATGGCATTCGACCTCATTCCCACATAAAGGGTGTTCGTGTCGGTGAAAAAAGCCCTCTTTGTATTTTTCCGCAACTGGTGGACGAGGCCTTCGAGCCAGGGCGCCTTGATGAAACCCGTGTTGCCTTTTTCGCCGAAATGGATTTTCAGGGCGACAAACGACTCCTTCTCGATTTTATCATGGAGCCCGAGCTTGAGATACAAGGTCTCGGCCTTCCGGGAAAGGGAGTTCGCCTCTTCCTTACCGTTCGCCGGAATCCAATAGACTTGACTCTTCATCCACCTCAGCCTTTCATCCTCCGATGACGGATTTCGCCGCGCGCAATCCGGCACCCGCTTCGATCGCCATTCCCAGGGAGCTCATTGTCTTTTCCACGGCTCCCAGCGCAAAAAGGATTTGGGCCGTCGATAGATTCCCCATGTGCCCCATGCGGAAGACCTTCCCGGCCATCCCGGCCAGTCCGCCCGCGACCACGACGCCGTTCTCATAGAGGAGGCTACGGAACTTCCTGTCGTCGAGACCCGGCGGGTAGTTGACGACCGACAGCGTGTCGGCCTGGAATTCCTCCCGGGTGTAAAAATCGAACCCGAGCTGCCGGAGGGCGGCCCGGATCGCCCGCGCCGCGCGGGCGTGCCGCTGGAACCTCTGTTCCAGTCCCTCCTCCAGGACGATCAGCGTGCTCTCATAGAGCGCCCGGATCTCGTTGACGCAGGGCGTCGAAAAATATCGGGTCGGGTCTTTCATGATCGGCAGCCAACGCAGCAGATCGGAATAGTACGCCGGCACGGATTTCAAGGACCGCCTTTTTTCGATGGCCTTCTCTGAAAGCACGAGGATCGCGAGGCCCGGGGGCACGCCGAAGCATTTCTGGGCCGCCGTGAAGACGACACCTATGCCCCAGTCATCCATCCTTTCCTCGATCCCCCCGGTGGCGCAGACACCGTCGACGATATATGTCTTACCGCGGCCCTTCAGAATTTCGCCGTATTCCCGGATGGGGGCGCAGACCCCCGTCTGGGTGTCCACGTGGGTCGCGACGACAACGGAGCACATGTCGGCGGCCGCCGCGCGCTCGAGCTCCCCGGGCAGGACGGCCGCTCCGG
>Ga0154742_1126_pt7 | contig 21487 bp, 18 predicted proteins | sample Rifle2008BG16ft_FD_105750 | JGI IMG/M metagenome (GOLD analysis project Ga0154742, IMG submission 105750) | Candidatus Aminicenantes bacterium RBG_16_63_16 | reverse complement strand
GCGGATGGGGTCACTTGTCTTCATCTTTAAGATGCTCCATCAGCCGGTCCAGCCGGCGTTCGTACTCCGGGGCCGGGTCTCGCACAAAAATAAGGTGCGGATTATACTTCAATTTGACTTCACTGGCAATGCATTTTCGGAGATAGCCCGTCCGCTGTTCGATGAGTTCGAAGACCTCCTGCTCGGGGACGCCGCCGAAAAAGCTCAGGTAGACGCGGGCCGTCTGGAGGTCGGCCGTCATCTCGACCCGGGTGACGGTGATGAGCCCGGAGCCGCCGCCCTGGAATTCCCGGACGAGGATCGGGCCGAGCGCTTCCTTGATCAGGTTGGCCACCCGCTTGGGACGCCGGCCGGATTCCATATCCACCCTCTCGGGACCTCTTTCAGAGATAGCAGATCTCGGAGTTGACGACTTCGCCCTCCAGGCCCGTCTCCGCTTCCTCCTGGATCCGGCGCAGCATCTGGTCAACGACCTTCCGGTCGCTGTTCAGGGTGACGACCGCGATCCGGGACCGCTGCCAGATATCCTGGAAATCCACCTCGGCCAGGGCGACGTTGAACCGGCCCCGGACCCGGTCCTTGAACCTGAGAATGATCCGCCGCTTGTCTTTGAGCGAGCGGCAGGCCGGCAGGAAGAACTCCAGGCTGAGCACGCCGATGACCATCCCGTTACCCGCTTGTCAGACGGCTCTGGTCTTTTCCTTCTGAAAGGCGACGATGATGTCTCCTTCCTGCATGTCCTTGAACTTGTCCAGGCCGATGCCGCACTCGTAGCCCTTGGCGACCTCGTTGACATTCTCCTTGAGGCGCTTGAGCGAGGCGATCCGGCCCTCGTGAACAACTTCCTGACCTCGCATCACCCGGATCTCGGCGTTGCGAGTGATCCGGCCGTCGAGGACGTAGCAGCCGGCGATGGCCCCGACCTTGGGGATCTGGAAGACGCGCCGGATCTCGATGCGTCCCATGTAGACTTCCCTCACGACGGGCTCGAGCATGCCCACCAAAGCCTTGGCGATGTCCTCGGTCAGCTGGTAGATGATGTCGTAGGTCCGGATCTCGACGCCCTCGCGCTTGGCGAGGTCCTGGATCCTCTGGCCGGGCTTGATGTTATAACCGATAATGATCGCTTTCGAGGCCGAGGCCAGGACGACATCGGACTCGCTGATGTTTCCGGTCGAGCTGTGAATGATCCGGATCTTGATCTTATCCGAGCTCAGGGGCGGCAGGATGTCCCTCAGGACCTCGACCGACCCCTGCACGTCAGCCTTGATGATGAGCGCCAGTTCCTTGGCCTCGCCCTCTTCGATCTTCCGGAACAACTCGTCCAGGGTAACCCGCTCGGCCTTGACGGGCTCGGCCTTCTTGATTTTGGAGAGGCGCCCTTCCAGGATCCGCTTCATGAGGTCCACGCCGGGGATAACCTGGAAGTAGTCGCCCGCGACCGGCACCTCGGAAAATCCCAGCACCTCGACGGGCATGGACGGTTCGGCCCGCTTGAGCGGCCGGCCGGCCTCGTCGAACAGGGCGCGCACCCGGCCGGCGACCAAGCCTGAGATGAAAGGCACGGCCGCCGTCAGGATTCCGTGCTGGACGATGACCGTCGCCACGGGACCCTTCTGCGAATCGAGCCTGGCCTCGAGGACCACTCCCTGGGCGGGCACCTTGCGATTCGCCTTGATCTCGATGACGTCGGCCAGCAGCAGGATCATCTCCAGGAGCTCTCCCAGGTTCTTTTTTTCCTTGGCCGAAACTCCGACGCTGATCGTCTGACCGCCCCAGTCCTCAACGAGCAGGCCTTCCTTGGACAGCTGCTGCTTGACCCGGTCGATATTGGCCTCGGGCTTGTCGATCTTGTTGATGGCCACGATGATGGGGACGCCGGCCGCCCGGGCGTGGCTGATGGCCTCCCGGGTCTGCGGCATCACGCCGTCCTCGGCGGCGATCACCAGGACGACGATGTCCGTCAGCTTGGCGCCCCGGGCGCGGAGCTGGGTGAAGGCCTCGTGGCCGGGCGTGTCGATGAACGTGATCGGCCGATTGTTGAAGGTGACGCGGTAGGCGCCGATGTGCTGGGTGATGCCGCCGGATTCCTTCCCCACCAGGTTGGAGGAGCGGATCGCGTCGAGCAGGGTCGTCTTGCCGTGGTCGACGTGCCCCATGATGGTGACGACCGGCGGACGGGGGACAAGCTCGGACGGCTCGCTCAGGGCGATCCGGTGAATTTCCTTCTCGTAGCTCAGGAATTCGATGTCGCAATCGGCGGCCTGCCCGATCGAGGCGGCGGAGGCCGGGTCCATGAGCTCCGAAAGCTCGAGGTTGTGCCCTCGGGCGGACAGCCGGGCCAGGAGCTCCTTCGGGTTGAGTTTCAGCTTGACGGCCGCTTCGCGCAGGGTCAGCCCCTCGGCGAAAAAGTGATGGCACCTGGGCTTGGGCGCTTCCTCGGCCTTGGGTTTCTTCTTGACGACAGGCTTGGGTTTGGGCGTCTCTTTTTTCATGTTCACACTTGCTTGATCTCGATTTTCCAGCCAACCAGCCGCGAAGCCAGTTTGACGTTGATGCCCTTCTTGCCGATGGCCAGGGACAGCTGGTCCTTGGAAACCAGCGCCTGCATGGTCTTCTGGGCCTTGTCGACGATCACGACCCTCTCGATCCGGGCAGGGCTGAGGGCGGACTTGGCGTAAACCGGCGGGTTGGCGGACCATTCGATGACGTCGATTTTCTCGCCCTGGAGCTCCTTGCTGATGGACAGGATCCGGTTGCCTTTCACCCCGATACAGGCGCCCACCGGGTCGATGTCCCTCTCCTTGGAGAAGACGGCCACCTTGGCCCGCTCACCCGGCTGCCGTACCAGGTCCCGGATCTCGATCTGGCCGTCGGTGATCTCCGGGGTCTCGAGCTCGATGAGCTTGGCCAGGAACCGGGGATGCGTCCGGGAAACGAAGATCTGGGGGCCCTTGTGGGTCTTCTGCACCTGGGTGATCAGGGCCTTGACGGTGGCCCCCCGTTCGAAGACCTCGTCGGGCAGCTTCTCCCTGGCGGGGAAGAGGGCTTCGGTTTTATTGACCTCGAGAACTATGTTGTCGTTCTCAAAACGGCGCACCGTGCCGGTGATGATCTCGCCCATGCGCGGGGCGAACTCGACGTACACCTTTTCCTGTTCCGCGTCCCTGACCTTCTGCAAGATGACCTGCTTGGCCGCCTGGGCGGAGATCCGCCCCAACGTGTCCGCCGGGAGGTCGATCTCCACGGCGTCTCCGGGGGAAGCCGAGGCCTTGATCTTCCTCGCCTCCTCGAGAGAGATCTCCGTCCCCGGCTCCTGGGCCTTCTCCACCACCCGTTTTACGGCGTAGACCCTGAGCTCCCCTTTCTCGGGCCGGAAGGAAACGACGATCTTCTCGTTGTGGCTGAAATAGCTGGCCGAGGCCACCCGCAGGGAGTCCTCGATGGCGCTGATGATCACCGCGGGCTCCACCCCTCGCTCTTTACTGAGCTGGAGAATAGTATTCCACACGTTGATCTTCATCGTCTTGGCCTCAACGGAGATGAGGGGACAAACAGGACGTGATTATAGCGAAAACAGAGGACAATATCAAATTGACCCCGAGCCCCGCGGCCGCGGCGGCGAAACCCTGTCCGGAGCTCAGGAGCCGGGCCGGATCGACTCCTCGACCCGGTGCGATTCCTTGTGGCCGGAGCGCTTGGAGTACCAGATGGCGATGATCGAGGCGGCGAGCATGACGACGACGATGGCGATGACCGCAGGCGTCATCTTCCGGTACTGGATCATGATGGGCGCCGCGAGCAGCGAGACCAGGTTGATCACCTTGATCATCGGGTTGAGGGCCGGCCCCGACGTGTCCTTGAGCGGGTCGCCGACCGTGTCTCCGACGACCGCTGCCTTGTGCGCATCGGAGCCCTTCCCGCCGTACAGCCCGTCCTCGATAAGTTTCTTGGCGTTATCCCAGGCGCCGCCGGCGTTGGCCATAAACACCGCGAGGAGCTGGCCGGAGAGAATGACGCCCGCCAGGAACCCGCCCAGGGCCTCGACCTGGAGGGTGAGGCCGACGATGAGGGGCGCGAGAACGGCCAGCAGGGCCAGCCCGGTGAGCTCTTTCTGGGCGGCCACGGTGCAGATCCCCACCGCCTGCTTGTAGTCGGGCTTCACCTTGCCCTCCATGAGCCCCGGGGTCTTGAACTGGCGCCGGACCTCCAGGACGATGAGCGAAGCGGCCCGGGAGACGGCGTTGATGGTCAGCGACGAGAACAGCCAGGGAATGGCTCCGCCGATCAGCATGCCGATGAGCACGATCGGCACGGACACGCGGATGCCGGTGTTGAGGAGATGCTGGGCCTCCGGCAGGTTGAGCTGGGCCTGGACTTTGGTGACATCGGTCATGAAGGACCCGAACAGCGAAACGGCGGCGATGACCGCCGAGCCGATGGCCACGCCCTTGGTGATGGCCTTGGTCGTGTTGCCGACGGAGTCCAGGTCGGCCATGATCTGGCGCGAGTCCTTGTCCAGGCCGGACATCTCGCCGATGCCGTTGGCGTTATCGGAGATCGGCCCGAACGAGTCCATAGCCACGTTGTTTCCCGTCAGGGTGAGCATGCCGATGCCCGTCATGGCCACGCCGTAAAGGACGAAGGCCACGGGCTGGCCCCAGTAGATGAGGACGGCCGAAAGAATGGTCGCGGCGATCACCAGGATCGACCAGACGGTGGATTCCATTCCCGACGACAGGCCGGACAGGATGACCGTCGCCGAGCCGGTCCTTGCGGATTTGGCGATTTCCTTGACGGGATTGTGGTGGGTGTCGGTGAAATACTTGGTCAGCTCGTCGATGGCGATCGCCAGGATGATGCCGACGGCCACCGAGAAGAAGGCCCGCCACTCGTTCATGTAGAAGTGCGCGAGGAAGGCGAAGGCGACAAAACAGATGGCGGCCGACGTGTAAAAGCCCCGGTTGATGCCGGCCATGGCGTTGCCCCGTTTTTCTTTCTTGCGGCCCCGCACCTGGTAGGTGCCGATGATCGAGGAGAAGACGCCGATGCCCCGGACGAGGAGGGGGAAGATGATCCACTTGATCTGCCCGGTGATCTGGACCAGGGCGAGTCCGAGGATCAGGCCCGAGACGATGGTGACCTCGTAGCTCTCGAAGATGTCGGCGGCCATGCCCGCGCAGTCGCCCACGTTGTCGCCCACGAGGTCCGCGATCACGGCGGCGTTTCTTGGATCGTCTTCGGGGATGCCGGCCTCGACCTTGCCCACGAGGTCGGCCCCGACGTCGGCCGCCTTGGTGTAGATGCCGCCGCCCACCCTCATGAACAGGGCCAGGAGCGTGCCGCCGAAGCCAAAACCGAGCAGGGCGTCCGGCGCCGCCTTCTGGAAGACCATGAAGATCGCCGTGCCGCCGAGAAGCCCCAGGCCGTCGGTGAGCATGCCGGTGATCGTTCCCGTGCGATAGGCGATCTTGAGCGCCTTGTCGAAGCTCGTCCGGGCGGCGGCCGCCACCCGCACGTTGCCCTGGATGGCCATGCGCATGCCGAACTGGCCGACCAGGAGCGAGAACATCGAGCCCAGGATAAAGGCGGCCGCGCGTCCCAGGCCGAGGATGATCTTGATGCGGTCGGGCGACATGCCGCTGAACCGCTCGAGTGCCTCCTGCGAAGGCGGCACGATATAGACGCTGAAGAACAGGGCGATCGTCAGGACAACGACCAGGGGCAGAATGGACCTGAGTTGTCTTGTCAGATAGGCCTCCGCGCCCTGCTTGATCGCTTCCCAGACCTCGATCATCCGGGGAGTTCCCTTGTCCTCGGCCATGATCTGGCGCCTGAGGAAAAGCGCGTAGGCGAGTCCCAGGAAGGCGATCCCCAGGACGGTCCACAGAGCAATCATCTCGAATGTTGTCGCACCTAGCATTTTGCCTTCTCCTTAACGTGCGGTTAAAGCGGGAGCTGCTATCAGCCCTTTGAGCGGAATTGGGTAAATGTGTATAGCACAAATCCCGCTTAAATGCAAAGGGCGCCCGGCCAACTTAAGGAGTGAGAAAAGCGACAGGGAAGGGGCGTCAGTATAAGAGGAATCGCAGAATGACAGAGCGGAGGTAAGACCTCATGAAAACTCGGAGCGACAAAGGAAACGGCAAGCTGCCGGCTGCCGCGGCGGGATCGCCGGCCGGCGGAATCGGGGCGGCGGACGCGCTGTTTGCGGCCCTCGCGGACCTGAAAACGGCGTCCTTCATCCGGACCGTCTTTTCCCAGCCGGAAAAGAACCCGGCCGTGACCACGGAAAAAACACCGCGCCGGCTCGGGAGAAAGCGCTTCTGGGAGGTGGCGATCATCGAAAAGCCGCCGGCGCCGCCCCGGCTCAAAAATCCCCTTCTCAATGTCGCCCACCTCCTGATCGACGCTGATGACGGGCGGGTCCGGGAGAGATGGTTCCTGACGAAAGTCCAGGACGGGGAGTACCGGGATTTCCTCAGGGCGAGGTTTCCTCGCCCCGAAGGCCGTAAGGACCGGATCCCGTGATCCTCACGGTGACGAACTTTCCGACGCCATCGCCCGTGGAGGAAAAGTTCACCACCTGGTTGCCTTCGTTCCGGCCCGAGAAAAGCTGCGGCGTTTTCTGACTCCGTCCCAAACACAATACTTTCTGAGCCTGGCCGACCCGGCGGGCGTTGGCTTCAAGCTGGATGTCTTTTTGGAGCGCCTGGACGGCGGCAAGACGCCTTTGCTTTTCCGCCTTGGGGATATCGTCGGCGAGGTCGGCGGCCCTGGTCAACGGCCGGGGGGAATACCGGAAGGAAAAGATGCCGGTGAACCTGACGGTCTTCAGGAGGTCAAGCGTGGCCTCGAAATCCTTGTCCGTTTCTCCCGGGTAGCCGACGATGATGTCCGTGCTCAGCGCGATCTCCGGCATGAGGCGCCGCAGGCCGGCCACGATGTCAAGATACTTTTCTCTGGTGTAGCCCCGCCTCATCCTCTTGAGGACCGCGCTCGAGCCGGACTGGAGCGGCAGGTGAAGCTGACGGCAGATGTTGCGCCGCTCGCTCATCACCCGGCCGATCTCGTCGGGGAAGTCCTTCGGATGGGAGGTCAGGAAGCGGACCCATGGGAGGTCGTCGATGGCGGTGACCTCACTGAGGAGGCCGGCGAAGGTACGGCCGGATTCCGGGTCGCGATAGGAGTTGACATTCTGGCCCAACAGCTGGACTTCCTTGTAGCCGCGCCGGACAAGGTCGGCCGCTTCGGCCAGGATCGAGAACAGGGGACGGTATTTTTCCCGGCCGCGGGTGAAGGGGACGACGCAGTAAGCGCAGAAGTTGTCGCAGCCCTCCATCACCGTCACGTAGCCGCTGACCGGGCTCTCGCGGAGGATCAGGTCCGGCGGCGTCTCGTGCCAGTCCGCCGACCAGTCCGTGGCGGCGATTTTCTCGGCCGAGGCCGTCCGGAGAATCTCCGCGAGCTGGGCATAGTTATCCGGCCCCAGGACGAAGTCCACCGGCGACCTCCGTCCAAGGAGCTCGAGGCTTCGGAGCTGGGCCACGCAGCCGACCACGCCGAGCCGGAGCGGCTTCCGCTCCTTGAGCCGGGCCAGCCTGCCGAGGTAGGAGAAAAGCTTGTCTTCGGATTTTTCGCGGACGGCGCAGGTGTTGACGATGACGAGGTCGGCCTCCTCGACCCGGGCGGCCGGCGAGCCGCCGGCGCGGCTCAGGATCCCGGCGACCCTCTCCGAGTCGCTCTCGTTCATCTGGCAGCCGAAGGTCCGGATGAAAAACCTGATCATAGGATCGCTTCAAGAAAATCGGCGGCCCGCTGAGCGCTGGTCATTGGCGTTTATCCTTTCGCTGCGGCGGTTTCAGGTTGTGGTGCAGCATTTCCCTGGCGTTTTCGACCGCCGTGGGCGTGATCCGGCTTCCCGAAAGAAGACGCGAGATTTCCTCCACCCGGGCTTCGAAATCCAGCGGCTCGACCGTCGTGTAGGTCCTGTCCCTCTCGACGGACTTGTCGATCCTGTAGTGGTCCGAAGCGAACGAGGCGATCTGGGGGAGATGCGTGATGCAGATGACCTGATGAGCGCCGGACAGGTCCCGGAGCTTCTCCGCGATGCACTCCGCCGTCTTGCCGCCGATGCCCGAGTCGATTTCGTCGAAGATGAGCGTCTTCAAGCCGGCCTTTTCCTTGCCCACGGTCTTGAGGGCCAGCATGATCCGGGAGAGCTCGCCTCCCGAGGCGATCTTCCTCAGCGGCCGCAGTTCCTCGCCGGGATTCGGGCTGATCAGGAACTCGACTCCGTCCAAACCCGAATCCCTGACGCTCGCGGGATCGAGCGCGTCCGGCGGCTGCGTCTCCAGCCGAACCTGGAAGCGCGCTTTCTTCATGGCCAGCGTGGAGATCTCCTTTTCGACCCGGGAGGCCAGCTTCCGCGCGTCCTCGCTCCGGAGCCGCGACAGCCGTCCGGCCCTCGCCCGATAATCCTCGAGCCCGCGGGCGATCCGACCTTCGATATCGGCCAGCTTTTCCTGGCTCTGGAGCAAATCCTGATGCTCCTCTTTGACCTTCACCAGATGAGCGAGCACGGCCTCCGTCGTCTCGCCGTATTTTCGCTTCAGCTTTTCGATCGTGTTGAGCCTGGCCTCGACCTCCTCCAGCCGCTCGGGACCGAGACCCTGCCGCTCCTTGAACCTGATCAGCAGGTCGCCCAGCTCGCGGGCGGTGATGGCCGCTTCGCCGACCGGCCCCTCGAAAGCGCCCAGCGACTGGTCGTACCGGCCGAGCTCGCGGACCCTGTCGCGGAGCGCCGCGAGGACCGCCGCCGCCGAGCCCTCGGCGGCATAAGCGAGGTCGAGGGCCTTGTCCACGAGGCCCGAGATTTTTTCCGCGTTCTTGAGGAGATGACGCTCGGCGGACAGGTCTTCCCATTCCCCGGGCCGGAGGCCGGCGCTTTCGATTTCCCTGACTTGAAAGCTCAGGAAATCCAGCCGTTGCTCCCGCTCCCGCCGGCGCATTTCGAGCTGGCCCTTCTCGCGGACGAGCGACCGCAACGCCTGTGAGAGGGCCGCCACCTCGTCTCCGAGGGGAACGAGGCCGGCGAATTCGTCGAGGTACTTCCGGTGGTTCTCGGTCTGGAGGAGAAAAACGTGATCGTTCTGGCCGTAGATATCGACCAGGCTCTGGCCGATCTCCCGGAGCCTTTTCACGGGAACAAGAACTCCGTTGACGTAGGCTTTTCCCGTCCCGTCCCCGGCCAGGCGCCGTTGGATGAGCAGTTCGCCGTCCTCTGAAAAAGGCGCGTCTCCGGACGGCTTTTGACCCCCGGGCAGCCGGAAGACGGCCTCGACGGCCGCCTCTTTTTCGCCCGTCCGGATGAGCTCGGGTGACGCCTTCTCGCCCAGGATGAGCTTCAGCCCGTCGATGATGATGGATTTCCCGGCGCCGGTCTCGCCTGTGAGAATGGAAAAACCCGGGCCGAACCGGATTTCCGCGTCCTCGATCGTGGCCAGCTTCTGAATGCGCAGGGAGGCGATCATTCTCCGTCAGCGAGCGGTGATCTTGATCGGGACCAGGGCCTTGGTCATGTTGATGCGGCCGTAGCCGATGTCATCGTCCTTGCCGCGCTTGGAGCCCGAATTCACGTCATCCGCGGAATAGCGGATCACATCCATGACGCTGTCGGCGTTCAGGGAAGGCTTCAGGCCCTTGATGAGCGCCGCCAACCCCGCGGCGTGAGGCGTGGCCATCGACGTTCCGTCCGCGAAAGCGTAGGGTTCATCGGACGAAGAGCCTCCGTTGGCCGCCCAGAACCAGGTTGGAACCGGGCAGGCGATCCGCGTCCCCGGCGCCGCCACGTCGACCTGGGGCCCGGGGTTTGACCACGACGGCCGGGCATCGTTGTAGTCGGTGGCCGCCACGGCCAGGACGAAGGCGTCGTAGGCGGCGGGATAGACCACCGCGGTCCCGTTGTTGCCGGCCGCGGCGCAGACAACGACTTTTTTGTCGTGGGCGTACTTGACGGCGTCCCTCAGGGTATCCGCCGCCTCTTCGCCGCCGATGCTCATGTTGATCACCGACGCCCCGTTGTCGACCGCCCAGCGGACGCCGGAGACGATATCGTCATAGAAACCGTCCCCGTCGGCGGCGATCACCTTGACCGGCAGGATCTTGCAGTTCCAGGCCACGCCCGCGATGCCGGTGTTGTTGTTCGTGTCGGCCGCGGCGATCCCGGCGACCATGGTGCCGTGGCCGTTGTCGTCGGTGGCGTCATTGTCGTTATTGACGAAATCCCGGCCGGCCGATTTGATCTTGGCCTTCAGGTCGGGATGGACGAGATCGACACCGGTATCGACGATGGCGATGGTGACCTCCGCGCTCCCCTTGGTCTCGTCCCAGGCGCTGGTGGCCTTGATGTCGTCGCCGGAGGTCCCGGACGGTCCCGTCGAGCCGATCTTCTGGCCGGTGTTCGAAAGAGCGTACTGGACCTTGAAGTACGTGTCGTTGGGCGTAGCGGCGACGCGGGCGATGTAGTTGGGCTCGGCGTACTCGACATCGGGATTCTGTCGCAGGGCTTCCACCATGTCCTCGACGGTCAGCGATTCCGGGACCCGGTACTTGTAGATCTCCAGCACCGGGATCTTGTCGATCTTTTCCAGGCCGTAAGCCCGGGATGTCGCTTCGAGCATGGGCTCGCCGAGTGACGGCTTGAACTTGACCATGACCTGGCCGGGCGCATACCTCTCCGCCCGGGCCTGGACGCCAAGCCGGTCGTCAACGGAGCGCACCGTCCGGGGAGACGTGGAGCGCCCGGGGGACTCGCCCTTGAGGCTCCGCTGCTCTCCGGGAACGAGGCCGGCGGCGAAGAGGGCGATCACCGTGATGGCCAATAACCCAAAGCGCTTTTTATGGGCTGTCATCGGTCTTCCCCTCCCGCTCAGAATGAGAACATCGTCGCCAGCGTGGCCGAGTAGCCGGCGCCGCCGCTCCTGGGATAGACGCCGGCTTCCGCCCTGAGCTTGACGCCCGGGGAGAGCGGGATGTCGAGCCCTCCGGCGACGCCGAACAGGCTCTTGCCCCGGAGGTCTTTTTTCTCCTTACCGCTCAGGGATTCGATGGCTTCGCTCATCTCGAAGTTGCCCCAGACATAGTGGAAGAATGGAAAGAGGTACGGCCTAATCTGGGTTTCGCTCCCGAAAGCCAGCACCGGTCCGACCCGGGCGCGAACCCAGGTCGGCTTGCCTTCCAGGCTGCCGGCGACGGCCAGTCCCGGGATGTCCCATTTTCTCGACGATCCGAGGAAGGCCGTGACATCGCCCTGGAGGCCGACCCTGGCCCGGCGGCCCGCCGCCAGGGCGAAATCAAACTCGGTTCCCAGGGCCAGCCCGCCGCCGGCGCCAGCCTGGTAATCGACTGAAAAAGGAAGCGCCCGGAACGTGAGGCCGTTGATGTCCGAGGCGCCGTAGCCGACGAAGAACGAGGCCTCGGAATCCCGGCCGAACCGGAATTGCAGCACCGCGGCGGCCAGTGCGGAATTCAAGTCCGAGGTCGATTCTCCACCCGTGTCCTCCCAGCTCACCGCCTGGGAAAAATAATCGACCCGGAGCCCCAACCTCATGCCGGAGCCGGGCCGTTCTGTATTCGGCTGGGCCGCGGCGGCGGCCGCCGCGAGAACAATGATGACGGCTATAACCGGAAGTCGGCGCCGTTTGATCATGAACCCTCCCTATGTCGCGGTTTTCTTGGGAGCCTTGCTGATGAGACCCAGCCGTTGCTGGGCTTTTTCGGCCAGGCTGCTCTTGGGATAATCGGTGACCAGCTTGGTGAAGAAGGGAACGGCCTCCTCCGGCTTGTTGGCCCGGTAATAGGAGTCGGCCAGAAAAAAATAGACCTGGTCCATCTTCGAAAAAGAGGGGTAGTTCGTCAGGATCTCGGTCAGGCGGCTGATCGATGCCTTGATCGCGTACGTTTTGTAGTAGAGCTCGCCGATGCTCAGGGCGTGAGTGGCCAGGCGCTCCTCGCACTCGGCGATCATCGCCGGGGCCTTGCCGGCCTCCTCGGAGGTGGGGAAGTTGGCGATGACCTTCCGGAACTCGACGAGGGCCTGGCTGGTCTTGGTCTGGTCCCGTCCCGGTTTCAGCGCTTTCTTGAAGTAGCTCAGCGCGATCTGATACTGGGCATAGGGCGCCGAAGGGCTGAAGGGATAAAGCTGGATGAATTCCCTGTACTCCGAGGCGGCCAGAATCATGCTCCCCTCGTCCCCTTTTTCGAAGTAGGAGTCGGCGATCGCCAGCTTGGACCTCTGCGCGTAAAAGCTCTTGGGAAAGGATTCGATCACCTGACGAAAATACAGGCGGGCCTTTTCCGTGTCTTTTTTGACCGCCTCTTGACCGGCCCGGAACAGGGCCTCGTCCGAGGCCGCGAGCTCCGGCGCGATTTCCACTTTCTTGGGTTTGCAGCTCGATACGACGAGCCCCCCGAGGATAACGATGATGAGCATGGTCCCGAGTTTCTTCATGTCGCTCCGTTCACTGATTCTATTCACTCCGGTCCGGATATAGCTTTTGGATCCAGTCCCATTCCTGGGCCAGCCCGTCCCTGAGGCTGGTCTTGGGAGAGTAGCCGAGCTCGCTCGCCGCCTTGCCGATGTCCGCGAACGTATCCGCCACGTCTCCCTTCTGGCGGTCCTCCCGCGTGACCTCCACCCGGCGGCCGCAAACGTCTTCAACCAGGGGCAGAAGGTCATTCAGGGTTTCCCGGTGGCCGCCGCCGACATTATAGACCTCGCCCTCCCGCCCGAGCTTAAGGGCCGCCGCGCAGGCCTCGACGATGTCCGCGATGAACGTGAAGTCGCGCGTCTGGCGGCCGTCGCCGTAGATCGTCACGGGGCGGCCTTGGGCCACGGACTTGAAGAACTTATGGAAGGCCATGTCGGGGCGCTGGCCGGGTCCGTAGACGGTAAAAAAGCGCAGCGAAACGGTTGGGACGCGGTAATTCTTGAAATAGAGAAAGCCGAGCTGTTCGGCGGCCAGTTTGGTGACGCCGTAGGGCGACAGGGGATAGAGGAGGCTGGTCTCGGTCATGGGCAGGGTCGGGGTCAGCCCATAGACGGACGAGGACGACGCATAGATGAACCGGCCGAGCCGGCGCGTCCTGGCGGCCTCGAGGAGCCTCTGGGTGGCCGCGATGTTGTTCTGGATGTAAACCGAGAAGCTCTCCCCCCAGCTCGACCGGACGCCCGCCTGGGCGGCCAGATGAAAGACGGCCTCGACTCCCCCGAGAAGCTCAGGCAGGTCGAGCTCCAGGAGATCCCGGCCGAGGAAGGAAAATTTCCGGTCGAGGAGCAGGGGCTCGAGGTTTCGCTCCTTCATCCAGCGGGGATAGTAATCCGTGAAGCAGTCCACGCCCGTGACATCGTGGCCGTCCTCAAGAAGGCGCCGGGATAGGTGGGAACCGATGAAACCCGCCGCCCCGGTCACCAAGCATTTCACGGCCGGCCCTGCCTCCGGAAAATTTCCTTCGCCTGCCGGATCGCGCCGGCCGGGTCGGCGTTCTGGAACACGGCCGCGCCCATGACCAGGATTTCAGCGCCGTCGTCGATCAGGGCGGAGGCGTTCTCCAGGTTGACACCGCCGTCAACCTCGATCGAGACTTCGAGGCGCCGCTCGCGGACCCAGGTCCGGAGCGCGCTGATTTTTTGGTGCGTGGAGGGGACGAATTTCTGCCCCCCGAACCCCGGGTTCACGGACATCACCAGAACGAAATCCAGGTCCGGGAGGATCTCGCTCAGAAGCCGGATGGGCGTGGCCGGGTTGATGGCGACCCCCGCCTTCCGTCCGGCCGACTTGATCAGGCTGACATCGCGGTGGAGGTGGGAGGAGGCTTCCTGGTGGACAGACACCCAGTCCGCGCCGGCCTCGAGAAAAAGAGGGATGAAGTCCCCCGGCTTCTCGACCATCAGGTGGACGTCAAGAGGAAGGCGGGTGATTTTCTTGAGCGCGGCGACGGCCTGCGGCCCGAGCGTCAGGTTGGGCACGAAGTGCCCGTCCATGACATCGACGTGAATCATGTCGGCGCCGGCCTCCTCTGCCAGGCTCACCGCTTCTCCGATCCTGGCGAAGTCCGCGGACAGTATCGAGGGTGCCAGCAGGGTCATCGGCTGACCTCCAGGGAGATGAGGCTTCTCTTGGAAACGCTGTAGCCGGCCCGGGGAAACTGATTGATGATGATGCCGGGGTCGTGTCCGGGATAATAAGAATAGCGGATATCGGCCACCCGGAAACCCAGCCCGCCGAGCCTGGCGATAGTGGCGGCAGCCTGGCGCTCGATCAGGTCGGGCATGACGTATTTCGTTTCGATCTCGCCCTGGCTGACCAGCAGGTCGACGGCGGAGTTTCTCCGGACGCGGGGCGCCCCGGCCGCCGGCTCCTGGGCGATGATCCGGCCCGCCGCGTAGCGCGGCGTGTGGATCTGTGAGACCAGGCCCTTCTGGAGCCCGATCTCGGCCAGGACCTTCACGGCGGCTTCCAGGCTGCGGCCGGTGAGCTGCGGAACCTCGATCATCTCGCTGCCGCCGCTCACGACCACTCTGATGGCCCTGTTGACCCGGATTCTCGAGCCGGCCGGGGGATCTTGGAGCATGATGCGGCCGCTCTCGAAGCGGTCGCTGAACTCGATGCCGCGTTCCTGGAGGGCGAGCCTTTTTCCGGCGAGCTCGGCCCCGGCTTCGGACACGGTTTTGCCGGCGAGGTCAGGCACCGAGATGAAATCTCCCCTCTGGATGAACCGTGCGGCGAGGATGGCGCTCAGGACGAAGACGACGCCGAAAACAAGCAGAAACTGGAGATAAGAAAGCACTCGATTCCACGGCATGCCTGACGCACCACGCTTTCCGAAGATACCATAGAATGATAACGAAGTAAACTGGCCCGCCGTTTCACTCGGGCGGGTTTTGCCGCGGGGCCAGGTTTTCAATATAATGACCGGCGGTTCCAGTTCGAGGAGGCACAATGAGCGAGATATCGGATTTTCGGAGCGATACAGTCACGCGGCCGACGCCGGAAATGCGGCGGGCGATGGCCGAGGCCGTGGTCGGAGACGACGTCCTGGGGGATGATCCCACTGTCATCAGGCTCGAGGCGCTGGCGGCCGAGATTATGGGCAAAGAGGTGGGGCTTTTCATGCCCTCGGGAACGATGGGAAACTCGGTGGCCGTCAAAGTCTGGACGCGCGAGCTCGAGGAGGTCATCGTCGAGGCCAGGTCGCACATCTACAACATGGAATCGACCCACCTGACTTTTATTTCCCGGGTCACCCCGAGGCCGATCCCTTCGCGGAGGGGGGCCATGGACCCCGGCGAAGTCGAACGGAATATCAGGACTCCCTCCGTCCACTCGCCCCGGACATCGCTGATCTGCCTGGAAAACACCCACAACAACTGGAGCGGCGCCGTCATCCCCCTGGACAATTTCCGCGGTCTCAGGGAAGTCGCGGACAGGCACGGCGTCAGGATTCATCTCGACGGGGCACGCCTTTTCAACGCCGCCGCGGCCTCGGGCGTTTCCGTCAGAGAATACGCCGCCCTGGCCGATTCGGTGATGTTCTGTCTATCCAAGGGGTTATCCGCGCCCGTGGGCTCGATGCTCGTCGGTCCGCGCGAATTCATCGACACCGCCCGCCGGGTCAGGAAGGCGCTGGGGGGAGGCCTGAGACAGGCCGGCGTCCTGGCCGCGCCCGGGATCATTGCCCTCACCGCGATGACGAAGCGGCTGGGCGAGGACCACGGCCGCGCCAAGAAGCTGGCGGAGGCCATCGCCGGGCTGCCCGGCGTTTCGCTCGACCCCGCCTCGATCGAGACCAACATCCTGATCTTCGGTTTTTCGTATCCCCGCCTGACCTGCGCGGGGCTCCTCGACGGGCTTGCCAAGAGGCGGGTCCTGGGCTTGGCGATTGCCGGGGGAGTTCGGCTCGTGACGCATAAGGACGTGGACGACGAGGATGTGGACCGGGCCGCCGCCGCCTTCCGCGAAATCCTGGTTTAAGCTTCCAGGGATTCCGCGACGAGCTGGGCGATGTCCTTGACCAGGATGTCGGGCCGGTCCTTGTCCTTGAGCCCGTCCCGGAGCATGTTCAGGCAGAACGGACAGGCTGTCGCCGCCGCCGCCGCGCCCGACCGGATGATCTCTTCGGTCCGCAGGTGATTGATCCGCCGACCGAGCTTCTCCTCGGTCCACATCATCCCGCCGCCCGCGCCGCAGCAGAAGCTGTGCTCGCGGCTGTTTTCGAGCTCGGCTGGCGCCGCCGCGTTCAGGCGTGACAGGATGTCCCGCGGTTCTTTGATGATCCCGTTATGACGTCCGAGGTAGCACGGGTCGTGATAGGCCGCGCGCCCGCCCGCGCCGGGCTTGAGCTTCAGCCGGCCCTGCCCCAAGAGGCCGTTGATCCAGCTCACGTGGGACATGACTTCGATCCCGGCGAGGCGTTCCTTGTCGTCCCCGGAGAAGGCCGCCAGGAGCGGCAGAAGCTGGGGATACTCGTTTTGAAAGGTGTTGTAGCCGTGGGGACAGAAAGTGATGATTTTTTTCACCCCATAGTTGAGAAAAAGCCCCAGGTTTTCCTCCGCCAGCGTCTGGTACAAGTATTCCTGGCCGAGCCGCCGAGCCGAATCGCCGCAGCACTTCTCCTCCGTCCCCAGGATTCCGAAGTCGACGCCGGCCTTCCTCAAGAGCGTTACCATGGCCTTAACGACTTGGATGCCCTGCTCGTCGTACGAACCGGCGCAGCCCACCCAAAGGAGGACATCGGCGCTCTTTTTTTCGGACAGGACCGGGACGTCCAGCCCGGCCGCCCAGTCCGCCCGCTTGGAAAATCCCAGGCCCCAGGGGTTGAAGTTTGTTTCCAGGTTCCGGAAAAAGGCGTTGAGCTCCTGGGGAAACCGGCCCTGCATCAGGACCTCGCTCCGGCGCACGCCCACGATCTTGCGGATGTGCTCGATCTCGACGGGACAGACGTGCTGGCAGGCGCCGCAAGTCGTGCAGGTCCAGATCTCGCCGTCCGTGTAAGTCTCTGGAAATAATGGAGAAAGATCATCTCGCCGGCGCTCGAGGAGCTTTCGCCGCTCGGCCAGCAGCCGCTTCTCCTGGTTCACGAGGATCATCTTGGGCGAGAGCGGCTTGCCGCTCGTCGAGGCCGGACAGGCGTCCTGGCAGCGGCCGCACTCCATGCAGGCGAAGGCGTCGAGGTTGTCTTTCCAGGTGAAATCGGCCGTCTTTTCAATGCCGAAGACCTCGGATTTTTCGATGTCGACCGGGGGCAGCCGGCGGCTCGAGCAGCGTCCCCTGAAAAATACGTTGAGCGGGCCCGTGAGCATGTGAAAGTACTTCGAGTAGGGAACGTAGGCGATGAACCCGTAGACGAGCAGGATGTGGAGCCACCAGGAAATCCGGAAGTGCGCCGCCAGGTTCGCCTCCGGCAGGCCCGGGACGGCCAGGGCTCCCGCCAGGTATTTTCCCAGGAACGACAGGCGCGCCGCCTCCGGATGACGGACCACCGCGAAGACCTCGAAATACATGTAGCTCAGAGTCACTGCGATCAGGAAAAAATAGATCGCCGCGGAATCCCACGGCGTCGTCTGATAGGCCTTGGGCCGGACGATGAAGCGCCGGACGATGAAGAAGGCGACCCCGATGAGGACAGCGACCGCCATGGCGTCGACGAGGAAGGAAAAGAACAGGCCGAACCGCGTCCGGCCGAAAAGGTAGAAACCATCGAAGAAGCCTTCGAGCGTGTGGTTGACCGTCATGGTGTCGAAGGTGAGCGCGCTGTAGAAGATGAAGACGTGCATCAGCCCGGTGAACCGGCGCTCGTCCTTGAGCGTGCACCGCTGGAGAAAGACTTTGGTCAGGGTGTCGGCCAGGCGCCCGCCGGCGCCCCCGCCCCGGCTCTCGGGACGGCCCTGGCGCACCAATCGGTACCTGAGATAAACGGGAAGAACGAAGGCGGCGACCGTCGCCAGGATGACCAGAACCAAGACCGCTTTTTCCCACGCCCAGAGCATCGGACCTCCTTATCAGAAGGGAACCGCGATTCCCCAGATGAGTTTCGAGAACGTCTGCTTCCGGCCCGCCGGGTCCGTCCCCCAGTCCTGCCAGACGCCGCCGCCCAGGGTCGCTTCCAGCCAGTCCGTCAGCCGGAAACGCAGGATGACGTCGGCCATCCAGGCCTGGGCGAGGTCGAAGACCGCGCTCGACTGGATAAGGGCTTGAACACTCAGAGTCGCCGCCGGGCCGAGCCGCGCGCCCACCCGCAGCCCCGATTCCTGCTTGAGCTTCTCTCCCGTGAAGTCGAGACGAGTCCTCTGGTTCGAGTGATGAAAGAACCTGAGGAAGGGCTCGACGACGAACCCCTCTGCCGTGAACGGCGCGCCGACGCCGATGTAATTGCGGTTGAGGAAGAAATGCTTGCCCCAGAGGATGCTTTCGTGGTCCGCGTCGTGGTTGGAGTCGTGGCCGATGATGAGGATAAGGTTTCGGGCGAGTTCCTGCCGGAGCGAGAAGTGCCAGTCGAACTTGGTAAACTCCGCGCCGCGGTTGTGGGCCACGAGCTGGCCGAGGACCGTCGTCGTCGGCGTGATCAGGACGAAGTCCTGGAAGCCCAACGTCCAGCGGTCGACCGGCCCGCTGAGGTCGTTGTAGCTCGGGAAGCTCGAGGGGGCTTGGAGCTGGCCGAAGAACTCTCCCCGGAGCACGAGCCGGCCGGTCAGGCTGACGGCCTCTTTCCTGTCGAACTGGCGGTAGATGAACATTTCGTAGGCGGCCAGCCGGGCGGCGAGGCCGAGAAGGAGGATGCCGGAGCATAAGAATGCCAGGCCGATCGTTGGCAGCTTTTTGTTAGAACTCATAGGCCAACCCGATCCGGAAAACGCGGGGTGACTGGACCTCGGTGGCAAACCGGAGGACGAATTCCGGGCCCGTCCACTCGCTCTCCTCGGTCGCGTTCGCCCAGTCGAAGACATTATAGCCTTCCATGAATATCCGGGCGAGCCCCGCACCCAGGGCGATGGATTTCTCGAGACGGAGGTCCACGGTCATGTTGAACTCGTAGCGGGCCTGGGCGCGATAGGCCGCCTGGATGAAGAAAGGCCCCTGGTTGAACCCGGAGACGATGATTTTCCTCGAGAACGGCTGGCCGTCGTAATACTTGACGAGCGTCGACAGCCGGAACCCGCCGGGAGCGGGGAAGCTCCACCCCAGCCGGGCCGTGTAGGCCCGGTCGAAGCGCAGCCGGCCGCGGGCCTCGATGGCGGCGTTCGGGTTGTCGTAGAGCGCGCCGATGACGCCATCATCATTCTCGAGCTCGCTGTTCCCGGGGCTCGTCGTGCCCAAGGCCTCGGTCGCTGTCGCGGAAAAGAAAAAGACCGTCCGCCGGCTGAACTTCTTGACAAGCGTGAGGTCGAGGCCGCGGTATCGGGAAACACGGCCGTCGGCGTCCGGGTTCGTGAGGAGGAAGAAATCCCGGCCCAGCGTGTCCGGCCGCTGGTTATAAATGACGAAACTCACGTCGTCGTGGTCGCCGGGGATGAAATTATCGCCCGGGTCGTGGATCGTGAAGGGGTCATAAGCATCGAGCGGGACGCCGGTGTTGAGGGTTTCGACGAGCCGGCGCGTCTCGCGGTAGTAGCCGGCCAGGCTGAGCCGGAAGCCGGCGCCGAACGCTTTTGAAAAGCTGATGCAGTACTCGTCGGTCATCGGGCGTTCTATTTCGGGGTCGATCGAGGCGAAATAGGGCCCCTCGCGCCGCACGAGCTTGCCCTGCTCGACGGGTTCGAACCGGCCGTTGCGGTTGACGTCATTCCAGGAGTAGGCGAGCCCGCCTCTCGCACCGGGATTGCCATAAGCAAGATACGAGAGCGGCAGCTCGAAAAAATAGCGCGCCGCCGAAACCCGGAGCATCATGGACCCGTTCCGTTCGAGCGGCAGCGAGAAGGCCAGGCGCGGGGAAAGGTTGAACCAGCGGATCTCGCCCGCCTCCTTCCCGGGGGAAGGAAACCCCGCCGGCAAGGACGCGCCGGGACCGTCCGAGGGAACCCAGCCCTTTGTCCTGACCGCGTGAAGCCCCAGCTCGAGGGAGGCGAGGTTAGCGAAGGTCAGCGTATCCTGGGCGTAAACGTGAAAGTCGAGCGCCCGCTCCCGGTGGGTGAGGGGCGTGTTGAAGCGGACGATCTCGAAGGGCGTTGTCCCCGAGAAACGAAGGTGGAGGTTGTCGAAGACTTTCTCTTCCGATGATGATGCGGCGTAGCGCAGCGACGCCCCGTACTCGATGAGATGGTGCAGGCTTCCGGACGTCCGGAACGCAGCTTTTCCCAGTCCAAAGATGTTCATGGATGTCCGGTCGTCATTTTCCGCGCCGGCCGCAGCTCCGGAGGGTATCCGCTTGAAAACCTCCACGCCGTGCGGCGCGGTTGCCACGTCCTGGAATTCCGAGCGGAGGCGGCCGCCGTCAAGAGAGGCGCCAAGCTCGAGGGAGTGGCCGGGACTGGGGTTGGTCCTCAGCAGGACCTGGGCGATATTGAATGAGTTCTTTTGATCGACGGTCGAGTCCAGCGGCACGTTTCGGCCCGAGCCGAAGGTCGGCTGCCTGACGGTTTGTCCCGTCCAGAAGAGCTGGAGCGAGCCTTGCGGCAGGAGGAAGGTCAGGTTGACGAGCCCCGAGGAGACCTCGGCCTTGTCGTCCCCGGCGAACTGGGCGACATCGCGCGACGCATCGAGCCGGTTTACGGCGGCGAACATGAACAGCTTTCCCGGCACGAGGGGGCCCGAGACCTGGCCGGAAGCGTTGGAAAGTGAATTCAGATGGGTCCGCTCGGTGAGCCTTTCCTGAATGAGGCGCGCCGGGACGTTGTCCGTTGTCAAGCCCGAAGGGGTGAACGAGACCCTCACAGCGCCGTGCCAATCGGGCGTCCCCTGCTTAGCTATCAGGTCGAAAGCGCTGCCAGGTGAGAGCTGTCGGATGGGGTGCCGGCCGTCGCTGTGCGCCGTGAAGGCCAGGCTGTGGAGATCCGGATAAAACATGGGCGTTCCGGATGCGTAGGGGTCCGAAACGTCCAGGCCGTTAAGGAGATAAGCGCTCTGCGTCCAGGAAACGCCGCCGCGCGAGCTCCAGAGCGCGGGCAGGTCGGCCCAGACGCCGCCGACATCGATCCTGTTCGTGGTGGCGGACAGGTCCTGGTTTTCGAGGAGCGACCAGGCGTTGTCGGCCGAGGGCAGGGACTCGATCTGGAATTGAGAAATGATCGTCCGCCCGGTCGAAGGGGAGAGGTCGACGAGCTCCGAGCGCGCGTCGTCCCGCGCGCCGTCCGGCGCCAGGACGATTCGGACATAAAACGTGCCGGCGGGATCAACCGCCAGGATCCGGGGTTTATGAAGGATCTTTCGACCCGTGTCTACGGCCAGCGCAAGCTCACCCGGAGGAACGCCGCACAGGCCGAAAAACCCCT
>Ga0154742_1039_pt2 | contig 21633 bp, 15 predicted proteins | sample Rifle2008BG16ft_FD_105750 | JGI IMG/M metagenome (GOLD analysis project Ga0154742, IMG submission 105750) | Candidatus Aminicenantes bacterium RBG_16_63_16 | reverse complement strand
CCCAAGGATCGCTGGAAGAGCTCGTCCGCATCGTCGGGGAGCGCGACATCGTGGAGATCGAAGGGGATTTTGCCGCGGCCCTGTTTTCCGAGGCCCTCCAGGACCTCACCGGAGGCGGCGGCGTCGAGCTCCTGTCGGCGGCCGACGGCCTGGCCTCGCTGGCCGTGACGGATACCGAACAGGTTCCGCGCGTCATGGACCGCCTGTTCCGCCGGAAGCTGGCCGTGACGGACATGAAGATCAAATCGCCCAGCCTGGAGACCGTCTTCCTGAAGCTGACCGGCCGCAGCCTGAGGGATTGACCGATGCGCCGGCTGTTCCTGATTCTCGGCAACGACGTGCGCCGCCATCTCAAGGCGCCGCTGGCCGTCATAATTTATCTCATCATTCCGTTGGCAATGACCGGCCTGGTCGGCATCATCTTCGGGCCCCGGACCGAGCCAAGCCAGCTGCCTCCCATCCCGGTTCTCCTGGTCGACCATGACAAAAGCCTCGCTTCGAAGCTCCTGCTGGGCGCCTTCGATGCCGACCAGCTGAAGAAGATGTTCCAGGTGACCGTGACCGACGAGGTCGAGGGGCGCCGGCGCATGAAGGCCGGCCGGGCCTCGGCCATGGTCGTCATCCCGGAGCGCTTCACCCTCGACCTCTTGGAGATGAAGCCGGTCACGCTCCTGGTGGTCAAGAACCCGGCCGAGCAGTATCTACCCGACGTCGCCGAGGAGTTCATGAACACGACGGCGGTCATGCTGTCCGGCGCCGTGCAGGCGTTCGCCGATGAGGCCCGGGGGATCCGGGCCTTGCTCGAAGTCCCGCTCAGGAGCATCTCCTGGGAGGCGCTGGCGCCGGAGTTCGGCAAAGCCCAGAAAAAAGTGCTCGCCGCCGAAAAGTACCTCAACCCTCTACTGCTCCGGTTGAAGGAAGAGGAAACGAAGGCGGCCGGCGCCAAGACAAGGTTCACCCGGGCCGACCTCTTCTCGATGATCCTCCCGGGCATGGCGATCATGTTCCTCCTCTTCATCGTCCAAACCCTGATGAGGGACATCATCTCCGAGCGGGAGGACGGAAAGCTCAGGCGCATGCTGACGACTCCCCTTCGCCCGCTGGAGCTCATCGGCGCCCGCCTGCTGGGGGGCTGGATCATGGGAATGGGCGTTTTGCTCGTCATGGTCGCCGCCGGAACCATCGTCTTCCGTGTGACCTGGGGCCCCTTCGGCTACTTCCTGTTTCTCGGCGGCGTGGCGTCCTTCTGGACGGCGGCCTTCTTCGCCCTGCTCCACGCCCTCGTCCGGAACCGCAACCAGGCCGGCGCTTTTTCCGCGCCGATCATCCTGGCGTTCAGCCTGTTCGGCGGCTCGATGATGAACCAGGAGGCGATGCCGGCGGCCTTCCGGACGGTCGGCATCCTGACGCCCAACCGCTGGTTCATCGACGGCGCGGCGCTCATCCGGGACGGCCGTTTCCCCTGGGCCGCCCTGCTCGTCCTGGCCGCCACCGGCCTCATTCTCTTGGCCGTAGCCGTCCCGGCGCTTCGCCGCCGGACATCGGTGTGACCATTGAACAGGATCAGACGGATCTTTCATGTGGCCGGGAACGACCTGCGGATCATGGTCGGCGACAAGATCTTCTTTTTCTGGACCCTGGCGTTCCCGATCCTGTTCATCGTCCTTTTTGGATTGCTTTTCAAGGCCGGTGAGAACGCGCCCGCGGTCGCCGAATTGACGGTGGTCAATCTCGACCAGGGACGCTGGGGCGCCTATTTCGTCGAAAAGATCAAGTCCCCCGGCGTCAAAGTGATCATGGCCGATAAAGAACCGGCCGAGTATAACCGGCTGCTGATCCTGCCGGCTGATTTTTCAGCCAAGATCGAGGCGCGCCGCGACCAGGCGTTGCCGTTCAAGAAGCGCTCCGACGCCTCGACGAAAGCGGCCGCCCGCGTCGAAACCCGGCTGTTCCAGGCCATCGCCCGCCTGATCAGCGAGCTCGTCCTTTACGGCGATGGCGACCTTACGAAATTCATGGACGGCCATCCGGAGTTCCGCGACCTCGTCCAGGTGAAGAGCCAGTTTCCCGAGAACACCGTCACCGTCGTGCCCAGCGGGTTCGATCATTCCATCCCCGGCACGACCATCCAGTTCATCATGATGATGGTCATGATTTACGGCGGCGTCACCGTCATGGAGGACCGGAAAAAAGGGGTCCTGGGGCGGATGCTCTTTTCGCCGCTCTCGACCGGCGAGCTTTTCCAGGCCAAGCTGCTTGGAAGATGGTTGATGGGCGTGCTGCAGGCGTTGATGTTGATCCTCGTCGGCAAGATATTCTTCCGTCTCAACCTGGGGAGTTTCCCCCTCTCGCTCGTCGTGATCGCCGTCTTCGCCTTGGCCATGGCCGCCCTCAGCGTGTTTATCGGGTCGCTGTGCTCTAAAGAGGACATGATCATCGGCCTGGCGGTTCTGCTATCCAACTTGTTCGCCGGGCTGGGCGGGTGCTGGTGGCCGAACGAGATCGTGCCCCCCGCCGTCCGCAAGCTGGCCCTGGCCTCCCCGGCCTATTGGGCGATGGACGCCCTCCACAAGCTGAGGTTTTTCAGCGGCGGCTTCACCGAAATTCTGCCGAACCTGGGGATTCTGCTGGCGCTGGCGATCGTCTTGACAGTTGTCGCCGGACGGTATTTCAAAATCCGGGATTAATTCTTTTCTACTTCCAGATTTCCTGGAGCACGGGGTACTGTGTCTTGAATCCCAGGATCGCCAGGTAAAGGCCGTAGTCCGGATAATTCCGGTGGAGCTCCTTCAGGTTTTCGATCGGGTCATAGGGTGTCCCCTCGGGGATCTCGTGGCCGACGCACTCGGAGAGGAGGTGGAGCTTCTTCGACATCCAGGCGTCGAGGATGACCGGTAACCCGAACGGCTTGAGTCCTTCGAGCCTCTCGTCCCGACCGATGATCGGCTGGGTGATGATAAACCGCGCGCCCGCGTCCACCTTCCGGTTCATTTTCTCGAGCTCGTGGTCCTGGGGCTCGTAGGGATTGAAGGCGACGCCGGTAGTGAACTTTCCCGGATACTCCCGGTCGATGTACTTGAGGATCTCGACCGAGGTGACGGTCGTGGCCTCGATGCCAACCTCGGCCGGCTCGAGCCGGTGGAGACGCTGGTTGCCGTCGCCGGAAACCGCCAGCAGGTACTTGCCCCCGGCCGCCTTGACCGCATCGAGGATCTCATCGAACTCCTTTTTTGGGTGGAACGTGTTGAGGTGGACGACCAGCTGCTCCGGGTGGACGGGCAGCCCCAGGATGTCGATCGTCTCCATGGCGCCGTAGCTCAACAGGCCCATCGGGTTGTCGGTGATGCAGACGATCCAGCCCGCCTCCATGACCTTCCGGTACTTCTCCTCGAATGTCCGGAGGTCCTTTTCGATGTCCTCGGAGCTCCGCTTCGGGGTCTGGAGCTCGACGTGAAGAATCTGGTTTTCGATGTGGTGCCGGATGGATGATTCAGCCATAGAATTCCTTGAGCCTCATGAGTGTGTCGTAGCCCTCGAGCCTCAGGATGTCCTGGAGGCAGGCCAGGGCGGGATGGCCCTCGGGAAGGAGCTCGTACTTTCGGACCATCGAGCCGATGATCATGTCGAGGCCCAGGGGCATGGCCATGGTGAGGAAAGCGCTCTCGAGAGGCCCTTTGACCGGCGACCCGTCCGCCCGCTTCGGGGGGAGCATCACGGTGAAGTTGCTCAGCCCTACCGACATGTGGACGCCCGCGAAGTACGGGTCGGAGTGGATGAGTGAAAGAGACTCGATGACCCGCTTGAGCTGGCCCTCGCAGTCGCTCCCGACCGGGGCGATCCCCGGGTCGATGATGGCCTGGTCATTGGTGAATCCGGGAATTCGGTTGCGGGCCTCCTCGAGCAGGGCCCGGGCCGTCTCCCGGGTCTCCCCGGGGGTCCTGTTGGAGCAACCGGCACCCCTTTCGAACCGCTCCGAGGACATCAGGATGGGCATGAACGGTTGAACCGCATAGAGGTCGAACATCTTCGTCCGGAGCGGCGAGATCGAGTTCAAAATGGGCTTCCGGCCACCGGTCCGGGCGAGGTCATAGGCGCTCAGGCCCGCCTCGGCGATGGCCGGGTCCGGCGTGTCGATGGACAGCGGCTTGGCCGTAACCGATTGGATCCGGCGGACCAGGTCGGCCATAAACTCGGGGGAGCGCGGCCCCACGTTCACGTCGATGTAGGCGGCGCCCTTCTCGTCCTGCGTCCGGGCCAGATCGAGCAGGCCGGCAACGTCGTTGGCGTCGAAGAGTTTCTTGGTCGAAGGCACGGAGTCGTTGATCGACTCGCCGATGATCGTCAAACCGGGAATAGCCATGGGATTCTCACTCCTTCAGGGCAAGATGATAGCGGCGGTGCCGGTCATTGTCAACGCCGGGCACGGCAGCCGATGTAACACTTTCCGTGTTTCTTACGTCTTATTATATGTGGTACTCTGATCTGCTCGAGTTGCATATGTCGAAAACTGCCCTGGGCTTGCTGTTGATCCTTTTGCTCTGTTGTCAGGGGTCCCTCTTCGCGCAGGCCCCAGGTGAGACTTACGTCCTCACGCCCGCCCTCTCCAAGGTCAAGGTCGACGGCCTGCTTGACGACGCCGCCTGGGAGAAGGCGACCGTCATCAAGCTGCCCTTCGAATGGACGCCGGGCGACAACGTCCCGCCGCCGGTCGAGACCGAGTGCCTCGTGACCTTCGACCGGGACGGGTTCTATGTCGCTTTCCGCTGCTTCGACCCCGAGCCCAAAAAGATCAGGGCGCACCTCATGGACCGGGACGCCACGGACACCCTGATTCAGGACGACCATGTCTCCGTGATCATAGACGCCTTCAACGACGAGCGGCGGGGGTTTCAGTTCCGCGTCAACCCCCTGGGCGTCCAGGCTGACGCCAATTTCAGCGAGCTCGAGGGTTACGAGGACTTCTCCTGGGACGCCATCTGGGCCTCGGCCGGAAAAATCACCGAGTGGGGCTATGCAGTCGAGATGGCCATACCCTTCAACCAGCTTCGCTTCCCGCGCAGCCTGGAGAAGCAGACTTGGGGATTCTCGGCCGAACGCAGCTGGCCGCGGAGCGTCCGGCACCGCATAATCTCTCACCGTCAGGACCGCGATATCTCCTGCATCCTCTGCCAGTTCAATAAACTCAGCGGCCTCGAGGGGCTCTCCCCCGGCCGGAACCTTGAATTCGACCCGACGCTGACGTCGAGCCGGACGGACGAGATGTACAAGAGCCGTTTTCCGGCCGGCGGGCTTCGCTCCGGGGCCGTCAAGGCCGAGCCGGGTCTCACCGCCAGGTGGGGTCCCACGTCCAACCTGACCCTTAACGCCACGGCCAACCCGGACTTTTCCCAGGTCGAGGCCGATGTCGCCCAGCTCGATGTGAACACGCGCTTCGCGCTCTATTACCCGGAGAAACGTCCCTTCTTTCTCGAGGGAGGGGACTTTTTTCTCACGCCGGTCGAGGCGGTCTTCACCCGGACAGTCGCCGACCCCATCTGGGGCGCGAAGCTGACCGGAAAGACGGGCCGGAGCGCCCTGGGCTTTTTTGCCGCCGAGGATAGGATCAACAACCTGATCTTCCCGTCCAACCAGGGGTCGTCCTCGACCTCGTTCGATCAAAATGTCACCGGCGGCGTGCTGCGCTACCGGCACGACGTCGGCCAGGGGTCAACGCTCGGCCTTCTCTACACGGGGCGTGTCGGCATGGATTACGCCAACCACGTGGCCGGCGCGGACGGGTTCTTCCGCCTGGGTAAAAGCGACAACATCCGGTTTCAGTTGCTTTCCTCCGAGACGGAGTACCCGGAGGCCGTGGCCAAGAGCTTCGGCCAGAAGCTCGGCTTTTTCGGCGGCCATGCCATTCGCGCCGACTACCAGCACATGTCCCGGAATTGGTGGATATTCGGGAGTTATCTCGATTCCGGAGGCGGGTTCCGGGCTGATTATGGCTACGTGCCCCGCGTTGACGTGCGGACTTTCGACGGCGAAGTGCACCGGCTGGTCTGGGGAGACGGGAAAAAATGGTTCACCCGCCTCCATTTCTGGCTGCGGGGCTATCATACGAGCGACCAGGGCGGCCGGATGACTGATTCCCGGGTGGCGCTGGGGGGGGACCTACGAGGGCCCGTTTCAAAGCGCTGTGTCGGCCGTCGGCCGGTTGAACAGGGAGTATTTCAACGGCGTGACTTACGATGTCAGCGACTTCGTCTTTTTCCTGACGCTCAAGCCGGCGGGAGGAATGCACTTCGCCATCGAGGGCGACCTGGCCAAAGCCATAGATTACAACAACCTGCGCCCCGGCGAGGTGCTTCGGCTCGGGCCATGGCTCGAGCTGGGCTTGGGGCGGCATGTCAACTTGAACATCTTCCACAGCCGTGAGCGGCTGGAAAGCTACGGACTGAGGACATACACCGCCGACCTCTCCCAGGTTCGCCTGATCTATAACTTCAGCGTGCGGGCCTTCGTGCGGGCCATCGTGCAGTACCGCTATGTCGACCGCGTCCCCGAACGCTATGTCTTTCCCGTGGATCCCCTGACCAAGGGGCTCTTTACGCAGTTCCTCTTTTCTTACAAGATCAATCCCCAGACCGTGTTGTTCGTCGGCTACTCGGACAATGCCACGGGGCTGCGGGGGGTCGATATCACCCGGACTAACCGCACGTTCTTCCTCAAGCTGGGCTATGCCCTGGTGATGTAGGGCACCCCTTTAGCCTAGCCGCCGAGCTTGAAGAGGGCCCTGAACCCGGGGTGCTTCCGGATGGACTGAAACTCCGGCAGGATGACGGGGAAAGAGGGGTCGGAGAATCCTGCGGCGAGCGATCTCTTGATCGCCTCGACGGCCGGCCCGGGTTGATCGATCAGGGCGTAGAGCTCGGCCAGATCCATGAGACTATTGGGATCCTTGAGATCGGCGGCCGCGACCATGTTCAGGCAGTCCCTGGCTTTGTCGATATGCCCGGCGACGGCCTCGAGCGCGCCGAGGACGATCCATCGTTCGGGGCCGGACTTCGAACCCAGAACGGATTTATCCAGGCCGGCCCGGGTATCGGCCAGGACTTTTCGAGCTTCGGCCGTTTGGCCGGCGTCCCGCAGGGCCAGGGCCAGGGCAATCCCGTCCCATTCGGGTGTCCCGCCCAATTTGCCCTGGGTCGTGAGCTCCAGCACCCGGCGGGCAACCGGAACAGCTTCCGCCGCCCGTCCCGCTGCGAATAGAACATGGGCGAGGTTGGGCAGCGCATACGGATGGTCGGCCTCGAGCTCCAGCGTTTTCCGCAATTCCCTTTCGGCCTCGTCGAATTTTTCCTGTACGGCCAGGCTGTAGCCCAGATAAGCGTGCGCGTTCGCCAGCGCCGGCGCCAAGCTGACGAAGCGCCGGGCGGCGATTTCTGCGGCCGCGGCATTTTTCCTGAAGTTGAGGTTGAGATACCAGAGGTTTTGAAGCGGGATGGAGCTCGACGGGGCGCGCTCGGCCGCCGCCTCGTACATGGCCGCCGCTTCATCATATCGTCCGAGGGCCTGAAGGATGCGTCCGGCGTTGTTATACGGCGGCATGAGGTCCGGGAAAACCTCGATGATGGTCTTGAATTCCCCGAGCGCGCCTTCGAGGTCTCCGTCCACAAATTGCCTGTTGATGGCCTTGAGCGGCAGGAGGTCCCTTTCGGGAAGCTTCTGGCTGATGGCATCCTCGAGGGCTTGGGTCAGCAGGGCGCGTCCCTTGTCCTTTTCGCCCATGAACTGGATCATCACCAGGGCCAGCGAGCTCCGGGCGGCGACGAATTTCGGGTCCTTGTCCAGGGCGAGCTCGTAAAGCGCGGCGGCCTCCTTGAACTTGCTTTCGTTCCGCTTGGCCTGGGCGAGTGAAAAATAGTCCAGGGCCTCCCAGGAGGAGGTGGTCACCGTCGAGACCGGTCTCGCGGCTTTTTCGATGGACCTGATCGATTCGCCCAGCCGGGAGCGGAGCTTGCCGGTCAGGCTGTCGATGCCCTTGAGAAGAACCTCCTCGCGGCCGCGCGCCGTCACCCGGATGCGGTCGACGTGCCGCCGTTTGACAGGATCGATCAGGACCGCCTCGAGCTCGTAGGCCTCTCCCGCCGACAGGATGCGCGGCTGGATGAACGCCCGGACGCCGGCGAACCGGCAGACGTCGTAGCCCAGGTTTTCATCGATCCGGGCCGAGGGGTCGATTCTCATGAGGCGCAGCGTCTCCGTGATCTGGGCTTTATCGAAAACCGAAGCATACGGGGATTGCTGGAGGCCGGCCTCGATGGCCGTCCGCAGGGCCAGGTCAAAAACTTTGTCTCCGGTGAGGTTTTCGGCATCGGCCACCATGAGCTTGTCCCGGCTTTCGAAGGCGATGCCGGGTTTGGTGAGCAGCCAAATGACTATGGCCACAGCGATCAAGGAGACCGCGCCGGCCGCCACCGCCAGCCGTTTTCGCGGACGCGCGAACCTCAACCGTCTGGCCGTCGGGTACGCGCGGGCGGTCATCCGCAGTTTGAGGTCGCGGAGCTCATCGGCCATCGCCCGGGCCGAAGCCAGCCTCTTGGCCGGGTCCTTGGCCAAGGCCCTGTCGATGATCCCGGCGAATTCGGCCGGATAGCCTGGCCGCAGGTGTTTGATCGGCCGCGGGGGCTCGTGGAGGATCGCATGGATGACCGCCGGTTCCTTGTCCCGACCGAAGGGGAGCTCCCCCGTGGCCATCTCGTAGAGGACGACGCCCAGGGACCAGACATCCGTCCGGGCGTCCGCCTCATCGCCCCGCGCTTGCTCGGGCGACATGTAGGCCACGGTTCCCATGGTCGTCCCCGGCATGGTCAGGCGCGCCTCCCCGGCCAGCTTGGCCAGGCCGAAATCGAGGATTTTGGCGATGCCGTCAGTCGTGATCATGATGTTGCCGGGTTTGATGTCCCGGTGGATGATTCCTTGTTCATGGGCCTTGGCCAGTCCTTCGGCGACTTCCAGGGCGATCTCGATGGCGTCGGCCGGTTCCAGGAGGTCCCGGCTCATTTTTTCCTTGAGGCTCTCTCCCTTGTAGCAGGCCATGGCGATGTACATCCCGCCGGTTTCGGCCTCGTCGATTTCGTGGATCGTGCAGATGTGGGGATGGTCGAGGCCCGAAGCCGCCTGCGCTTCATGGATGAACCGCTTCCGGGCCTCGGGTTCGGCCGTCAGCTCGGGGGGAAGGAACTTGAGGGCGACGTTGCGCTTGAGCCTGAGGTCCTCGGCTTCATAAACGACCCCCATCCCCCCGCGGCCGATTTCCCGGACGATGCGGTACTTGTTGGCCAGGGTCTGTCCGACGCCGATCCTGGACGTCTCGACCTTGAGCGTTCTGGTCGGGTCCCTTTCCACAGCAGTCTCCCTCCGGGGTAGTTTAAGGATAACAATACCGCGGACAGCTCGTCAAATCCGCCGCGAACACCTCGAAGACGCGCCGATGGCCCCGGCTCGCTTGACCAGCGAGTCAATTAGTCTGGATTGCTGGCGCTGAGGAGCGTCCAGGCGCCGCCGTTCCAGAGCCAGAGCCCCTGGTCTTTGAAATCGACCAGGATTTCATCATCCCCATTGCCGTCGATATCGGCGGCCATCAGGAACTCGGCGACCAGAGCACTCATCTGCGACCAGGCGCCTCCATTCCATGCCCAAAGGCCCTGGAATCCGAAGTCGGCGACGAGCTCATCGTCTCCGCTGCCGTCAAGGTCGGCGGCGAACAACTGGGTCGCATCCGAGCCGCTGACCTGGGACCAGGCCCCGCCGTTCCAGACCCATAAGCCGGTGGCGCCGAAGTCGACGGCGATTTCGTCGTCCCCGCTGGCGTCCAGATCGCCCGAGACGATATTCTCGGCGTTAACCCCGCTGAGCTGGCTCCAAGCGCCCGAATCCCAGAGCCACAAACCGGTCGCCCCGAAATCGACGGCCAGCTCTTTTCCCGGGGTGCCGTCCGTCTCGGCCAGGCAGGCCCCGTCGGAGTCGACGCCGCTGAGCTGGGTCCAGGCGCCGCTGTCCCAAAGCCATAAGCCCACGGTGCGAAAATCGCCGACGATCTCATCATCTCCGTTCCCGTCCGCATCGCCGACATAGGCGCGGTCGACATTGACGCCGCTGAGCTGGGTCCAGACGCCGCTGTCCCAGAGCCACAGGCCGACGGTGCTGAAATCGCCGATAATCTCATCATCGCCGCCCCCATCCGTGTCTCCGGCGTAGGCGCGGTCGACGTTGACGCCGCTGAGCTGGGTCCAAACGCCTCCGTTCCAGAGCCACAGGCCGACGGTGCCCATGTCCATGACGATTTCATCATCGGCATTGGCATCGATGTCGGCGGCGACCATGCCCTCCGGGTCGCTGGCCGTGAGCTGGGTCCAGGATCCCGCGTTCCACATCCAAGCCCCGAGCGCGCCGAAATCGACGGCCGCCTCGTCCACTCCGTCTCCGTCAAAATCGCCCGCCGTCATGTTGGCGAAGATTTCGAGGGGAATCGACATCATCATGGCAAATGAATCCGCCTTGCCGTTTTGGGAGGCGTCATAGGCCCCGGGCGTGACGGGAAAATTCGTCGAGCTGGCGAGACCAAAGACCAGGTAATTTCCAAAACCGGCGGAGACGATTTGATAGGCGTCTTCGTTTGACATTCCGCCTACGAAAGTGGAATAGACGATGTCTCCGCCCAGCCGTCCCAGCCGGGTCACGAACACATCCCCGGCCCCGTTATAGCTCCGGTCCGTTACGTCGGACGTCGTGGGGAAGTCCGAGGAGTTTGTGTAGCCAGTAACCACGGCCGTCTTGTCTTGCTTGTCGGCGATGCCGTGGGCGCCGTCGTCTCCGGTCCCCCCCAGGTAGGTTGAATAGAGGAGGGAAGAGCCGGCGGCGTTGAGTTTGGTCACGAACGCGTCGTTGATCCCGCCGTTAAAGGTCATATCAAAGGCCCCGAAGGTGACGGGAAAGTTCGAGGACGAGGTCCGGCCCGTTACGTATACCTCTCCGGTCGTTTCGTCCACTTTGAGGGCTGAAGCCGAGTCCGTGCTGCTCCCTCCCAGGTAGGTCAGGTACATCAGACTGATGAAAAAGGAGTCGAGCTTGGCGACATAGGCGTCGTAGGAGCCGTTATGGCTGGTGTCGAAGGCCCCCACAGTGGCCGGCAGGTCTGTCGAGTTCGTCTGGCCGCTGAAATACAGGTTCCCGGCATTATCCGCGCCCACGTCCGCGATGCTATCGCTACCCGTTCCTCCGAAAAATGTGGAGTAGAGCAAGCCCGTCCCGGAGGCGTTCATGATGGCCAGGAAGCCGTCGGCGCTGCCGTTATGGCTGCGGTCGAAGGCCCCGTTCGTCGTCGGGAAGTCCGTCGAATTGGTGGAACCGGCGATGCCGACGAAGCTTCCGGTATCAGCGGCAACGACGAAGTAGCCGTAATCGGCGGCGCTCCCCCCAAGATAGGTAGAGAAGGCCAGCGACGATCCGGCGGCGTTGATCTTGGTCACAAACGCGTCATATGTTCCCCCGTTGTGACTCGTGTCGTAAGCGCCCCCCGTGGTCGGAAAATCCGTCGAGTCGGTATAGCCCGCAAGATAGGCACAGCCGGAGTCATCCACCGACAGGCTGAGAGAGAGTCCTGAGCCTCCATCATTTCCGCTGCCGCCGAGATAAGCGGCATAGAGCAGACTGGAGAGGGTGGGGTCGAACTTGGAAACGAATAGGTCATAGGTTCCGCCGCCATAGGTCGTATCAAAGGCGCCGCCTGTTGTGGGGAAGTTCGTCGAGGCCGTGTATCCCGCGACATAGACATTCCCGCCGGAGTCTTTGGCCAAGGTCACGCCGTAGTCGCTTTCGGAACCGCCGAGAAACGTGGAATAGATGACCGGGTCGATGATGAGAGAAGCGTCCTTGCAGTAGTCGCCGACATCGAGGCGCACCGTATTGCCATTCTCGATGCGATAAGCGGCCTCAACCGCCACTCTCCGGCCGTCGATCTCCTGATAGCATTCCGGTGCCTCCTCAACGAGCTTCCCGCCGGAGAGCGATATTTCCAGTTGACCCCGGGAATTGACTTCGAGCCCCGTCGCTCCTTGATAGGAGATGGCGATAGCGGCGGGGTCACCTCCCGGCCGGACAACGTATTCGTTTTTTAGCTTTCCGGCCTGACCCGAGACAACGAGGTCGATTCCGGCATAGAGGCCGGAATACCGGAGCTTCTCGTAGGACCTGGCGCCTGCCACCCATTTTTTAGGGTCGCTGCCATGAAAATAGTTGAATTGAGCCGCTGTTTCCGAGAGTGCCTGCACTTGGACGTCCTGGCGCGCGCCCAGAAATCGGACTCTGAGGGTTTCCTCGAACGCTCCGCCTTTCGCCTGAAGCCCACCCGGAACAGGAACTCCTTGTGTCGTCGCGCCGCGCTGCGGATTGACAACCTGAAAAACTATCTCCTGGGGGGTGAAGTAGACGCTTCCCCGCTGCGTCTGGAGGACATAGTTCGCAGCTTTTGCTGTCTGCCCCCGGTTCTCGACAAAATACAAAGGTAAGCTTGATTGGGCATCGACCGCCTGAGATGAGCCCGGGTGTTGAAAGGCGTGACTTATCTGCGAGGGGAGGACGCCAGCCTCCTTGGCCTGGTCGAACCCAGAAGTAAAAGTCAACGCCGCGCCCAGAAGAAGACAGAAACCCGTTTTCTTGGTCATGAATCCAGCCTCCTCCCGAAGGAGACTAATCTCTCACTGGAAGTACTTCTAAGATACCGGCCCCAGATTGTCAAGTATCTTAAACTGACCCTGATATAGTGAGTAAGATCATCTGCCTGAGGAAAATCTGCCATTTTGGTCCATGGAAGATCATGGCTTATCTCGACACTTACGTCCAGGTCAATCGGGATTAATCAGAACTCGATCGGGACGGATCTTTAACAAGTTCTTTACTTCTTTTTGACATATCCCTGACAACTCTTCTTCCCCAGTAGCCTATTCTTCCCATGGAAAATGAATTGAGACGGGATGAAGAGATGAACGCAAAAAACGGTTTCAGGCATCTGGCGGCGTTTCTGAGCATAATGTTCTTTTTTTCATGTGGACTGGCGCTTGTGCAGGAAACGCGCGAGGATGAATGGGCCGCGCGACAGGGGGAGAAGGCAACACGATTGCGTCCTTATGAGCCAACTCCACTCGAGCGACGTGTCGAACAAATCGGGAATCTGCTGAACCTCACCAAGCGGCCTGTCTGTCCGTTCATCGGCAGCACGTTCGGTGGCGGCGGGCTGGCGCTCGGTCTCGGTCTTCGGGCGCGTTATGGCGACACCGGGATCGTCGACGCACATATCGCCTGGTCGGCGAAGGACCACAAACTGGCGGACGGAAGCGTGAAGCTGCCGACATTTGCCAGTAACCGGATCGGTGTGGAATTGAGGGCGAACTGGCTCGATGCTCCAAACGTCGCATTTTACAGGACGGGAAACGATTCTCTCGAGACAAGTCGCACGATTCTGTCCTACCGGACCGCGACCGTCGGAATCGCCACGCGAGTTCAGGCGACAAAGTTCTTCGCCGTGGGCGGCGGTCTCGATGCGATCCGAATTGAAAGCGGACAATCGGCGACATTCTCTTGGGCCGCGGCCGGTCCCATGTATCGCCGAGGTCATGTGTTTGCCGAGGTTGACTGGCGTCAGTCACCCGGATATACAACGCGCGGCGGGCTGTACCGCGTGGATTGGTCCGATTACCGCCAGACGAATGCCGGGGCGTACAGCTTCAGCCGTGTTGATGCCGAGCTCCGACAGTTTATCCCGATTCTCCACGAGAACTGGGTTATCGCGTTGCGAGTTCTGGGCTCGACAACGAGCGTGGTCTGTGGGCAGAACGTCCCGTATGTGCTGATGCCTGATCTTGGAGGAAGCCACACGCTTCGAGGCTACCCTGCCTGGCGTTTCCGCGATCGCCATCGACTGCTGCTGACCGTCGAGTACCGTTGGAAGGCGGGGCAACTGGTCGACATGGCCCTTTTCATCGACGCCGGCGAGGTTGCTCCCCGACTGCGAGATTTCGATTCTCGAAACTTCAGAAAGACCTACGGATTGGGAATGTCGGTTCATACGCCCATCAGCACGGTGACGCGCGTCGAAGTCGCGCGTACGCGCGAAGGGACAAGTTTGATCCTATCGTTCAGCCCGAGTTTCTGAGGAGACCGATTATGAGAACCACTTCAATAATCAAATTATCAGCAGCCGTTATCGGCACGCTTGCCGCTGCGGCAGCCGCCACGATATTTGCATCGGCAGTCTCCCCCAAGTTCTACGCCGACGACCCGGTGTGGGTGCAGCGTGACACGCAGGATGCTTCGACTATCGAGCCACTCGAGGTCGACCTGTTCGTTGACCTCGCGTCGAACATCTTGAGAGGAACGGAAGTCATGAGCCCACCGCGTGCCGGGAATGTGAACACCGTTGACGAAGTGCCCAATTCGAGCTGGTTCACCAATCGCCTCGGCCTTCGACAGCTGACCCCCGAGGATGTCGCGACCGGTCCCAACACCACGCCAGGCCCGGCTTCCGGCGGATGGACCATTACCTCCTCGAAGAGTGATGGCGTGACGCCGGGGTTCACGGTCAAGGATAGCAGCGGTCAGCGCTGGTTTCTGAAATTCGATCCGCCGGGACACCGCGGGATGGCCACGGGCACGGAAGTCGTCGTCACCAAATTGATGTGGGCGCTTGGATACAACGTTCCCGAGAATCACATTGCCTACGTGCGCGAGGAGCAACTCGCTATTGGGGAGGGTGCGAAGTTCACTCCGTCTGGTCGAAATCCCCGTCCACTGCGGCGCGGCGACATCGAAAATTTGCTTCAGCGCGCCAACCGCGAGCACGACGGATCCTATCGCGTCATAGCGAGCAAAGCGCTGTCGGGAAAACCGATCGGGCGAGTGAAATTTATCGGCACGAGGCCCGATGATCCTAACGATATCGTGCCGCATCAGGATCGGCGTGAGCTGCGCGCGTACGGCATATTTGCTGCCTGGCTGAATCATGTCGATGCAAAAGCCATCAATTCGCTCGACGTGCTGATTACGGAGAACGGCAGATCCTACGTTCGGCACTATCTGCTTGACTTCGGCTCCGCACTTGGCAGCGGCGGAGTGGCTCCGGCTGATTACTGGGCAGGCTCTGAGTATCTTGTTGAGCCGCGCCAGGTCGCGAAGCAAATGGTGGGATTCGGCTTCAACGTCCCCAAGTGCAGGAAGATGCCATTTTATGAGGCCCGATCTATCGGTCGGCTGCCGCTGCACAACGAGGACTTCGACCCTGAGCTTTGGAAGCCGCGTGTACCAAATCAGGCCTTCCTCCACGCCCGGCTCGATGACAAGTTCTGGGCAGCCCAAAAGCTTGTTGCCCTGACTACCGACATGATCCGCGCCGCCGTGCGAACGGGTAAGTTCGACGACCCCGCCGCCGAAGACTTCCTCGTACGAGCGCTTGCCGCGCGCCGCGATGCGATCGGGAGGACGTACCTGCCGGCCATCAATCCGATTTCAAACCCAAGCCTCGACGTTGACGGCACGCTGACGTTCGCGAACGCGGCGGTCGACAACGATTTCGCGAGAGCTCCCCGCGGGTATCGGGCGATCTGGTCGACGTTCGACAATACAACTGGAGCGACCAAGCTGGTCGGGGAGACATCGGACGTCGTATCAGAACTTTGTGCGCCCGTAGGAATTCCTCGGACCAAAGGAGCCTTTATCAAAGTGGACTTGAGCGCGATGAGTTCTCACCGGTCATGGGCGGAACCGGTGAGCGCGTACTTCCGGCGTGGAGATGGGGAGTGGAAACTCGTCGGCTTTGACCGGAATATCGGCCCGAGTTTTTGACTTACGGCGAACTTCTTTGGAATTTCCCTGAAGGCGCACGGCACCTGGAAACTCCCGGTCGACATCTGGAATACGTGTCTGCCCTCGCAGAAATAGCACTAGCCCTGGGCGGGACGCGAAGAAGTCTTTCAGTCCGATCCGGTGCCGCTACTTTGTTGCGCTCTGCCCTTTGATGATTTTGTTCTTGTGCGCGCCTTTGGTGGTATGGATCAGGAAGCCATCCTCCCCAGGCAGCCAGACTTCCGCGAGCACATAGACCGTCATGTACTCCGTATATGAGGGCGCGAAATCCCCGACCTCGTCGAAGACGAGCTGGGGCTCAGCGACGGGCGGGGCAGGCTGCGCCAATCTCTCCGTGAAGGGCACCATGATTTCCGCGCCGCCCGGCTCTTTCCGGAGGACGATCTGCCCGTCTCCTTTCTGGGCCACCGAATATTGTCCCGCCGCGAGCTTCTTGCCGCCCGCCTTGAATTCGAACGGAATCTTGAATGTGCCCTGGGCATGGGCCGCGGTGACGTTCACGACAAGGGCCAAGCCCGCCGCCGCGACAGCCAATCTGGTCAGACGTTTCATGACCATTCTCCTTTTTATCGGATACTCGCCCACAGGACGCCGTCGAACGGGCTCTCGTCGGCTTTCGCCTGAGTGGATGGGACGCCGTTTTTGACCGCATCCTCCATGGCCATGACGAAGGTATCGATCTCCTCGAGCGTCGTGTAGACGTTCGGCGAGATCCGGAGGGCCTGGTAGTCGAAGACCTGGTTGGGCGGGGCGCCGCCGACGAGCGGGACGGAGACGATCCGATACTTGTCCATCAGGAACCGCGCCAGGTCGCGGACGTCGATGCCCTCGATGTTGACCGCGCAGACCCCCCACGTTTCGGGCGGTTCGGCCAGGTTCGATAGCACCTTAATCCGCGCCTGCTTCTTGAGGGCGTTGGCCCAGCGAAGCGTCAAGTAGCGGAGGCGCGCCGCTTTCCTTTGGGCCCCGATGGCCTGGTGGAAGGCCAGCGCCTCGCCCAGCCCCGCCCGGATGGCCCACGGGTGGGTGCCGATGGCCTCGAATTTCCGGATATCGTCGTCCTGGAGCTCGGGCGCCGCCTGGAGCGGCCAGAATTTCGGGATCATCTCGCGGCGCACATAGAGACACCCGTTGCCGAGCGGCGCCAGCAGCCACTTGTGGAGACTCACGCCGTAGGCGTCGCACTCGAGGTCCCGGAGCTTGAACGGGAAATGCCCGAGCGCGTGAGCGCCGTCGACGATCGTGACGATCCCTTTTGAGCGGGCCAGGCGGGACAGCCGCTGCACGGGAAAGAGCTGGGCCGTGAGGTTCGTGATGTGGCAGAAGTGGAAGACTTTGGTCTGCGGCGTGATGGCCTTCTCGAACATCCGGTAGAGGTCGTCCTGGGTCGCCGGCACAGTGAACTGGATCCGAGTCACTTTGATCCCCTGGCGGCGCATGCGCTGGTCCCAGGTCGTCAGCATGCGGGGGTAATCCTGCTCGGTCGTGACGACCTCGTCGCCGGCCTTGAGGTCGATCCCGTTCTGGGCGATCTGGAGCGCTTCGCTCGCGCCGCGGGTTAGCGCCATCTCTTCGGGGTCGCAGCCGAACTCGGCGGCCATCCGCAGGCGGATCGTCTCGGCGTTTTTGGCGATCATGCCCTGGTAGTGGACGGGGAGCATGTTGACCATGTCCATGTACCGCCAGACCGCTTCGAGCGCCACCCGCGGCGTCGGGCAGGTGAACCCGTTGTTCAGGTTGATCAGCGTCCGGTCGAGCTTGAAGCCGAGCTGGATCTCCCGCCAGAAGAACTCGTCTTTGGCGACCTCTTCAGGCGTCTTGTCGGCGACCGACTGCGAGGCGGATAGGGCCCGCTCGACGGCGTCGGCCTCGAAGGCAAAGGCGAGGGGCACGGCGGCGCCGGCCGCTCTCAAAAACTCTCTTCGGCTCCACATCGTGGACTTCATGTCAAACCTCCTGGGTCTCGAATTCAGAGGATTCAGGTCTTCGCCCGGGATTGTATAACATTTTCTATTCCCAGAACTAGGCCGGTGAAGGGTTTGTCGATCGTCACCCTCAGCCCATTCTCGACCAGCTCCTTCCCCGCGAATGTGCCCAGGTCGGCGCCGGATTCCGGAGAATAAATCCTGTATGTTGTGGCCGGATTCACGCAGAAGACACGAAACGTACGTTCCGCGTCCGGCGAGCCGTTCCTGAAGAAGAACAGGACGCCGCCCTCCTTCTCCTTGTTGAATCTGTAGCAGCCGTCCCAGTTGGAAAGACCGGGCCGGTCAAAAACATCCGAGACTTGATAATAAGCCGAGAAGCGGTACTTTCGGTCCATCACTTTGAACCAGCCGAGCCACTTTTTGAGCCATGACTTCATCTCCGGGCCGAGCCGCCTCGGGTCGCCGAGCATGACGGGGATGCTTTCGGCGATGGAGAAGAACCCGCACCGGCTCGCCTCCTTGTCCACCGGGGGGTTGCCGATGAACATGGTCGAGGGCGGAATGACACGGCCGCGGTCGAAGTTGAGCTGCCGGATCTGGATCGCGCCCTTGGGCGGGTCCCAGCCGAAATTGGACAGCCAGTTGACGTCGGCGTGCTCGACCGTCCCGAAGTCCGTCAGGTTGTACCGGCCCATCACCTCGTAGGTGCAGTCGATGATGAGCCCGGGGAAGGCGAGGTGGAGATCGTCGAAAAAGGACTGGACGCGCTCGAATAGCGCGTAATATGAGCTGTCGTGATCTTTATAGTACGGCGGTTTGGGCTCGTAATCGCCCGAGAAGTCGTAGTCGAGGACATAGCAGGAATTGACCGCGGCGAGGTCGATCTTGATATAGGCCAGGCGGCAAGTCCTCACCAGCTCTTTGAATTTCGCGAGATTATGGTCGTACCACGGCGTCGCGAGCGACATCGTCACGAGCGGATGGCTGCCCCAGCCGCCGGTCGAATGGAGGTTGGCCGGCCTTCCATTCTTGTCTTTGATCGTCCACTCGGGATGGGAGCGCGCGACCCGGCTGTCGCCGAAGGCCGAGGCGATCGAGATCCAAAGCCCAGGCTTCATGCCCCTGGCGATGATGTGGTCGCAGAGCGGCTTGAGTCCGTTCGGGAATTTCTTCGGGTCGGGGTTCCAGTCGCCCATGGCGTCCTCCCAGCCCTCGTCGATGGTGAAGACCTCGAACCCGGTTTCCGCCACAGCGTCGATCGACTCGCGGATGAGCTTCTCGTCGATGTTCGACATCCAGGGGAGCCAGGAGTTGTAGTAGGAGAGAGGCGGGTCCTTTTTTTCGAAGAACCGAACGCCGAACTTTTCCCTGACGAGATCGGCGAGGGGGCCCTCGAACGCGTCCTGCCATTTCTCGCCCTGATAAAGACCGATGAAGGTGCGGGGCGAAACAAACGTTTCTCCCGGGGCGAGGTACTTCTTGAACGGATAGTGCTGCTTGATGAGGGTGAGCCCGACGCTGACCCGCTGCGGCTTGACATGGACTTCGGTGCGCTTCATGACGCCGAAGGCCGCGTTGCCGAGGATGAAGCCTTCTTCACCCGAGGGATTCCAGACCAGGACAACTGAATCGTTATAGTCACCGAAGTAAGGGATGCGGGTGAGGTTTGTTCCGTGGTTCGTGATGACTTCGCACAGGAAGTCGGTGACCGGAGTCATCTGTAGCCGCTCGACGTCGAGGTTGGTGAGGACGATTTCCTTGGACGATCCGTTGGTTATCGAAATGCTTTTCCGGATGAAAGGCAGTCGGTCGTAAAGAGTGTAATAGACGCCGACGGCGATCTTTTCCGCGGGCGTGCCGGTCCTGCCTTCGAGCTCTACATGAAGGAGCTTTTCTCCGGGTTTTGAACGGGTCATAGCGTTGCGGACATACCTGAAGGCCGAGGCCGGCCCGCCACCCGTTACCTCGACGCCTTCGACGGCGAACGCGAATTCGTCCGAGGGGCCCGTGGCGTAGTCTTTGTTGGTGACGAGGTTTTTGAATTCAACGGTAGACAGTCCGTCCGGACCGGCCTTGAGCTTGCGCGAGAGAAACTCATTCTGGAGAACGATCGCGTCCTTTGTCGCCTGGAATTGAGCTCCACTCGGAGCCGGATTTGCGGATAGTGCTGCCGGGCATACCATAACTATAGCCACGAGAATCAAGGCATGTTTGAGAATTTGATTCGTTGGGATCATCGGCTTGACAACCTCCTCACTTGAGCCTATATATAATTTCTCGGGCGTAAATAAAAGCAAGAAGGAGGCAAAATCCATGCTTTTTATGACTGTCTACACCTATGAACCGGAGAGTCGGCAGGCTATTATCAAGAAGAGAGCCGAACAGGGCAAGCTCGAGCCGCCGGGGGCAAAAATTATGGGAGAATGGAGTGTTGTCGCGGGCGGCCGCGTCTTCAGGCTGGTCGAAGCCGATAGCGCTCAAGCTTTGCTGGCAGCCGCTCACCCGTGGGCTGACCTGGGCAAGATTGAAGCCTATCCGGTAATGGCCGTTGACGATGTGATTAAGCTTCTGACAGGCAAGTCATAGCAGTAGATCAAGGGCGAGGTTTCCGGGGTTCAGCACCAGAGTGGCTTTCCAGATAGGAGGAAATCCCGGGACACCAAACGATTCCTCTGGAAATCAGTACCTGTCCCGCGATTTACCCGAAAGTGTCCCACCAGGGTGCCTTAGGTATACGTGAGCCTTAGGGTCACCTCTTCTCCGGGTTGCAGAATATAGCGGCGCGGACCGGTCGGCGCCTGGCGGGGGACAGGTGTCAGGCCGACCGTCTCCTTTTCGGAGAGGACAAGCTCCCCTTCGCAATCCTTGGGCACCTCGATTGTCAGCTCGCGGTCGCCCACCTTCCCCTTCGAAAGAAAATGGATCGGGCCGCGCACCGTGAACGCCGTGAGCTCGAGCTCCTCGAGGTCCGCGACCTGCGGCCGGACCTCGGCGCGCCGGAACCCTGGCTCGAGGGGCCGGATGCCGGCAAGACCCATGTATGCGATATAGAGCGGCACGACCGCGCAGTGGCTCCATTGGGCGCCGGAGTCCGGCTTGGCTGTCCAATCCTCCTGGATCGTGTTGTTGAGCCTGACGGAATCCATAGTTGCCCAGCGCTCCCGCAGGTCCTTGACGATGACGTCGGCGCGGCCGCCTTTGGCCAGCGCCCACAGGCGCCAGCAGGCGTTGGCCGGGTAGGAGAGTCCCATTTCGGGCGGACAGCCGGCCAGAGCCTCGACGGCCGGTCCAATTTTCTGGCCCGGGCACTGGTCGAACAAAACCGACGTCGCCAGCGACCGGTCGCACAAGCGCGATTTTCCTTCGTCCTTAAGCCAGGGCAGGTTGTTGACGAAAAGCTCCCGCTCCGGGCTCCAGAACCGGCCGACAGCCGCGCCCAGGAGGTTGCGGCCGAAATCGCGCGCCGCCTTCTCCTGTTTTTTTTGGCCAAACTCCCGGCATAGGGGCGCCAAAGCGTTCTCGAGCATGGCGGCCGCGTAGAGGTTAAACGCGCACTGCTTGTGCCGCTGGCGCTCATAGGCGTTGTGGTCGATCCAGACCGAGGGAATCCCGATGTCCTCGACCGGCAGGAGCCCGCGCCCTCCCTTTTGCCAAAGCTCATGGAGATAATCGGCAAACCGGAGGAGCCGCGGATACGGTTCGCGGAGCGCCTCGAGGTTGCCCGTGTAGGCATGATAATTCAAGCAGTCGATGACGAACCCGACGCCATGGTCGAGAAGCGGCCCCCAGCCGGTGAGCCCGAACT
>Ga0154742_1020_pt1 | contig 21644 bp, 25 predicted proteins | sample Rifle2008BG16ft_FD_105750 | JGI IMG/M metagenome (GOLD analysis project Ga0154742, IMG submission 105750) | Candidatus Aminicenantes bacterium RBG_16_63_16 | reverse complement strand
GCCCCACCAGAAGCTCCGCCGCATCCAGTCGCTGAGAAGCGCGATCACGCCCACCATCACCACGGTGAGGGTCTGGAGCAGGACGTCGTAGTTCCTGATGTGGGACATCTCGTGGGCCACCACGCCCTCGAGCTCCAGCCGGTTCATTTTCTCGAGGAGGCCGGTGGTGACGACGATGACCGAGTGCTCGGGGTTCCGGCCGGTGGCGAAGGCGTTCGGCGCCGTATCATCGATGACGTAGCATTTGGGCGCCGGGATGCCGGCGGCCAGGGCCAGCCCCTCGACGACGTTATAGAGATAAGGGAACTCCGCTTTCTCCACCGGCCGGGCCCGGCTCATGGCCAGGACGACCCGGTCGCTGTAGTAATAGCTGCCCATGGTCATGGCCGCGGCGATGATGACCGCGAGGGCGATCCCGGCCTTGCCCATCCCGACGAGCTGGTCAAAAGCCCAGGCGACGAGAAAAATCAGGCAGAGGAAGGCGCCGACGAGGAGGAACGACCTCCGCTTGTTGCTCGCGATCTCGTCGTACAATTAGAAGCTGACTTTGACGGGCTCTTTGGCGGCCGGTTCTTCGATCTCGAAGTATTCCTTTTCCTTGAAGCCGAACATGTTGGCGATGATGCTGGCCGGGAAGACCTGCTGCTTCTGGTTGAACTTCATGACCATGTCGTTATAGAACTGGCGGGCGTAGGCGATCTTGCTCTCGGTGCCCGAGAGCTCCTCCTGGAGCTGGAGGAAGTTCTGGTTGGCCTTGAGGTCGGGATAGTTTTCGGCCACCGCGAACAGGGTCTTCAGGGCGCCGCTCAGCATGTTCTCCGCCTGGGCCTGGTCCTTGACCGTGCCGGCGTTGATGGCGCTCGTGCGGGCCTGGGTCACCTTTTCGAATACCTCCCGCTCGTGTTTGGCGTAGCCTTTGACCGTCTCCACCAGGTTGGGGATCAGGTCGTAGCGCCGCCGGAGTTGGACGTCGACCTGGGCCCAGGAATTGTCGCAGCGGTTGCGGGCGATGATCAGGCCGTTATAGATGCCGACCGCCGCCACGGCCACGACGCCGATGATGACCAGCAGAACGATGAAGCCTCCCATGTGTTTTCTCCTCTGTCGGAATCCGTGAAATCCAATACCGGACTATCTATTTTGTACTATGCCGGGAAAAAATCAACAGGCAAGAATTTCGTTGACATCGGCGTTTCAAGAATGGTATATTTCGGGCGCCCAAACCAAGGGAAATCTTACTCTGAGGAGGTTACAGGTATGCCATCATTGAAAGAGAAGTTCGCCGCCAAAGTCGGCCCCATGCGCGAGAAGGTTTCTGGCCTCCAGAAACAATCCGGCGACATGAAGATCGGTGACGTTTCGATCGCCCAGGCCTACGGCGGAATGCGCTCCGTCAAGTGCATGGTCTGGGAAACTTCGGCCCTGGACCCCATCGAGGGGATCCGCTTCCGCGGTTTCACGATCCCCGAGCTCCGGGAAAAGCTGCCCAAGGCCCCGGGCGGGGAGGAACCGCTCCCCGAGGGCATTTTCTATCTTCTCCTGACGGGGGAGCTCCCCACGGCGGAGGACGTCGCGGAGATCACCAAGGAATGGCAGAAGCGAAGCGCCCTTCCCGGTTATCTCACCGATATTCTCAAGGCCCTGCCCAAGGACATGCACCCGATGACCCAGTTCTCGGCGGGCATCCTGGCCCTCCAGAAGGATTCGATTTTCGCCGACCGCTACCGGAAGGGCATGAGCAAGATGGAGTACTGGGATCCCATGTACGAGGACGTCATGGACCTCCTGGCCAAGCTCCCGCTCATCGCCGCCTATATCTACCGCCGCTCCTACAAGGGCGACCAGCACATCCCGGCCGACCCGAAGCTCGACTGGGGCGGAAACCTCGCCCACATGGTCGGCGTCGAGCACGAAGCGTTTAAAGAGCTGATGCGGCTCTACCTTGTCATCCACAGCGATCACGAGGGCGGCAACGTGTCCGCGCACACGACCCACCTCGTGGGCTCGGCCCTCTCGGACGCGTATTACAGCCTGTCCGCCGGGATGAACGGGCTGGCCGGACCGCTCCACGGCCTGGCCAACCAGGAGGTCCTCCGGTGGATCATGGACCTGATGAAGGACTTGGGCGGCGTCCCGTCCAAGGACGACCTCGTCAAGTACATCTGGGACACCCTCAACGCCGGCAAGGTTGTTCCCGGCTACGGCCACGCCGTCCTCCGCAAGACCGACCCGCGGTATGTCGCCCAGCGGGAGTTCGCCATCAAGCACCTGCCGGACGACCCGATCTTCAAGGTCGTCAGCATGGTCTATGAAGTGGCGCCCGATATCCTGACGAAGCACGGCAAGACCAAGAACCCGTGGCCGAACGTCGACGCCCACTCCGGCTGCCTGCTCTGGCACTACGGGCTCGAGGAGTACGATTTCTACACCGTCTTTTTCGGCGTCTCCCGCGCCATGGGAGTCCTGGCCCAGTTGATCTGGAGCCGGGCGCTCGGGCTGCCCATCGAGAGGCCGAAGAGCGTCACCACGGACTGGATCGAAGCCCAGGTCAAGGCGGCCGCGGCGCCCAAACAGTAAGCCGATCCTGCGGGAGCGGCCCTTTCGGGGGACCGCTCCCGCACATTTGCCCCGGCAAGAAAAGCGGGCCTTTGATTTAAAAGGGACCCTGGGGCGAGGAGAAAGCGTCCTGGGCTCCCGGGGTGGGAATCGCCTTGGACGAATGAGTATCTTCTTCATGTCCACGACCGGTGGGTCGAGTCCGCTCTTTCCCCGAGAACCGGTATCAGGAGGTCAAGGGTCATGGAAATCAAAATCGCGCTGATCGGCTGCGGCACAGTCGGCAGAGGACTGCTGGAGATCCTGGAGACGAAGCGAGGTCAGCTCAAGAGCGCCTTTGACTTCGACCCCAAGGTCGTGGCCATCTCGGACCTGAAAAAGGGGTCGATCCTCGTCCCGGACGGAATCGAGCTCGACAAGCTCTTCGCCCTCCTGGACGGCGGCGGCCGGATCGACCAGTACTACGGCGAGGGCAACACGGCCGAGCTCCTCAATCCGCTGGACATGATCGAGCAGTGCGACGCCGATATCATTGCCGAGCTCACGTACACCGACATCCAGACCGGCGAGCCGGCCACGGGCTACATCAAGAAGGCCCTGCGCTCCGGAATGCATGTCGTCACCTCGAACAAGGGGCCGGCGGCGCTTCACTACAAGGAACTCAGCGGCCTGGCGAAAAAAAACGGGCTGGTCTTCGGGATCGAGGGGACGGTCATGAGCGGTACGCCGGTCTTCAGCCTGGCGGCGGCCGGCCTCGCCGGAAACGAGATCCGCGAGGTCAAGGGCATTCTCAACGGCACGACCAATTTCATCCTGACCAAGATGGAGCAGGACAACATGGCCTATGCCGACGCCCTGAAGCTGGCCCAGCAGCTCGGCTACGCCGAGGCCGACCCCACGGCCGACGTCGAGGGCTTTGACGCCCTGGCCAAGATCGTCATCCTATCGAATGTGCTTCTCGGCGCGGAGATCACGCCCGCGGACGTCAAGAGGCAGGGGATCACGGCCCTGACCGGCGAGCAGATTCAGGCCGCCAAAGCCCAGGGCTTCCGGTACAAGCTCATCGCCCAGGCCCAGCGGAAGGGGCCGAAAGTCGTGGCCTCCGTCGTGCCCCAGAAGCTGCCGCTTGCGGACCCGCTGGCGGGCGTCATGGGAGCGCAAAACGCCCTCACCTTCGACACGGACCTCCTGGGAAAAGTCACGATTCAAGGGCCGGGGGCCGGTAAGCTCGAAACGGGCTGCGCGATCCTGGCCGACATCCTTTCCATCCACAGCCGTTTCACGGGAAGGCGCCCGGGGTCCGCTTCTAATGCTTAGGCATGGAGGAAACATGAGCCCCGAAAGGAAATACGGGCCGGGCGTGATGCGCTACGTCGAGGAGTCCAAGAAATACCTGGACGAGCGGCGGGCCCTGATCGAGCGGGTCCGGAAACGGAAGTTCGACACGATCGCCGTGCACGGCCTGTACTCCCTTGAGGAATCGCTGAGCCGGAACCAGGGGGCGGTGACCGAGCCCGTCTACGCCTCTGCCGCCCAGTCCTATCGGGATGCCGATGAGCTCGAGGCCGCCCTGGCCTACCTCATTCCCACGTGGTGCTATTCGCGCATCGCCAACCCGACGACCTACTACCTTCAGGATACCGTGGCCCTGCTTGAGGGCTATGGAACGGGCTGCGACACCTCCTGCGTCGTGACGTCTTCCGGCATGTCGGCCATCTCCCTGGCCACCGATGCCTTCGTCGTCAAACAAAAGGCGGGACCGGAAACCATCAATTTCGTCTCCTCGGTCCAGCTTTACGGCGGGACTTTCCAGAACTTCAACGTGAGAAAGCAGCAGGAGAGGGGAATCGAGTTCCGCCGCGTTGTTCATCCCGAGGACATCGAGGAATGGAAATCCCGGATCGACGAGGACACGCGCTTTCTATATACGGAAGCGCCCAGCAACCCGCAGCAAGCGTTCGCCGACGTCCGGGGACTCTCGGACCTCGCCCATTCCTGGGGGATACCGTTCATCATCGACGCGACCTGCGCCACGCCGGCCCTGATGCGGCCGATCGCCCACGGCGCCGACGTCGTCCTCCATTCCCTGACGAAGTCGATGACCGCCGGCGGGCTCGCGATCGGAGGAGCGATCATCAGCCGGAAACCGATCGTCACCAAGGTGAAAAATGACAACCCGCTGTTCAAAGAGAGCTTTGCAGAATATATCCAGTTTCTGCCCTTCCGCGACCAGGGCCCGTGCCCCTCGCCGCTCAACGCCCTGTTTACCCTGAACGACCTCCGGACGCTCCGCTCCCGGATGGACCTCGTCAGCCGGAACTGCCAGGCCGTGGCGGAGTTCCTGGGGCGGCATCCGCGGGTTTCGACGGTCGATTATCTCGGCCTCCCCGGGTTCCGCTACCACGGGCTGGCCAAGCGGTACATGACGCTCGTCGATTCCGATGACGGCCGGGGAGGCGGGGTCAACCGCCACGGCCACCTGATGAGCTTCATCGTGGACGGACCACCGGAAAACGCCAGGAAAATCTATGACAAGTTCCAGCTTATCTTCCGGGCCACCGACCTGGGGAGGATCAAAAGCGTGGCCACGATCCCCGCCATCTCGACGCACCAGCAGCAGGGCGAGGAAGCGCGTCAGATGGCAGGCATTCCGCCCCAGATGATCCGGTTGTGCGTCGGCGCCGAGGACCCCGGCGACGTCATCGCCGACCTCGAGCAGGCGCTCGCCTCCCTATAAATTAAAGCAGACGACCTTCGGCTCGGTCATCTCGAGCAGGGCGAACTTGATGCCCTCGCGGCCCAGGCCGCTCCACTTGACGCCCCCGAAGGGCATCATGTCGATCCGGTAGTCGGTCGAATCATTGACCATCACGCCCCCGACCTCGAGCTCCCGGATGGCCCGGAAGGCGTTGTCCAGGCTCCGGGTGAAGATGGCGCCGTGCAAGCCGTACCGGACGCCGTTCGCGAGCCGGATGGCCTCGTCGAGCGAGCCGACCTTGTACAGGTTGACGACCGGGCCGAAGACCTCCTCGCGGTCCAGCCGGGCAGCCTCGGGCATGCCGGCGAAGACCGTCGGCTCGAACAGCGTGCCCTTCCGCGTTCCGCCGGTGAGGAGCCTGGCTCCCAGGCCGACGGCTTCCTTGACCCACTCCTCCACGCGGCGGGCCTCGCCCTCGGTGATCATCGGACCCATGTCTGTCGTTTCGTCGAGCTGCCGGCCGGTTTTCATTTTCCTGGTCCTTGAGACAAACCGCTTCTCGAACTCGGCATAGACCTTCTCGTGGACGTAGATCCGCTGGACGCCGATGCAGTTCTGGCCGACCGCCCAGAAGGCCCCGGAGACCGTGTTTTCGATCGCGCTCTCGAGGTCGCAGTCGTCCATCACGATGACCGGCGAGTTCGACCCGAGCTCCAGGCCGATCTTCTTCAGGCCCGCCTTCTTGACGATCTCAAGGCCGGCCTGGGTGCCGCCGGTGAACGAGATCATCCGCACCCGCGGGTCGGTGACGAGCGCGTCGGCGATCCGGGAGGCGTGTCCCGTGACGACGTTCAGGATGTTCCAGGGAAGCCCGGCTTCGATCAGGGCCTCGGCGAGCCTGAGCGCCGAGAGGGGAGTCACGGTGGCGGGCTTGAGGACGACGGCGTTGCCGCCCGCGATCGCGGGCCCGACCTTGTGGGCCACCAGGTTGAGCGGGTCGTTGAAGGGCGTGATGGCGGCGATGATGCCGATCGGGAAACGGTAATAGTACCCCAGCCGGTTTTCCGACCCCGGACGGCTGTCGAAGGGGATGGTCTCACCGGCGATCCGCCGCGCTTCCTCGGCGGATATCGTCAGGGTATCGACGCACCGGCTGGCCTCCTTGCGGGCCTCGCGGATGGTCTTGCTGCCCTCGGTGGAGATGGTGCGGGCGAATTCCTCCTGGCCGCCCCTGACGATCTGCGCGGCCCGGTAGAGGACCTCGATGCGCTTGTGCACGGGAAGCGCCCGGTTTGTCCGGAAGCCCTCCTCGGCCGCGCGCAGGGCCGCCTCGACGTCCTCGACGGCCCCGGACGGGACCGTGTCCACGAGCGAATCGTCGTAAGGATTCCGGACCTCGATTTTATCATCTTTATCGACCCACCGGTCTCCGATCAGCATTTTCATGACACCGCCTCCTTTTGTTATGGCCTTAAGGCGGAATCTTATTTGACTCCGCAGACAATTTCAACAACGAGCTTCCTTCGCCGTCATCCCGAGCGCTTCTTGATATTTGCCGGCGCGATATTCTAGAATCATCACAGATGGAAAAACTCCGCATCTTCGGCGACCCCTCGCGCCCGCTGCGGGGCCGGGTCAGGATCAGCGGCGCCAAGAACGCCGTTCTCCCGGCCATCGTCGCCTCTCTGCTGACCGAGGAAAAGCTCACTCTCCGGAACATCCCGCTGGTCAAGGACGTCCTGACGATCCTGACTTTGATGAACGAGCTGGGCGCGCAATCGGATCTCGCCGGGAGCGCCCTCTCCATCCGGACCCGGAAGATCATCTCGCCCGAGGCGTCCTACGAGCTGGTGCGGTCGATGCGGGCTTCGGTGCTCGTCCTGGGGCCGCTCCTGGCGAGATACGGCAAGGCGTACGTCGCCCTCCCCGGCGGGTGCGCCATCGGCTCCCGGCCGATCGACCTCCACATCGCCGGGATGCAAAAGCTCGGCGCCGTCTTCACGCTCGAGCACGGCACCATCAAGGCCGAGGCCTCCCGGCTTCACGGTGCGGACATCGAGTTCGATAAGAAGACCGTCGGGGGGACCGAGAACCTGCTCATGGCCGCGACGCTGGCCAGGGGCGAAACCGTGCTGAGAAACTGCGCCCTGGAGCCCGAAGTCACCGCCCTGGCCGAGCTCCTGGTCAAGATGGGCGCGCGGATCGAGGGGATCGGCGAGGAGGTCATCCGGGTCCGGGGGGTGGACAGCCTGGGCGGGGCGGAGCACGACATCATTCCCGACCGCATCGAGGCCGGGACATTCCTTGTCGGCGGGGCCATCGGCGATGGGGACATCACCATCGAAAACGCCGAGCCCCGGCACCTCACCAAGATCATCGAAAAGCTGGAGCTCTCCGGGGCACGGGTGGAGACGATCGATGCGGCGACGCTCCGGGTTGTCGGCAGTCCGGAGATCAGGCCGCAGGATATCACAACCTCCCCCTACCCCGGCTTCCCCACCGACATGCAGGCCCAGTTCATGGTCCTGATGACCCAGGCCTCGGGAACGTCCATCATCACCGAGACGATCTTCGACCGCCGCTTCTCCCATGTCAACGAGCTCCTCCGTCTGGGGGCGAACATCGAGGTCCAGGGCGACAAGGCCATCGTCAAGGGAAAGACCCCGCTCTCGGGCGCCGAGGTCATGGCCACCGACCTCCGGGCCTCGGCCTGTCTCGTCCTGGCCGGGCTCATCGCCGGCGGGGAGACCGTGATCAATGACCTCGAGCATCTCGACCGCGGCTACGAGAAGATCGAAGAAAAGCTGAAGCTCCTGGGCGCGTCCATCGAACGGATCAGGGACTGATCTCAAGTCCGGCAATAGGAGGCGATATGGAAATCACCTTTTTAGGCCACGCCGCCGTCAAGCTCCAAGGATCGAGGACGATCTATATCGACCCCTTCCTGAGCGGCAACCCGGCGGCCTCGATATCCGCGAAGGAGATCCGCGAGGCGGACATCATCGTCGTGACTCATGATCACGACGACCACCAGGGCGACGCCTTCCCCATAGCCCGGAAAACGGGCGCCGTGCTGGTCGCCATCAACGAGATCGCCGTCGAGGCGCAGTCCCAGGGGCTGACGGCTGAGGGCATGAACTTCGGCGGCACGGTGGAGGTCAAGGGCGTCAAGGTGCACATGGTGCCGGCCTGGCACTCCGCCGGGAAGGGCACCGCGGCCGGCGTCGTCATCGAGATGGACGGCCGGCGCATCTATCACGCCGGGGACACGGGCCTCAGCTACGATTTGAAGCTCGTCGGCGAGTTCTTCAGGCCCGACCTGAGCTTCATCCCTATCGGGGACCGCTACACGATGGGGATACCGTCGGCCGTCAAGGCGGTGGAATTCACCGGGACGAAACGCGTCATCCCCATCCACTACAATACGTTTCCGCTCGTCAAGGCCGACGCCCAGGAATTCAAACGGCGGGTGGGCGCGCTGGCTGAAGTCATCGTGCTCAATCCGGGCGGGACGTACACCCTTTGAGCGATCGCCTTTTCGACTGTCCCGGGGACGTCCGCGCCGCGGGCCTTCAAACGGCCGGCTGACAACGATGGCGGATATCAGCATCATCGGGGCGGGGCGCCTGGGCACATCGCTCGGCCGGGCCCTGGCCGAGCGGGGACACCGCATCCGGGCTCTGGCCTGCCGCAGCCTCCGGTCCGCGCGGGAGAGCCGGAAGATTGTCGGCCAGGGACGGCCGGTCACGGATGTCGCCGCGGCCGCGGCTGCGGGCCGGGTCGTCATCCTTTGCCTTCCTGACGAAAGGATCCGCGCCGCCGCCGTCCGGTTGGCCCGGTCCGGCATCGACTGGAGCGGAAAAACGGTCCTCCACACGAGCGGACTTCTTACGGCCGAAGCGCTGCGTCCCCTGAGGAAGCGCGGAGCCGCGGCGGGCTCATTCCATCCGGCCCAGGCCTTCCCCGAGAAGGGGATGCCGCCGTCGCGTTTTCGGGGGATATCCTTCGGCCTCGAGGGGGACCGGATAGCCCTCGAAGTTGCGGGCGGGCTCGTCCGGGATCTCGGGGGGCGGGCCCTGATCATATCGGAAGCGGCCAAGCCGCTCTATCATGCGGCCTGCATACTGGCCTCCAACTACCCGGTCGTCCTCTGGCAGGCGGCCGCCGGCGTGCTCGAGAGATCGGGGATCACGGACCGGGAGGCGCTGCGTTTGATCGTGCCGCTTGCGGAAGGAACTTTACGCAGTGTCAAGAAACTTGACCCCGAAGGGGCGCTCACCGGGCCGATCGTCAGGGGGGATGCCGGCACAGTGAGGGCCCATCTGGAGGCACTCCGCCGGTCGGCTCCGGAATACCTAAGGCTCTACCGCGAAAACGGCCTCGCGGCCCTCAAAATCGCGGGGAAGCGGGGTTTGGCCGATGGAAAGACCCGGGCCATCAGGGCCCTGCTGGAAGGTAGATGACTTCTTCCTCGAGCCGGACCCCGAATTCCCGCTCCACCCTGGCTTTCATTTCCCGGGCGAGGTTGAGAATGTCGGCGGCCCTGGCCCGTCCGAGGTTGACGATAAAATTGGCGTGGCCGGCGTAGACGGCGGCGCTGCCGTATTTCAGTTCCTTGGCGCCCACTTTCTCCAGCAGCCTTCCCGCGGCCAGCTTCGTCCCGTCGGGCAGGACGGGATTTTTGAAGAAGCTGCCGCAGTAAGCCATCTTATCTGAAGGACAGGGCGCCTTCCGTTTTGCCAGGCTCTCCTCTATCCGCTCCCTGATGAGGCCCCGGTCGCCTGTCCGGAGCTCGAAGACGGCCTCGAGGAGGGTCAGGTGTCTTGTCTTCAGGTGGGACTGGCGGTAGCCGAACCTGAAGAAATCGTTTCCCGCTGGCAGCTCCCGGGCTGTCTCATCGAGGAGGAGGCCCTCGACCAGCCGCTGTCCGATCGACGAGCCCCAGGCCCCGGCGTTGCCGTAAACCGCGCCCCCGACCGTCCCGGGTATGCCCGCGGCGAACTCCAGCCCTTCGAGCCCCTCTTCCAGGCAGAAGGCCACCAACTCTGAAAGGGCCGTGCCCGACCTGACCCGGACCCGGGATTCCCCGGACTTCCGCTCGATACCACGGACTTCGTTCTTGATGATCAGGCCCCGGAAACCCGCATCGTCAAACAAGAGGTTGGTCCCGGCCCCGATCACGTAATGAGGCACTCCCCTGTCATGGGCGAGCCGGAGGCAGTCCTCCAGCTCCCGGGCCGAGCCCGCCGCGAAAAAAAAGTCCGCCTTGCCTCCGATCCGGAAGGTCGAGTGGCGGCGCAGGCTGATCCCCTGCCGGACGGGCCGGCCCACGGCCAGCCTGAAGGAGCGGGGAAAACCGGCAGCTTTCAAGGGCACGGCCGGTATTCTATCACAACCTTGGCACGTCTTTTGCTACATTAGGCAGGCGCGGACGGTTTATTGACAAGTCGGAACCGTTCCGCTATGATTCTAAAAATTTTTTTGCGAGGTTCATGATGATAAAGAAAGCGATCCTTATTTTGGCCATAGTGCCGCTTCTCGCCGGTTCCCTGGCGGCTCAGAACGAGTGCGATGACGCCTACGTGAAAGCCATGACGGCCCAGAGCCCCGGCGAGCGCGCCCAGTTGCTCAAGGACTTCCTGACCAAGTGCAGCGGCAAGGGCAGCCAGTACGAGAATTTCGCGAATGCCAACCTGGCCCTGCAGGAATATCCGGGCAAGACAGCGGCCGATGTGACGAGCTACGGGGAAAAAGCGCTCGCCCTCGGGGGGCTGGATGATCTCTCCAAGTGCCAGCTCCTCATCGTCCTGTCGTCGCTTTACAGCAAGTCCGGCCAGAACCTGGAAAAGGCCAAGAGCTATGCCACCCAGGTGACCGAAGTCGCCAGGGCGGCCAAGGGAAAAGAAGCCGAGGGCGCGACCACCACGGCCGCCCAATGGAACCAGATGATCGGCGCCGGGTTCTTCGCCCTCGGGCAGGCCAGGGAAAAAGGGAACGACGCCAAGGGCGCGGTGGACGCTTACGCCAACTCCTACGCCATCCTGAAGAACCCCCAGATCCTGGCCTCCATCAAGAAGCTCGGCAAGACCCTCTATGACGCCAAGAACTATGCCGCCGCCGAAGCGGCCTTCAAGGCGGCCTACGACGCCACCAAGGACCCCGAGATCGGGACGATCTACGCCCAGTCTCTCTACCGGAGCGACAAGGAGGCGGAGGCGCTCGTTCTGTTCAAGGAACTCTATGCGAAAAAGAAGAGCGGGGAGCTCGCCTACAACATCGGGATCATCGTGGCCAAGCAGGCCAAAACCAACCCGGCCATGAGCACCGAGGCCATCCGGTACCTGCTCGAGGCGAGCTTCACCTATCCGGCCCAGGCGCAGCAGGCCCGGGGCATCGCCGAAAACCTCTTCTTTCTCTCGAACAAGAGCCTGAAATACAACGAGACCGTGGCCATGATCCTGGAGCGGAACAAGAAGGTCGAGGATCTCACCAAGTCCTATAACGCCAAGTTCGGGGGCAAGGACGCCGAGGACCTGACGAGCGCCGAGAAGGCGGAGATGGAGAGCATCCTGGCCGAGATTGAAGCCGAGAAAAAGGACATCGAAAAACTCCAGGCCAGCCAGGCCACGGCCGTCGCCCAGTTCAACAAGATGCTCGAGGACACGCGCCAGCGGCTGGGAGTGAAGTAACTATTTTTTCTTGGAGCCGAAGAGGCTCTTGGACAGCAGCCCCCTGAGGCCGGACTTTTTCTCCCCTTTATTCAGCAGGCCGAGCTCGTGGAGCGCCGCCTCATGCTCGCCGTCGAGCTCGAGGGCCTTCTCAAACTGCCGCGTGGCCTTGGTGGTCATCCCCACCTTCTTGTAAAGCATGCCCAGCCCGACAAAACCCTCGGGATTCCACGGCTCGAGCTCGATGGCCTTGAGGAAATGCTCCTCGGCCTTCTTATGGTAATCGGGCATCCGGCTTTCGGTCATGGCCAGCAGCAGGTAATAGCCGCCCTTGTTCCGGTTTAGCCGCACGACCTCCTCGAGCAGCGACATGGCGTCCTCGTACCTTCCCTGGCCGAAGAGCGTTATGGCTTGCCTGAACTTGGTGTCCGCCTTGGCCAGGGAATCCTTCGGCTTGTCCTCGCCGCCCGTCGTCAGCTTGCCGTCGTAATCCCGCCGTCCCTCCCGGCTGGTCAGCGTGCGATAAGCTTTGGTGATTTTATCGAAGACATCCTCGACCTGAACCCGGTAATTCGCGGGAAGTGAACGGTCGAAACGGTCGGGATGGAACTGGCGGGCGAGCTGGAAATAGGCCTTCTTGATTTCCTCCTCGCCGGCGGTCTTGGACACATTCAGGATTTGATAATAGTTCATCTCCGGGAGTTTTTCCCGGAAAGCCAGGACCTCCTGGAACTGCGCCTCGGAGTCCGCGTTCGCGGGGGCAGGTCCCGGGGCGGCGGGTTTGGCCTGTCGGTGCTCGCCGGGCGGGGGTTTCTCCGCCTCGGCCTGGAAATCGATGATGTTCAGGCAATAGAAAAGATAGACCGTCTTCCAGAAAAACTCGGGATTATACTTGAGCGAGCGCCAGAGCGTTTCGCACGGCACGCCGCCCTTGATCTTTTCCAGGAGCTGTTTTTCCTCCTCGGTCATGAGGTGGACGAATTCACCGCCCCTGGGCACAGGCACGCGCTTCGCCAGATGGTCGCGGAGCGCGGCGTCGTACTTCATCCGCCGCACGCCGTCCTCCAAAAGGTAGGGGATATTGACCCTGACCGCCTGCGCGTCGTCGCTGACCGGTCCTGGCTGGAACACCAGCTCTCCGTCAAAAAAGGGGAAGAGGCTCAGGGCGATCTCCCGCATCTGGTACGTCAGACCGTCATCCACATTCCGCCGCGAGGTGACTCCTTTCTGGGACAGGGACTTGCCGAGAGGATGGTTCGGCTCGATGTAGCGGTCAATGGTCTCATGGTCATCCCCCGAGATCTTGCCCAGCTTGAAGAGGATTTCGCCCAGCCTCTCCTCGGGAACGTTGGTCCGGGCGGACACGAGCTCGCCGTCCCGGAAAAAGAGCTGCTTGTTGAGCGGCCCCCGCCGAAAGGAGAGCTGGCCGCTCTGCCGGTCGAGATAGATGCGGCGGAGATGAAGAGCGATGTGATTCATGCTGGACCTTCCCCTCTTATTTATAGCCCAAGCGGGCCAAATTTTCAAACCGCGCCCAAATTGCATTGGCCGGGGGATTGTGGTAATTTTTCACTGTGAGAGCCGCCCTCGTCCAAATGGCGCCCTGCCTCGGGGACGTCCGGAGCAACCTGGAGAGCCACCTTCGCATCATCGAGACGGCCAGGAAAAAGGGCGCGGAACTCGTCGTTTTTCCCGAGCTGAGCCTGACCGGATACACCCTGATGGACCTCGTCCCCGAAGTCGCCATCGACCCCTCCAAAAGCCCCGTGATGAACCAACTCAGGTCGGCCAGCCGCGGCGTCGACGTCGTGTTTGGTTTTATGATGGAGACTTCGAAAGGGATCTTTCATAACGCCGCGGCCTATCTGAGCGGCGGCCAGATCGTCCACCTCCACAAAAAAGTATTCTTGCCCACGGGCGGGATGTTCGAGGAGGCCAAGTTTTTCGCCCGGGGCAGGGATTTCGCCCCCTTCGACACGCGATTCGGCCGCGCCGGGATGATGATCTGCCGGGATTTCCTGAGCCTGGCCTCGAGTTACCTGCTGTTTGCCGGAGGCTCGGAGATCATCATCGTGATCAGCGCGGCGCCCGGACGGGGCATGTCGGCGGAGCCCGGGTTCGCCACTTCGCGGATGTGGGAACTCATGGGGGAGGCGGTCTCCTATTTTTGCACGTCCTTTGTTCTCTACTGCAACAGGGTGGGGTTCGAGGACGGCAAGGCGTTCGCCGGGGGCTCGTTCGCGTTCAGCCCCTCGGGAAAATCCCTGTTCAAGGCCCCGGAGAGCGGCGAAACCTTGGCCTTTATCGACCTTGACCTGAGCGAGATCCGGCGGGCGAGGGAAAGGTGGACCTTCAAAAGGGACGACCTTCCCGATCTCATATATCACTCGCTCGGAAGGATTGTCCGCGACTATGACGATTAATCCCGGCTTCGTCGCGCAGCTGGTCTGCTCCTTCATCCGGGAGGAGTTCTCCAAGTTCGGCTTCCAGAAGGCCGTCCTGGGGCTCTCCGGGGGGCTGGATTCCACGGTCTGCGCGTTCCTGGCGGCCAGGGCCCTGGGGCCGAAAAATGTGCTCGGCTTGATCATGCCGTACGGGGAGATGTCCGGTGAGGACGTCAGAGACGCCCGGGCGGTCGTCCGGCGGCTGGGTATCCGCTCCCGGGTGGTCGACATCGCTCCCATGGTGGACGCCTATTTTTCGCGTTTCCCCACCAAGAGCCGGCTGCTCCGGGGGAACAAGATGGCCAGGGAGCGGATGTCCATCCTGTATGATTTTTCGGCCCGGGAAGGCGCCCTCATCCTGGGTACGAGCAACAAGACCGAGCTCTTGATCGGCTATGGAACGATCCACGGGGACCTGGCCTGCGGCATCAACCCGATGGGCGACCTCTATAAAACGCAGGTCTGCGAACTCGCCGCCCACCTGGGGGTGCCGGCGAGGATCCGGGAGAAGACACCCACGGCCGGTCTCTGGCCCGGGCAGACCGACGAGGGCGATATCGGGATGACCTACGGCGAGATGGACGGCGTTCTGTTCGAGCTGGTGGACCAAAGAAAAGCCCCCGATGAAGTCATCAAGTCCGGGTTCCCGGCGAAGTCCGTGAAAAAAATCGTCTCCCTCATCAAAAATTCCGAATTCAAAAGAAAAATGCCCCCCATCGTCAAGCTGTCGACCCGGACGGTGGGGCTCGATTTCCTTTACCCTTACGACCGGGGCCGTTAGTTCATGGGAGAGCTGGGCGCGCGCGCCGGAAGCGGGACGCTCTACGTGGTCGCGACGCCCATCGGGAACCTGGAGGATATGACGTTTCGCGCGGTGGAAACCCTGCGCCGCGCCGGGGCCATCGCCTGCGAGGACACCCGCCAAACCCTGAAGCTCGTCACAAGATACGGGATCCACGCCCGGCTCATCTCCTACTATCAGCCGCGGGAGGGACAGAGGATCCCGCAGATTCTCGGCCTGCTTCGGGAGGGGAAGGACGTCGCGCTCGTTTCGGACTCGGGGACGCCGGGGATTTCCGACCCCGGGTTCAGGCTCATCCGGGAAGCGATCCGGGCCGGGGTCAGGGTCGTCCCCATTCCGGGGCCGTCGGCGTTTGTGGCCGCCATCTGCGCGTCCGGCCTGGCCACCCACCGGTTCGTTTTCCTGGGTTTCCCGCCGCCCAAGCGGGAGAAACTCCGCCGTCTCCTCGAGTCTCTGAGAAGCGAGGAGGGAACCCTGATCTTTTATCTTCCTGCCCGAAAAGTCGCCGAGTTCCTGGGGCTGGGCGCCGAGGCTCTCGGTCTCCGCGATGGAGTCATAGCCAGGGAATTAACCAAAGTCCACGAGGAGTTCATCAGGGGGACCATCGGCGAGCTCCGGGATAAGGTCCAGGGCCTTAACCTACGGGGGGAGGCCATCGTGCTCATCGCGGGGGCGGGCAAGCCGAAGTAGATATCCGAGAACGCATAGCTTCAAAAACGAAATGGGCTGTTATAGTGGCTTTTTTGTTATGTAAATAATTTGCCTAAGAAATACTTGACAATATAACACTAAGATATTATAATCATCGAGAAAAACGCCGATGAAAGGAGATTGAATATGGCTATCATCAGGTGGGATCCCTTCAGGGATCTGGTTTCTTTACGTGACAAAATGAACCGGCTGTTCGAGGATGCCGTCACCCAGCGCGGTGAGGAGAAGGAACTCGTGGCTTCTTCCTGGGCGCCGGCCGTCGACATCTACGAGGATGAGTCCCAGCTTGTGCTCACGGCGGAAGTCCCCGGGCTCAGCGAAAAGGACGTCGAGATCAAGATCGAAGATAACGTCCTGAGCATCCACGGAGAGCGGAAGCTCGAAAAAGAAACCCGCGAGGAGAACTACCACAGGATCGAACGCGCTTACGGGTCGTTCTTCCGCTCCTTTACGCTCCCCAATTACATCGACCAGGACAAGATCCGGGCCGAGCACGAAAACGGAGTCCTGAAGATCTCCATGCCCAAGAAGGCCGAACTCAAGCCACGGAAGGTCAGGATCATCAAGCCGGCGCAGGAAGAAAAATCGAAGTAGGCGGAAAGGCGGGCCGGAACACCAGGCTAGGCCTGGGCGAAAGTGACCGCCCTGACCTCCCTGGCTCCGGCCCGCAACAATGCCCGGCTGCATTCGCCAACGGTCGCGCCGGTCGTAAAGACGTCATCGACGAGGAGCACAATCCTGCCGTCCAGGGGCCCGGGCCTCCTGACGAGATAAGCCCCCTTTACGTTGGCCTTCCGCGCGGCGGCATCGAGCGATGTCTGGGCGGGATTGTTCCGCCCCTTGAGAAGACGGTTGCCGACAAAGGGAATCCCCTTGAGCGCGGCCAGCTGGCGGGCCAGGACTGCCGCCTGGTTGTAACCCCGCTTCCGGAGCTTCTTCGGGTGCAGGGGAACCGGAACCACCGCGCCGACTCCGTCCCAAAGGCCGTCTTCGCCGCCGAGCGCGCCACCGATGAGTCCGGCGAGATGCCGGCCCAGGATCTCATTCCCCCGGTACTTGAAAAGGAGGACCACGTCCTTGGCCGTGCCTTCATACTTCGTGAATGACCGGTGCTTGGAAAAGGGCGGCGTCTTCACCAGACAAGACCCGCAGAGATGGGATTCCCCGGCCCCCTCGAAGAAACGGCCGCAGACATGGCAGTGCGCGGAGGGATTCGGCCGGAGCTCGTTCAAGCACTCGAGGCAGAGGACCTTCTCCCCGGGTTTTTCTAGGAACGAGCGGCAGAGCTCACAAAAAGACGGGTAGACAAGCAGGTCGGCGAGCTTGAGCCAGCCGGCCAGCCGGCGGGCGAAGCGCTCCCTCAGGCCTTCTCCTGTTCCTGTTTTTGCTGGCAATCGATGCAGTAGGGAGTCCAGGGGAGCGCCCCCAGGCGCTTTTTGCTGATGGGCTTGCCGCACATCTGGCACAACCCGAATTCCTTGCCCTGCAGCCGCCGGAGGGCGTCGTCGATCAGGGCCAGCTGCCGCCGCTCGGCATCCGACAGGCTCAAAAGAAATTCCTTGGTATAGGAGCTCTCGGCCTTGTCCACGACGTCCTGGGCGATGTCGGTTTCCACTTCCTTGCTCTCGGTATGGAACTGCCTGAGCTTATTCAGGATCTTTTCCTTCTCCGCCCGGAGTGTCTTTTCCAGGACCTGCTTTTCTTTCTTGGTGACTGGTTCTGCTTTACTTGGCATAACGTTTTCCTTTCATAATGGTCAGCGCCCGGTAGATCTGCTCGAGCAGAGCGACCCGGCAAAGCTCATGGGAAAATGTCATCGGCGAGAGGGAGAGCGTGAAGTCGGCGCGCTCCAGGACCCGGCCGGCCAGCCCGGCAAAACCACCGACGACAAACGCCGTCCCCCGCGCATCCGACAATCGCTTTCGCAATAAACCGGCAAAGGCTTCCGAGTTCATCGTCTTCCCGCCATCAAAGAGGCAGATAATATAATCGTCCTTCAGCCGTTTTTCAAGGCCGGCGGCCTCGATCTCCTTGATCCGCGCCGACTGGCTGTCCTCGAGCCCCCTGGCCTCCCGCGTCTCGACGAGCTCGCAGGGAGTGAGCTGCCGGATCCTCCGGAGGTAAAACTCCTGCAGGGCGCGCCAGTCGAGGTCCCTGGTCTTGCCGGGCCAGAGGATCCTGAGACGTCCACCCATCTTTAAAAAGTGAAACCTAAAATAAGGACTCGGGATTCAAAAGTCAAGAAAAAACGACAGCGAAGGCGGCCCGGCGGCCGCCGGGCGGTCAATACCCCTCGGAGTAGGCCACCTTGGGGGCGTCCCCCCAGAGCTTCTCGAGCGAATAGTACTCACGGGCGCGCTTGGAGAACACGTGCACCACGAAGTTTCCGTAGTCCATCAGGATCCATTCGGCCAGCTCCTTGCCCTCGACCCCCAGGGGCCGGGTCTGCCGCTTTTTGAGGTCCTGCTCGATGGACTCGGTGATGGCCACGTTCTGGCGGGACGAGTTCCCGGTCATGATGACGAAGAAGTCGGTGAACGAGGCGAGTTCCCGGAGGTCGAGGACGAGGATGTCCTCGGCTTTCCTGGCCTGGCTGGACTTCACGGACAGCCGGACCTCCGATGGCAGGCCGCGCTTGGTGAGTTTTTTCGCTGCGTCGTTCGTCATTTTACTCCTGGTAAAGCTTTTTCTTGTGAATATAAAAATCGACGGCCTCCGGCACGAGTCCGGACACGGGCTGTCCCTGCCGGACGCGGCGGCGGATGTCCGTCGAGGAGATGTCCAGGGCATCGATCGAAACCAGGAATATCCGGTACCGGTCGGCCAGGCCGTCGGTGAGGGGCAGGAGTTCGGGCAGGTCGAGGATCGTCCCGGCGTAGTCCCCGGGAAGCGCCCGGCGCGCTTCGTCCAGCCGGTGGCCGGGACGGCTGATGACGATGAACTGGCACTGGGCGAGGAGCTCCCGGTAGGACTTCCAGGTTTCGATTTCCACGAAGGCGTCGATTCCCAGGATGAAAAAGACGCGGCTGTCCTCGTGAAGAGATTTGACCTTGTTCAGAGTGATGATCGAATACGATGTCTCGCGGGCGTCGATCTCGATGGGGGAGGCCTCGAAAGCGGGATGGCCTTTCACCGCCAGCCGGACCATGGCGAACCGGTCCTCGGGGGAAGCGATCTCCGCCGACTGCTTGTGGGGGGGAATGTAGGAGGGGATGAAAAGGACCCGCCGCAGCCCCGCGCGCCGGCGGACCTCTTCGGCGGCGTGCAGATGCCCGGCGTGCACCGGGTTGAACGTTCCGCCCAGCAGTCCCACCCTTTTTTTCGGCATGAACTAGCCCCGCGCCGCCTCCTGTTCTTGGAGGAGCGCGGCCATGGCCGAGACAAGCTCCTTGAGCCCGCTCCCTTTCAAGGCCGAGATGGTGAGGAACGGCAGCTTCCGCCGGGCCGCCAGGCGCCTCAGGGCGGTCAGGCTCTTCTTGACATCCCCCAGCAGGTCGACTTTGTTGGCCAAGAGTATCTGCGGACGGTTCGCCAGGCTTGGACTATAGGCTTTGAGCTCCTCGAGCACGACACGGAAATCGCTGACCGGGTCCCGGCCCGAATAGGGCGAAACGTCGACGATATGGACAAGGATCTTCGTCCTCTCGATATGCTTCAGGAACTGGATGCCCAGCCCGTGTCCCTCGTGCGCCCCCTCGATCAGGCCCGGGATATCGGCCACCACGAAGCTCCGCTCGGAGCTCGCGTCGACCACCCCGAGATGCGGGATGAGGGTGGTGAACGGATAGTCGGCGATGACCGGATGCGCCGAGGAGATCTTAGAAATAAGGGTGGACTTGCCCACGTTGGGGAAACCGACCAGGCCGACATCGGCGATGAGCTTGAGCTCGAGGATTAGGTCCTTGTCCTCGCCGGGCGCTCCCGGCTGATGTTCCCGGGGTGTCCTGTGCGTGGGCGTTGCGTAGGTCGCGTTGCCCCGGCCGCCCTTGCCGCCCCGGGCGGCTTCATACTTCTGGCCGGAGCGCACGAAATCGAACAGCGTCTCGCCTGCCGCCGCGGACTTGACGACCGTCCCGACCGGAACGCGGAGGACGATGTCTTCGCCTGTCTTTCCCGAGCGGCGGTTGCCCTCGCCGTGAGCCCCGTTGCGGGCCCGGTTGATGGGATGAAAGCGAAAGTAGGAGAGGGTAGTCAGGCCGGGCTCGGACACGAGGTAGACGCTGCCTCCGTTGCCGCCCCGGCCGCCATCCGGACCTCCCTTGGGGACTCCCCACTCGCGCCGGAAGCTGACGCAGCCATTTCCGCCCTTGCCGGCCTGAAGCTTGACTCGGACCTGGTCAACGAACATCGAGCTAGGCCGGCACCCCCCCGGAAAAAAAAGCGAAGACGGACGATAAACGCGGAACGGTTATCGGCAAATTAAGAAAAAGAGATTTTTCTTCTCGTGGCCCGAGAACTGGAGCGATTTTGGTCAACTCCTCTAGGCCGGAAGGACCGAGACGTACTTGCCCCGGCTCCCCTTGTCGTCGAATCGAACGGTGCCGTTGACCCGGGCGAACAGGGTGTCATCCTTGCCTCGGCTCACGTTGGAACCGGGTTTGATGGGGGTACCCCGCTGACGGACGAGAATTGAACCCGCCTGGACCTGCTGGCCGCTGAAGCGTTTTACGCCCAAGCGCTTGCCGCTGCTGTCCCGGCCGTTTCGGGCCGCGCCGCCTGTCTTTTTGTGTGCCATCCTCGTTCTCCTTTACGCCGGGCGGCCTAGGCGCCCTTCTTCCTGGCCGGCGCCTCTTTAGGGGCCTTGGCGGCCTTTTTCGGTTTCTCCGGTTTGGCCTCTTCGGCCTTGACCTTGGGCTTGGTTTCTTTTTTGGCCGGCTTTTTCGCGGCTGCGGACGCCGGTTTTTCCTCGGCCGGCTGGGGCGCGGCCGTCTTTTTAGGGGCGGCCGCGGCGGCCGCTTTAGCTTCCGCGAGTTTGAGCTCCTCCGCCGGAAGGGTGCTCACGTCCGCGACGATCAGGTCCACGCGGAGCCTGGTCAGCTCCTGGCGATGCCCCCGGGTCCTGCGGAACTGCTTGCGCCGCTTCTTCTTGAAAACGATGACTTTCTCGTCCTTGAAATTTTCCAGGACCTCGGCCCGGACCGCCGCCTTATCGAGGTAGGGCGTCCCGATCAGGGTCTCGTTATCATCCGCGATCAGCAGCACCTGATTGAACAGCACTTTCTGCCCGGCCTCGGCGGGGATTTTCTCAACGGAGAGAATATCTCCGGCCTGGATCTTGTACTGCTTTCCGCCTGTCTTGATTATGGCAAACATCGGATTTCCTTTTCGATAGAGATGGGAGCATAAATTTAGCATACGCCCTGATTCCTGTCAAATTAGGGGAGTGCGGGGACAAGCGCGGATTGGCGGAGGGGGGGGATTCTGTTAGAATCAGCCAGCCGATCATGAGAAAGTGGCTTTCCCTGGGACTCGTACTCGCCGTCCTCTACGCCGTCTCGAAGCTCAATACCAGGAGATGGCGGGTCAGGTATCCGTTCATCAAGCGCCTCGACAGGACGATCACGATCCTGGCCTGGACCCTGCTCGCCGCCTACGTCATCTCCTTTCTTTACTGGCTTTACACCCGGGTGGTTCGCTAGAGGTACCGCCGGCCGGGGGTCCGGCTTGACTTCACCTTTCCGTTCCCCTACTTATATTGGCGGGCGATCGAGGGCGGTTAGCTCAGCGGAAGAGCATCGGTCTTACAAGCCGGGGGTCGCAGGTTC
>Ga0154742_1036_pt8 | contig 21667 bp, 15 predicted proteins | sample Rifle2008BG16ft_FD_105750 | JGI IMG/M metagenome (GOLD analysis project Ga0154742, IMG submission 105750) | Candidatus Aminicenantes bacterium RBG_16_63_16 | reverse complement strand
CCGTTGTTTGCCTTCGAGTTCACCTCCAGGATTATCGACCGCGAGATCAAGGACGTTCATCCCCTTTTCGCGCAGTGGAAAGCGTCCCACCCGAACGCGCCCCTCCCCGACTACTTCAGGACGGCCCACGAAATCTCGCCCGAGTGGCACATCATGATGCAGGCGGCCTTCCAGAAGCATGTCGACAACTCGGTCTCGAAGACGATCAACTTCCCGAACAGCGCGACCGTCGAGGACGTGGCCAAAGCCTATAAGCTCGCCTACGATCTCAACACCAAGGGGATCACGATCTACCGCGACGGCAGCCGGGCCGAGCAGGTGCTGTACAAGGAGTCGCCGGAGGGCCATCCTTACCCCAAGGACCGGCCGGTGACGCTGCCCTCGGTCACGGACAAGATCAAGACGGGCTTCGGGAACCTCTACGTGACGATATCCTTCTACAACCAGAAGCCGTTCGAGGTCTTCACCAGCATCGGCAAGAGCGGCTACACGACGATGGCCGACGCCGAGGCGCTCGGCCGGCTCATCTCGGTCGCCCTCCGGAGCGGCGTGGACGTCAAGGAGCTCATCCGCCAGCTCAAGGGCATCGGCGGCTCGGAGCAGGTGTTCACCGAGGGCGCGCTCGTCCAGTCCATCCCGGACGCGATCGCCAAGGTCCTGGAGCGCCACCTGGGCGAGGTCCAAACCCGGACCAAAGACATGTTCGAGACGACCTGCCGGGTCTGCGGCGCCACGCTCCCGGACGAGAAGTGCCCGGTCTGCCCGAACTGCGGCTGGAACCGCTGCTCCTGACGGGCGGCGTCGTCCGCGCCGGAGAGCTGTTGCGCCCGGCGGCTATTCGAACAGCCGGATCGTCTTGAGCTCGTGGCGGCCGGCGAAATAGATGTTTTTGCCGATGATCGGGCCGGCCACGGTAAAGGCATCGCCGGCAGCGATTATGGTCTCGAGCTTCATCGTCTTGGGATTGACCCGATAAAAAGCCGATTTCGTAAAGCCGTAGAGCCGGCCGTCAGGGCCAAATTGAAGTCCCAGGTCGAGAGGCCTCCCCGCGGGAAGGGCGACTCGGCCGGCGAACCTCTTGGCGATTGGGTCAAAAACGAACAGTTCCCCGCTGTCGCCGCTTAAGACCGTCCCCCAGAGCCGGCCGTCGGGGCCGTCGGCCAGGGCATTGAACGCCTCGACCGGATGATCGTATGGCCCCTCCCAGGTCTTCTTTTCGGCCTGATAATCCCAGAGGAAAAGGGTCGCCTGGTCGACCTTGGGCTGCGTTCCGGTGCCGCCCTGGATGGTTGTCCCGACGGCGATCAGCCCCTGATTCAGGAGCTCGGCAAGCGTGTAGCAGCTCGCGTCGCCGGCGACCCGGTAGTAGGCCTTTTTGGCGGCCGTCTGAGGGTCGTAAGTCGAGAGCGGCCCGCCCCACGTGCCGTAGTCGGGGACCGAGGCGACCCAGACCCGGCCCAGCGGCCCGGCGATGGACGACCGCGGCCGGTAGGAGATATCGTCGATCCGGCCCAGGTCGCGCGGGTTGCTCTCGGGCGTTTCGCCGAACGTGTAAGGCTTCGCGGGGTCATAGAGCGAGACGCGCGCGCCCGTGTATGAAAGTATATAGAGCTTTCCGTCAAGGTTGGCCATCGAGTAAGCCTCGCCCGTCGAGAGCGAGCAACGGCCCAGGTCCTTCATCTCGCCTGAAGCCGGATCGTAGCGGAACAGGTGCTCCGGGAGGATGCTCGAGCCGTAAAGGAGGCCGTCGGGCCCCTGGTGGAGGAGGAAGATCTCCGTGCCCGCGCCCTCCCAGTTGAGGTCGAAAACGCGCGACTGCCCATCTTCCATTTTGACCTCGAGCTTGCGGAAGATGAGGTCGGGCCCGTCAACGAAGGAAACGTCGGCGATCCCGTATTGCGGGGCTGGAGGCTGCCTCTCGGGGATCTTCTCGACCGGCACGGCCCTGAAGCCTTCGATCCGGAAGTTGCCAAGATTCGACTCGATGTAGACTTTCTTGTCCGAACCCTTCCGGACTTCGAACCTGTCCTTTCCCTTGACCGCGACCGGCCCGACGGTTTTTTTCTCGCCGGTCTTGGGGTCGAGGACGACCACATGAGGCCGGGTCGTGCTGATGACATTGCAGATCAAACCGTCGGCGTTGACCAGCGGATGGTTATACATATCGACGTCGTCCATCCGGCCGTAACCCTTGAACTCGCCCGTGGAGGGGTCGTAGGAGGTGAGGTCGGCGTCGCCGTAGCTTCCGATCCAGATCTTTCCCGAAGCGTCCTCGTCCAGCCTGTTGGGAAAGGTGCTGCCCTCGTGGATGAGGCCGGCGTCGATGAGTTCGCCTTTTTCGGGGTCGAAGTAAAAAAGGTGCCCCGAGTAGGCGGCGCCGATGTACAGGCGCCCCGACCGGCTCATGATCGGCGCGTTGGGATAATTGTGTTTTTCGCCCTCGGGGACGATCTGGCGGAAGGCGCCCGTCTCCGGATCGATGACGAGGAGGATGAAGTTCGCCGCGTTCTGGGCCATCGCGGAATAGATGCGCGGCTTTCCGTCGCGGTTGAGCCCGACCTTGAGGACGACGTGGGTCACGGCCTTGACCGGGATGCCGAGCGTCTCGATTCTCGGGTTTTTCGCGGGCGCCGGCCCTTTAGGCCCGCACGCCGCGGCCGCAAACATCATAATCACAATTAATGGCGGATAAAGCCGGTTTTTCATTTTTCCTCCTTTGCTTTGTGCAATCTTAAGATCAATAAGGTTATTATTACAGGGACTGTCAAATGGCGATCTCACTACTGTCAGTTCATTTCGCGGACTATCCTCAATCCCCTCCCCTGGCGGGAGCGGATAGGGGGGAGGGGGAGAGTTTAATCTTCACCCTCGCCCCAACCCTCTCCCATCAAGGGAGAGGGTGAGCGATTTCGCAATCTGCAGCGTAAATAATGAGTCAAGTTCATTCTGTGCAGCCGTCCTGGCCGGATCCAGGCTAAACGACCTCCACCGGCCCGCCCGTCCGAGCCGATTCGCGGGCGGCGATGAGGACTTTGGCCAGGCGCTCGGTCTCCTCGAGCGGCACGGGCATCGTGCGTGTCCGGCACATCTCGACGAGCGCCGCCATCGTGCCGGCGTAACCAAACTCGACCCACGGGTCGGCGTCGCCCAGGGCCGCTCCGCTCGCCTCCTGGATATCGGCCTTGGGGATCGAGAACTTGAGGATGGCCTCTCGGCCGAAGACCTCGACGCCGAACGACTCGCCTTTGACGCCGCAGGGGACCTCGATCATGCCCGGCAGACCGTCTTCCCACTCGAGGCCGATTACGGCGGCGTCCTCTGACAGGGATTCCTTGTGGAAGCGCTTGCCGGCCTGGCACCAAACGCGACGGATGCGCGGGCCCACGAGGACCGAAAGCATCTCCAGGCCGTGGATGCCCATATTGATGATCGACCCCCCGCCCCGCTCTGGGTCGTCCTGCCAGATGCCGGGCTCCTGCATGTAGTGGCTGATGTAATGGCACGAGGTGGCGCGGACCTGGATGAGCGTGCCGGCCTTGCCCTTGTCGAGGTAGGACTTGAGGCCGAGCACGGCCGGCGCGTAACGGAGGACCGAAGTGCTAAACCAAGGCGTGCCGGTGCGCCGGACGGCCGAGGTGATTTTTTCGAGATGGTCAAGAGAGGTCGCGGCCGGTTTGCTGGTGTACGTTGGGACTCCGTTTTCAAGGAACATCACCGCGTCATCGATGCGCTCGGGGAGCCGGTGCGTGCAGATGACGCCGTCGATTTCATCCGCCGGAACCTCTCCGGGAGACGACACAACCGGGACGCCGAACTTCTCAGAAAATTCTTTAAGCCGATCAGGCACGTCATCCCATACGTGCGTGATCGTATGTCCTGTGCGCTGAAGGATTTGGGTGTAGGTGTATGGGTGACTATAAGCCAATCCGACAACGGCAATGTTCATGAGGCTTCTCCTCGCGCCAATATATTTTTTCCCCGCTCCGAAAGTCAACTCGGAGGAGTGAGCCGCCTGAAAGGAGAGCGGCATCCGGTTTGATATAGCTTGTAGAGAGTCTCCCTAACGGGTAATATCTTGACAATAAGGAGTCAGGACAAAATGAAAAACCGCCGATATCAATGGTCGGTCGTCCTGCTGGGCATGTTCGCAGCTTGCACGGCCAGGGCGAAATGGGACGTATGGACGATAACCGAAACGCGGCATGTCCTGAGGGAAGACTTGCCGTCGGCTTCCCTGGCAGTCAACGTCTCGGCGGCCCGTAACGAGTGGGTGAGCTTTCAGATCCTCGTGCGCGCGGAGGCACCGCTAAAAGCGGTGCGAATCGAGCCTGGCGAACTGGCCGGGCCGGGCGGCTCGTCGCTCGGCACATCTCAAGCGCGTCTGTATCGCCAGCATCAAACCCTCATCGAAAACGGCACCTATCGTAACGACGCCTTCCGGGCAGGCTGGTACCCCGACGCGCTGATCCCGAACCGCCCGGAACAGCCGGCGGAGCCCCAGGCTTCCGTCCGGTTCCGCGCCCTGCCCTTCAACCTGGCGGCCGCCGAGACGCACGGATTCTGGGTTGATCTTTTCGTGCCCGAGGCGGCGGCGCCAGGCGTCTACCGCGGGACCTGGCGTGTCACCGCAGAAGGCGCCAAAACCATCACCATCCCCGTATCTTTGACCGTCTGGGATTTCGCGCTGCCGGCGACACCAACGCTGGTCACGGAGTTCGGCTCGCCCGCCGAACGCCTTCGCGGCTATTACCGGGAGCGGGCCAAAGCCGGCATCGAGCCCGAGCCGGAGGATTGGGCGGCCGTCGAAGCGCAGTGCAACCAGCTCTTAAGTGAGAATCATTTCAATGCCGTGCCTCCCGGCGCCCTGCTCACTCCGCAGGAGCAGCCGGACGGCACGTTCAGCATATCGCCCGAGAGTGTCGACGCGCTTCGCGAATTTATCGACCGCTATCACGTCAACGCCGTCCAGACGCCGCACCCGGCCACGGCCGTCAAGGATCCTGAGAAGGAGCGGCGCCGGCTCCACGCCTGGCTGGCGGCGTTCGACCAGGCCGCGAAAACGCTCGACCGGCCCCAGGTTCTCTTTTACACCTACCTCAAGGACGAGCCGAACAACCTCGAGGATTATCGCTATGTCCGGAAATGGGGCCTCGCCGTCCGCGACGCGAAGTCCGTCGTCAAAGTCCTGGTCGTCGAGCAGCCCTGGACGTCGCCCGACCAGTGGCACGCCAACAGCGCGTGGGGCGATCTCTATGGCGCGGTCGATATCTGGTGCCCGCTGTTCTCACTCCATCGGCAGGACAAGGCGGCGGAGCGCCAGGCGCTGGGCGAGACGATCTGGACCTACACCGCTCTCTGCCAGATGGAGCCGACTCCCTGGTGGCACATCGATTACCCCCTCCTTAACTACCGCGTGCCGACTTGGATGGCCTGGCGCGACGGTATGAAAGGACTGCTCTATTGGGGCGGACTGTCCTATTGGCGGGAAACCGATGATCCCTGGACCAAGGCGCCGTTCTACACGGAAAAGCCAATGGCCAAGCCCGGCCAGGAAGCGCCCATTTTCAACGGTGACGGCTCGCTCGTATATCCTGCGCGGGTGGTGGGCTTCGACGGCATCGTGCCCGGCATCCGCCTCAAGGCCTTGCGCGATGCCATCGAAGACTACGAATATCTCGCCGTCGCCGAGCGACAGGGCAAAGCCGATGAAGCGCGGCAGATCGTCCGCTCCCTGACCACATCTTTCTTTGAGTGGGAAAGAGATCCCGCAGCCTACGAGTTGGCGAGGGCCGAGCTTGCGGAGCTGATCACGGGCTCGCCGGCGCGCTGATCGGCCATTTTTGCATATCAATCCCAAGCGCAGGCGGAGCTCACGTTTTTTTGGTGTTCTAGAACGCTAATGCGCCTTTTCTTCTTGAAAGTCCCTCAGCGAATTGGGGAAGCTGAGCGCGACCCGCCGGCCTCAGCTGACGACCTTGAAATTGAAGAACGGCGTTTGGAGATTCGATCAGGATTTTGCCTTCGAGTCCGCGTTCCACCTTCTGGAGCGTTTCCACCGTGGCTGCACCGTGAATGGCGTTGATGGCAACCTCACCGTGGGCCGCGGCTTCGGCAAACGTCCCGATCTCCATGCCCGGATGCTCTTTTTGCCAGTCACTGAAAGACGGATTACCCATGGCGTCCGGCCGGTCCACGGCCAGCGTCCTGGCCACCTCCCGGGTCCCGATCACGACGCGGTGCTCCAGGGCGACGAGTTTCGCGGCGTGGGAGCGTCCCACAATGCCGGTGCCCAGTATGCCGATGTTCATGGTTTTTCTCCTGTCTCCTTATTTTTGAGCGTACAAGCTGTCCGGCCGGATGTCAATTTTCGCGCGAGGCAAGCCGGCGGCGCCGCCGCATCCGCTCCCCTTACCAGACACCTGGAACCAGCCGGTATTTGACCTGTTTCAGATAGTCCCGGTACCCAGGGAGCTTCTCGGTCAGGACCTCCTCTTCGCCCCGGATTCTGGCAACGTAGATAAAAACCATCAGCGCGGCCGGGAGCATGGCCCAGAACGACCCGAGAGCGATCGGACTGAGCGAATAGATGATCAGGCCGGACAGGTACATAGGATGCCTGACCACGGAATAGGGCCCCGTGGTGATGACTTTCTGTCCCTCTTCGACTTCAATCACCCGGGAGGCATAGCGGTTCTCCCTCATGACGAGGACAAACAGGCTATAGCCGGCGAGGATGATGAGGTCGGCGATGATGCTCAGGAGCGGCGGGACGGCGGACCAGCCGAATCGCCTGTCGAACCCGGGCAGAAGGTAAGCGGCCGCGAAAACCGGAAGGGACAACCTCATGATCCTTTTTTGGCTTTTCTCCTTCTCCTTTGTCCTCGACCGGCGTTCCAGGAGTTCCGGGTCCTTTTTCAGGAAGTGCGTCACGAAGCCCAGCATCGGCAAAAAGAGGACGGCTATGTAAACCCAGGCCTGCCAGTAGCGGAACGTCCCCGCTGGCAGGAAAAATATTAACCCCAGGCAGAAGGGGAGAAGCGACAGCTTAAAGGCGGCCGTCTTCTTTAGCTTTCCGGTATTGACCGGCTTTCCGAGCGGGGGGTTATTATCCATTGGCATATACAGGGCTCCTTATAGTACCGAAACCGGAAGAGACAGTTTTTTCACAGGCATTCTCCTTTTTCGAGAAACCCGTCCTGCTCATAGCACAGGACGGAGTCCGTATCAAAAAGGACAGTCCTGGGAAAGCCCAGGCCCCAAGAGGGGACTGTCCCCAAGACTCCTACATGCGTGAGGTCACATCATTCGAGCGGTGGGATTCGGTCAATTGACTTTCGGCGGCGCGGCTGTATATCATCGCTTATCAAAATGAAAGCTCGAAGACCAGTCACGGCTGCAATACTGGCGATGATTTTGGCCGCCGCGGCTTCGTCGGCCGCGCCACAGATGCCGAAGACGGTTGCCGCAAAACACGGGCTGGTCGTCAGCTCGGAGCGCCAGGCATCCGAGGTCGGATTGAGCATCCTCAAGACCGGGGGCAACGCCGTCGACGCCGCGGTCGCGACAGCCTTCGCGCTGGCCGTCACGTATCCCGGCGCCGGGAATATCGGGGGCGGCGGATTCCTTGTTCTCTACACCAAAGACGACCGGGTGACGACGCTCGACTTCCGGGAGAAAGCCCCGCTCGCAGCCTCCCCGGGAATGTTCCTCGACGAACAGGGGGAAATCCGGGACGACGCCAATCACCAGGGGATCCTTTCGGCTGGCGTCCCTGGCTCGGTCGCCGGCCTGGAGCTCGCCCATAAAAAATACGGCAAGTTGCCCTGGAAAGATGTGCTCCAACCCGCCGTTCAGGTGGCGGACCAGGGCTTCCCTGTCAGCCTGTACTTCTCGAAGAACCTGGAAACGACTTACATGGCGAAGTTCTTACGGCATCCGTCGACCGCCCGCGTGTTCCTGAAGCCGGACGGGACGGTTTATCAGCCCGGGGAGCTGTGGCGCCAGCCCGACTTGGCGGCCACCCTGAAACGAATACAAACGAAGGGCGCGGCGGATTTCTACCGCGGCGCGACGGCCAAGTTGATCGTCGAGTTCATGAAAAAGAGCGGCGGGCTGATCACTGCCGAAGACCTAGCGAAGTACGAGGCCGTGGAACGGAAGCCGCTTCACGGCACGTACCGGGGCTTTGACGTCTATGCCATGGGCCCCCCGAGCTCTGGCGGCATCGTCCTCCTGGAGATGCTCAACATCCTCGAGGGGTACAACCTATCCGGCTTGGGTCATGATTCCGCCCCGTATCTCCACCTTCTGACCGAGGCCATGCGCTCCGCATACCTCGACCGGGCGAGATACCTTGGAGACCCTGAGGCCAACCCGGCCATGCCCGTGAACAGGCTGATATCAAAAGAGTACGCGGAGCGGCTCAGAAGCGCGATCCCCCTGGACAACGCCAGGAGGAGCAGGGTCGAGGACATTGAACCGCCCGCCGAGAACCCCTACACCACACACCTCTCGGTCATGGACAAGGAAGGGAACGCCGTCTCCCTGACCACGACGATCGAGAGCTGGTACGGCTCGGGGATCGTCGTCGAGGGGGCCGGGTTCCTGTTGAACAACGAGATGGGCGACTTCAACCCCGTCCCGGGCAAAACCGATGACCGCGGCCAGATCGGTACGAAGGCCAACGTGATCGCGCCGGAAAAGCGGATGCTGTCGAACATGAGCCCCACGATCATCGCCAAGGACGGGAAGCCCTTCTTGCTCATCGGCTGTCCGGGCGGCCGCGCGATACCCAACGCCGTCCTCCAAGTCATCCTCAATGTCGTCGACTTCAGGATGGACATCGCCGGGGCGATCGCCCGGCCGCGGATCCATCACCAATGGCTGCCCGACGTCACCGAATACGAGCCGAGCGTTTTTTCGGCGGACGCGCTAAAACTCTATAAAATGCTGGGACACAAGGCCCGCGAGGACGAGGGGCTAAAACACAACGATGCCATGGGCATCATGATCGATCTCAAGACAGGAAAGCTCGCCGGCTGCGCCGACCCGCGGAGCGAGGACGGTTCGGCCGCCGGCTATTGAGGCGAGCCGGATATCCTCATTTGCCCTTAGGGCCGCCATGATTAAAAACATCTCTCCGCCTCCCCGAGGCAATCTTCTTCCTTAAATCTTTTTGGCCTTGATGACAACGAACCCTCCCTCCCCGAAGCCTTTCCTCGGCCCCTCTTGCTGGGTAATATCCGGGGGAGGTTGAAACAGAGTCTGATAAGCGCACTCAAACTCCAGGCCAATTTTTGCAAGAATGCTTAGCAATTCTCTGGGAGACGGGGGGTGGAAATATCGCCGGTGGGATGGGCTGCTCGCGTAAAATCGTCCCCATTGGCTGTCTTTATCGATAAAGCCCAGAATTAACGCTCCGCCGGACTTGATTGTCCTGAGCGCCTCGCCTAAGAAAAGAGGGAGGTTACTGACGAACTCCACCACAAAGACAATCTGAACGAAGTCTAACGATTCGTCTTTAAAAGGCAGGCTCTCTCCCGCGCCCTGGACGACTCCGATGCCTCTCTGTTTAGCCAGCCTCAGCATATGGATGGCCGGGTCCAAGCCGAAGCGAACCCCGAGCGGCGCGGCGAATCGACCCGTCCCCACCCCGATCTCCAGTCCAACCCCCGAGGGGAAAGCCATCTTCAATGCCGCCAGCTCCGATCGGTAGAGCGCCGGATGCTTGTCATACCACTCGTCGTAGTCCTTCCAGGTTTTTTCGAAATGATCGACGATTTCGCTTGTCATTCGGAATTCCGGCCGAGAATTCGCGGAACGGCCTCATTGAAATTTTATCACAACGTCGAGAATAGGACGTTTTTATTTCGCTAAGATGAGGACATTTTCATATTGCCTTGACATTCCCGAAGCCGAGCTTGACAACGTTCGATGCCCTGACCTAAGCTTCCTCACCATGCTTAGAGAAGAAACCCAACCTTTATTTATCTTTGTTACCTGGCCGGGGCGGACAGAAGATAAGTCTATGCTCCAACCGTTTTTCATTCAACGGCGGGACAGATGAGAGGAGTCGGGGTCATGAGGAAACGGATGATCTGGATGTTGCTGCTTCTGACGGCGACCCTTGGTATGGCCCAGGATCAGCGGAAAGCGGCCGACGAGCCGCTCCTGGACTGGTCGGCGTGGACGCGCTACCGGGCGACGGTGGTCCATCCCGCGGGCACGATCAAGCCGTCCGATATCGAGCGGGCGAGAGAGAATATGCGGCGCTATGAATGGGCGCGCGCCTATGCCCGGGATTTACAGCGCAGCGCCGACATCTGGCTGGGCAAGCTCACCCCCGAATGGATCGCGACGATGATCCCGGTCGAAACGCCGGGGGACAGCCTGTTCACGCCCTGCCCGGCCTGCCGGGACCTCAAGAAGCCGGCCCACCCGCACGGACAGTATAAGTGGGACGAAGCGGCGCCGAATACGATGACCTGCGAAGTCTGCGGCACGGTCTATCCCAATGAAAAATATCCTGAGAGCATGGTCTTCACGACGAAAAGCGGCCAGAAGCTGAGCTTCCACGGCGGCCCGGAGTTTGTGCTCTTCGGGTTCCCGACCCGGCCGAGTTTCACGGCGAGCATCCGGGCCCGCAAGGTGGCCGCGGCGACGCGGGCCTGCCGGGAGCTGGCCGAAGCGTATGCCCTGACCGGAAGGAGCGAATACGCGCAGGGGTCGCGGAAGCTGCTCCTGCGTTTCGCGGAAATCTATCCGAATTGGCTCGTCCATGTCGGCTACGGCGAATATGCGGACATGGACCCGCATGTCGCGGCGCTCAACATCAGGAACCTGCCGGAAAACGAGATAACACCCACGCCCGGCGGCCCGGACAAATCCCTCCACAGCGGCTACTGGCAGGGCGGGCGCGCGACCGGGACGGGCATGGAGGCGGGGTTTGTCCGGCAGATGCTCGAGGCGTACAGCTTCATTTGCATGAAGCCGAAAGGCGGACGGGCGATCCTGAATGACGAAGAGCGGCTGAAGATCGAGAGGGACCTGCTCCTCGAGAGCACCGTGTTGCTGGTGGCCGACAAGGCAGTCAATAACAAGTCGGTGGGCAACGCGACGGCGGTGGCGCTCGCCGGGATGGTGCTCGGACACCCGGAGATGGTGCGATTCGGGCTGAACGTGTTCATGAAAACCGTGGACGGGTGGTTCCTGCCCGACGGCGGCACGTCGGAATCGTACAGCTATGCCACGATGACGCTCCACGGGATCGAAGCGCTGGGACAGGCTTTCCGGGGCTACAGCGATCCGCCGGGTTACAAGGATGCCAAAGGCAGGAGAATCGACAAGATCGACCTGTACCATGATACGGTCTACGCGCGGGTCTGGCAGGCTATGTTCAACGGGCAGCAGGGAGACCTCTTCTACCCGCCGCTCGCGGACGGACACCGGACGACCAACCTGGGGAATCATTTCGCGGAGCTCATGGCGGATAATTACCCTGAGAACGATCAGTACCTGGCGCTGCTCAAAGAGTTCGCCGGACAGAAGCCCGCCGGCGAGGAGGCGCGCCCGGTGGCCGCCACTCGGCCGACGGGAACCGACAAGAAAGCGGCGCCGTCGCCCACGCTGGCGGATATTGTCTTCGCCGGGGGCGATGCGCGCACGGCGATCTATACTCGACCGCCGGGAATCGAGGAGAAGGCCGTGCCGCCGCTTAAGCTCCCGGACAGCCTCTTCCCGGCGCTCCAGTTCGGGTACCTGCGCTCCGGCGAAACGGGCCGGACGAGCTGCCTCGTTCTGAGCGCCAGCGATTGGGGCATCCACCACCACTTCGACAGCCTCGGCCTCTACTTCTGGCAGAACGGGCAGGAGCTGCTGAGCGACCTCGGTTACCTGTGGGACCACCAGATGAGTTTGATGACGCGCCGCACCTTCGCCCACAACACCGTCATGGTGGACGGCGGCGAGCAGGCGTCAAAGGGGCGGGGCGGGAAGTTCACCTTTTTTGAGCCCGGCGGCACGATCAAGGTCATGGAGGCCGAATCGCAGGCCTACCCGCAGACGACGCTCTACCGGAGAACGGTCGCCCAGGTCGAGACCGGTCCGGGTCGGCTCTACGTAGTGGATATTTTTCGGGTGCACGGAGGACAAAAGCACCAGTACGTATTCCACGGGCCGGGCAACGATTACGAACTCGCGACGCCGAAGCTCGAAACGGTGAACAAAGTCGAAGGGCTGGACCTCGAGCAGGTCCGCTCTTCCTCCGCCGTTGACAATTGGCGGGTGACCTGGAAGCTGGGCCCCACGAACTTCCGCGCGCTCTGGCAAAACGAGCCAGGGGAAAGGTCGCTCGTCGGCGACGGCTGGGGCCAGCGCGATTACCGGAATTCCGATGTCGGAGCGGTCCTGCCGTACTTTGTGCGCGAGAGGGCAAACGGGGCGGCGCCGTCGGCGTACGTGACGGTCTTCGAGGGCGCGGCGGAGGGGACGGAAGTCGTGCGCGGACTGCGGTACCTGGCGGTCCCGGACGCCCTCGCGGGGGATGTGGTAGCGCTGGCGGTGGATACGCCGGGCGGCACGGATTATTTCGTCTCGAGCCTTCGACCCGTTGAGGTGAAGATCGATACGCCGAACGGCGCGCTGGTGGTCAACGGCCGCTTCGCCGCCGTGTCGGTGCGGGACGGGAAGGTCACGGCTTCGAAGCTTGTGGACGGGACCGTGCTGACACTTGACGGCCGCAAGCTGGGCGGGAATTGAAGAGCTGGCCAAGGAGGTTACGATGAGGTTGCATAGCGCGGCGCGAAGGGCACTGGCCCTGGCGATCGTCATGTTCGGCCTGGCGGCCTGCGCCGGCAGCGGGACGCGGCCGGCCCTGCCGCGGATCGCGGTCTTCCGCGCCGACGTGACCCCGCCGCTGGGCGAGCCGAACGCGGGGAATGTGGCTTCGAAAGAGGTGATGGACCCCCTCTGGGCCAAGGGGATCGTGCTCGACGACGGGCGGGCTCGGTACGTGATCTGCGCGATGGACTGGTGCGTTCTGGGCGGCGACGCCGACCAGCTCGTCCGGACGGGCATTGCGCAAGCGGCGGGGACGGATATTTCCCGCGTAGCCCTGCACACCGTCCATCAGCACGCGGCGCCCGTCGTCTTCAGCCTGGAGCCCGGACCGGCGCCTGATCCCAAACGGTTGCAGTTCAGGCGCCCGGCGCTCGAAGAGATCTCCGGCCGGGTGGTCGAGGCCGTCAAGGCCAGCCTATCCAAGCTCGAACCCTTCGACCGGATCGGGACCGGACAGGCGAAGGTCGACCGCGTGGCGTCCGCGCGCCGCCTTGTGTCCGCCGATGGGAAGCCCCTGACGCGTTGGAGCGAATCCGGCAAGGACCTCGCCATGGCGGCCGCGCCCGAGGGGACGATCGACCCTTGGCTGAAGACCGTCACTTTCGCCCGCGGCGATAAGCCCCTGGTGCGTCTCCACTACTATGCGACCCATCCGCAGTCTTTCTGCTGCGACGGGCGCACCTCGGCCGATTTTGTGGGCTGGGCCCGAGAAACATTGGAGGAGCGGGAGAAGGTCTTCCAGATCTATTTCACGGGCTGCGCCGGGAATATCACCGTCGGCAAATACAACGACGCATCGCCGGCGGCGCGTGAGGCTCTCGGCGGCCGGCTGCTCGCCGCGATGAGCGCTGCGTCGGCCTCAACGCGCTACAAGCCCGCCTCCGCGCTGGTTTGGCGGACCGTTGAGTTGACGATGCCGCTTCGCACGGACCGGCCGCCCCGGCCGGGCGCCCGCCCGACGCGCCCCTTCACGCCCAGCGCGCTCGAGATCGGCGACGTGAGCATCCTCGACCTGCCCGGCGAGCCGATGCTCGAGTTCCAGCTTTACGCCCAGCAGTTCCGGCCGAAGCGTTTTGTGGCCGTGGCGGAATGCAACGACGCCGCTAGCTACATCTGCACGGACCAGATGCTGGGCGAAGGCGGCTACGAGCCTCAAGCCACCAGATTCGGGCCGGGGGCGGAGGCCAAGCTCAAGGCGGCGATACGTCAGTTGCTGGGAGAAAAACCGTAAAGTGCGCCTTTCCGCGCTTCATCCGACGGGCTGTACCGGAAGAGGGAAGTGATCCGTGGCTAAAACGATTCTGACGCCCCGGGCAGTTTCGATAAAAAATGCGTCCGCGACGGAGCAGGAGCTTTCTTTTCCAGGATCTTTTTCCCAGCTAAGGGTGCTGACGACCCGGATCCAGCATTTGGCGCAGCCCTTTTTGAGTTCTTGACACAAATCTACGGTCGGGGATAACATCAGCTTGATGTCTCGGTGGTATCATTGGTTTTGTTTTCCGTAGCGATGCAGGTTGTCGCGGCCATCCTGCTTGCGACGCTCCACACAATGACTTGAAGCTACAAGTATGGCTGAGGCGAGGATCCCGGGGTTTCCTCGACGAATTATGAAGATCCAGGTCATCCTCAATTCCCAGGCGGGCAAGCCATCTTCCCATGATGTAGAAAGCAAAAAAGAAGAAATCGCAAAAGCATTCCAAGCTGTGTATGTGGATACCCAGGTCGCCTGCCCGGAAGTTTCCGCCTTAACCGCATTTACGAAAAAGGTTGTGACTTCCCATTTCGATGCCGTCGTTGCAGCAGGCGGGGACGGCACCATAAGCGCGGTGGCCGCGGCGCTGGTCGGCACGTCAACACCGTTGGGTATTCTTCCGCTGGGCACGTTGAACCACCTCGCCAGGGACTTGAAAATTTCTTTCAACCTGCAAGAGGCGGCCCGGACAATTGCTGAAGGCAGGATTCACGAGATCGATGTCGGAGAAGTCAACGGCCACATCTTCGTCAACAATTCATCAATTGGCCTCTATCCCAAGATGGTACGCGAGCGAAACCAGGAAATCATCCGCCTGGGCCGTGGAAAATGGCCGGCCATGCTGGATGCTTCCCTCCGCGTATTCTTGCGGTTTCCCCTGATTACCATCCGGCTGCAAACTTCCGATGGCAGTCTGACGCGCACCATTCCGTTCCTGTTTGTCGGCAACAATAAGTATGAAATGAAACCCCTTCGTATAGGCGACCGCCAGTCTTTGGACGGCGGAGAACTTTGTGCTTATCTTTTGAAACATACGGGCCGGCTCGCTTTTCTGAGAATTCTCCTGATGGCGATCCTCGGCCTGAAACATGACAGAGATTTTACTTTTATACTCTCCAGAGAGGTTCAGGTGCAAACGCGGCGCAGGCAGATCACGGTTTCCGCAGACGGCCAACTCATGACGCTTGATACCCCTCTGCATTACCGGATCCGGCCTAAAGCGTTGCGGGTGTTGGCGCCGGAAATAGCAGTCCCATGAGGATGGTTGCGCATATTTCGGACCTCCACTTCGGGACGGAAGACGAGCGGATCATAGATAGCTTGTTGGAGGATATCGCCGGATTTCAACCGAGCGTAGTCGTCATCAGCGGCGATCTGACTCAACGCGCCCGAAAGAAGCAATTTGAAGCCGCCGGCGCATTCATCCGGAAGATCCCGGTTCCCTGTCTGGTGGTGCCGGGAAATCACGACATTCCCTTTTACGACGTCGTCCGGCGCGTCCTCATGCCGCTACGGCGGTACAGACACTACATCACGGCTGACCTGAACCCAGTCTTTCAAGATGATGAGCTGATGATCCTTGGCGCAAATACAGCGCGAGCAGCGGCTTTTAAGAACGGCAGAATCTCGACGGCTCAGATCAAGATTCTGGCCGACAAATTTTGTGCAGCGGGCAGCCATCTTTTCAAGGTGCTTGTCACCCATCACCCGTTCTTGCCTCCCCAGGATTACCCCCACGCCGCACTGGTGGGACGGGGAGCCCTGGCGGTGGGAGCACTCGAACCCTGCGGCCTCGATTTGCTGCTGTCCGGTCACTATCACAGAGGCTACATGGGAGATTTACAAAGTCACTACACGGCCGTAAAACGGTCGGTCATCGTCGCGCAGGCGGGCACGGCGACCTCCAAACGAACAAGAGGCGAGGAGAACTCTTATGACAGGATCATCATCGATCCGCCTGACATTTGTTTCAACCGCTATGCGTGGGATGGCGGCCGCTTTGCGAAAGCGAAGACGGCCCGGTACAAGAAAGTAAACGGCGCGTGGCAGCTTCCTCCTCAAAATATTCACGAGACGAGGTGAGGCTACCTACCGTGTCGAGATTAATCGTCATGGCGGCCCAGTCTGTGGGCTTTCCCGCTCTTTTAGGCTTTTCCGTGTCTTCAGGAATCCCATTCCGCTAGCTTCAGCTCAGCTTGACATCCGATAACACTGAGATTTATCATCCCCCAAGATGGGGCGAGCCAAAATGGACGCACGAAGGCCCATCCAGCCGGCACACCAGAAACGAAAGCTTTAGTAAAAGGAGATAAATCTTATGTTACCAATCGGCGATGATGATAGCGGCCGCAGGACTGTTCCGCTGGTCACGTATGCCTTGGTCGCTCTGAACGTCCTGTTTTTCTTTGTCGAGCTGAGTGGCGGCGAGGCTTTTATTGGGAAGTGGGCTTTCGTTCCCAGCCGCTTCCTGGCCGATCCCGTCGGTAATTTTCTGACGCTCTTCACTTCCATGTTCATGCATGCCGGCTGGCTTCACCTGGGCGGCAACATGCTCTACTTATGGATCTTCGGTGACAATGTGGAAGACCGTTTCGGGCACCTCAAGTTCACTATCTTCTACCTATTCTGCGGGCTGGCGGCAACTTTTGCGCAGCTGGCTTTTAGCGTCGGATCAAGCGTGCCGAATTTGGGAGCGTCGGGGGCGATTGCGGGAGTGCTCGGCGCTTACATTCTGCTGTTCCCAAAGGGAAAGGTCAAAGTCTTGCAAGGGCAACAAGTGATCCAAGTGCCCGCGCTGATCGTCATTGGGATGTGGATCGTCCTGCAGTTTTTCAGCGGCATCGGTTCCATCGCCGACACAGCGAAGACGGGCGGCGTCGCGTACATGGCGCACATCGGCGGATTCCTGGCGGGGTTTGCGCTGACCTTCTTATTTCGTGGAAGTCGCGGGGCGCAGGCCACGGGTTGAATCGCGACGATGGGGTGAGGCAAGATTGGCGCAACAACTCTTAACCTGACCTATTCATAAAAACGCCTCGTTTTTGCTCTATCTTTTTCTAATAAGGCGTTTTTACCCTCCGGGCGAGCCGTTCCGGCCCCATCTGCTTCGTTCTCGGGGTTCGCAGTACTAAAGAGTACAGCTTTACCCCTCGAGCCTCGCATCTGGGGGCCGCCTCGACTCGTGAATAATTCAGGTTAAATAGCCGCCGTAGCTTTTTCACATTATACCCGGACCGATTTTTGGGGGGGCGAGTCAGGATTTGAACTTGCCCACCGCGGCGGGCGTCATGCTCAATTTGCAGGCCTTATTTCTGGGGTATCCCTGTTCTCACCGCGCGCCATCCACCACGAAGAGCTGCGACCTCATCCGATCATAGCTGTACGCGTAGGACTTGGTGTCGTCCGTCAGCGCGGCCCCCGTGATCTGGAAAACACCAGTCCTGTCGGCTGGAGCGACCTCGCGGATCAGGTCGCGGCGGCCGGAGGCGAGGTCCAGCCGCTCGAGCCGGAATGGCACGTTCGATGGGCGGAAAAAGTAGAGAGAGCGGCCATCCGCGCTCCATCGGATGACTTGGTCGTCCGTGGTCAGCCCGGGCACGGTCTGAGCTGTTCCACCCTCGACGGGCTGGATGAGCCAGTTTCCGCCCAGTTTCGAGTACAGGATTTGCCGGCCGTCCGGAGAAACCCTGCCGTTCGTCGTTGCTTCTGGTGTGACCGGCCGCGGCGGGCCCCCCGAGAGGTCCTGCGCGTAGCACCGCGAAGCCTTGCCGGCCTCGCTGCCGACCACCAGAACGCTCTTGCCGTCCGGGAACCAGTCGGCCGATTGATATGTCTCCAGGTCGCCTCGTGGGAGACGTCGAGTCTCTCCAGGACCGGTCGGGTAGATGACGAGCTGCGGTGGCGTGGAAATGATGGCCAGCGCCCACTTCCCGTCCGGCGAGAGGCCCATGGGGCGGCCTTCTCCGAGGCGTACGACGGGACCGCCATCGGTTCTCCGCAGGCAAACCTCGTAGTTCAGGCCGGCGGCAGCGGACTCGTCATTAAAGAGCAACATGCGCCCATCCCGTGTCAGAAACGTGGTTATAGAGGTATCGAGCCAGGAGAGATCGCGCTCGGCGCTCTCGCCGGGGGCCAAGACGGAGATCTCGGAACGAATATCGTCACGAGTAACGAGCCAGCGTCCGGTGTGGGAGACGTCATGCATCGTCAACCCACCGGCACTGCTGAGGGCGATCCGCCGGTGTCCTGAGAGATCGACGCCATAGAGGGTCTGAGCTTCCCCTCGCGTGCTGGCGGTGAAGAGGACCTCCTCGCCTGTTCTGGACCAGGCAAGACCCTCCTCCCCCCAATAGTCACTGGACAGGACGGTGCGCTTTCCCGACCGATCCACGGAGATAACCGACCCACGGTCGTCCCAATACGCGGCGGGGTGCTCGAACAGGGCGATCCGGTCGCTTAAGGGCGAGACACGAAGGTCGCTCAGGTAACCCGCGGTCTCGTAGAGCACTTTGCCGATCGGGAACTCGAGCCGGTCCTTGCCTTCCACCATCCGAATGACGGCCAGCTCGGAGCCGTCCGGCGACCAATCGGCTTGACGGACATCCTCGAGCATCTCTCGCGGGGCGGTGCTCCCGAGCGTGACTCGCGCGAGAGTGCCGATGAATAACCGATGGGCGATGTAGCGGGCGTTGGTCAAAACGGCCATCTCCCCCTTGGAAGAGATCGACAGGAGATGCGTGCGCGCGAGGCCGAGGGGGCGTGACTCGGGATACTCGGGACGGATCATGAACAGCTCCGGGACAATGCCCTCGGGCGCAGCGCTATAGATGATGGTCTCGCCGTCCGGCGCGAAGGCAGCCTGGAAGATCGCTTGCGGACGGAAGCTCATCTGGCGGAACGTGATTCCCGCAGCCGAACGCCGCTCCGCTTTCTCGCCCTTTCGGTACGACACCGCTGTCGCGATGCCGAGCGCGGCAGCGACAATAATAACGGTGAGCCATGGCCGCCAGCCTCTGCGCTTGACAGCAACCGCCGGCCCGCTCGTGATGGCTGACCCCGAAAGTGCTCGAAGTGCGAAGGCGATGTCCCGCGAGGACTGAAAACGCTCCCCCGATTTCTTCTCCAGGCAGTGCTGCACGATGCGCGCGAGCGCGGGTGTTGGGCCGGAACCAATCGACGCGATCTCCCCGGCGGGTCCTCCTTCAGGATCGCCGTCATGCTTTCCGCCGCAGTATCGCGCTGGAATGCGCGCCGCCCCGCCAGCATTTCATAGATGACGGCGCCGAAGGAGAAGATGTCCGAGCGGTGATCCACCGCCTCGCCCCGCACCTGTTCCGGGGACATGTACCAGACACTCCCCATCACGGTGCCGGGGTCGGTGTGCCGCTCGATCGAAAGCGTGTTCGCCCCCGGAACAACAGGCGGACATGAACTCTTGGCCAGGCCGAAGTCGAGCAGCTTCACCCGCCCCTCGTGCGTCACGAAGATGTTCTCCGGCTTCAGGTCACGGTGGACGATGCCCTTTTCATGGGCCGCCCCGAGCCCCTCCGCGATCTGCACGGCCAGGTCGGCGGCCTTGCGGACGGGAAGCGCGCCGAGTTCGAGCCGCGCGCGCAGCGTCTCGCCTTCGAGGAGCTCCATGACGGCGTAAGCGGTCTCGCCCTCCCGTCCGAAATCGTGGATGGCGAGGATGTTGGGATGCGAAAGCTGGGCGACGGCGCGCGCCTCACGCTCGAGACGGGAGAGCGCCTCGGGATCTTTGGCCAACTCGGCGGGGAGGACCTTGACGGCCACGTTGCGGCCCAGCTTGGCGTCGCGGGCGCGGTAGACCTCACCCATGCCGCCCGCTCCGAGGGGAGCAAGGATCTCGTAGGGGCCGAGGCGGGTGCCGGGCGAGAGGGTCATTTGAGCCCTTCGACGAGATAGAGGTCGGAGAGGCGGCGGACGTAGTTGTAGCTGTAGCTCCGCCCGTCGGGACTCACTTGAATCTCTTGGATCCCCGAGATTCCCGACGGATCGGCTGGCATGAACTCGCGCAGAACCTCCCGGCGGCCCGTAGCCAGATCGAGGCGGACCAGGCGGCAGGGGAGCCCGTCGCGGTTGAAGAGGAGCAGGCCGGGTGCGTCGACGGTCCAGCCCGAAAGGATGTCGCCTTCGCGCGTGCCGCGCACGCTGACAACGGGCCCACCGCCGACGGGTAGGAGCTTCAAGCCCCCGGTGCTCACATTCGCCTGGTTGTAGTCGATGACGGCGATCTGTCGGCCATCAGGAGAGACCGGTTCCGCGCCCCACCATACGGCAGCCCCCTCCAGAAGCAGCCTGGCCTTTCCGCCCTCGGGCCCCACGACGAGAAGGCTCACTTTGCGCCCCGGGACGATCGCCCACAGGAGAAAGCCCTGGTTTCCGCGCAGGAACCACAGGCGGCTGACGAAGATCGATTCGCTGAGCGGGATCGTCTTGGGCGTGCCCGGGCCGGTGGGGACGAGGCTCAACTGGGAGGGGGAACTGGAGGTCCAGGTCAGAACCTCTTGCCCGTCCGGCGAAAGGGCGAAGCGTTCTCCCTCGCCCACGCGCATGGCCGGAGAACCGTCCGTTGAGCGGAGGTAGATGCTGCCAGGCAGCGTCCCCCAGTCGTCGCCGCGCCCCAGCAGAACGAGCTTGCCATCTGCCGAGATCTGGGTGGCCATGTTGGCTTCGTTCCAGCCGAGGTCCCGTTCCTGTCCCCCCGCAGACGAACGACCTATGACACCTTTCAGGTCGCTGTCGAGGGACACCAGGATCCGGCCGTCCGGGGCCGCGTCCAGCAGCCTCAGCCGGCCGGCCTGGTGAAGGAGCAGGCGCTGTTTCCCGGAGGGAGACAGTGCGAAGATCCGGCTGCTCCCCCCTGCCTCGAGGCTGTACCAGATGTCCTGCCCGTCAGGCCCCCAGGCCAGGCCCGTGAACCCGACCACGTCAGCAAGCTCGGTTCGGCGCCCCGTCGCGTCCAGGACCACGATCTTCCCGGTGCCTCGGATGGTGCTCGGCTCGGAGAAGCAGGCCACCTTGTCTCCCCGGGGGGAGACCCGAAGTGTATGGATAGAGTAGGGCGTCTCCCAGGCCAGGGTTCCCAAGGGGAATTCGAGGCGCCGCCCTCTCGCTTCGCTCCCGGTGTTGAGGACGGCGAGCCGGCGGCCGTCGGGCAGCCAGTCGGCTTCGAGCGCCTGGTCTGCGAGAGGCCGCACGCCGCCTTCCGTCGTGGCCACCTGGCCCAGTCGGCCCGCCGAGCGCCCGTCCCACAGCCTCGGGTCGAGCTGAAGCGCCAGATCCTCGTTCCTCGAGACCGAGAGCAAGATGGCATTGGGCACGCCCAGCGGCCTCGCACTAAGACTGTCCGGGTGCAGGACGAACACTTCCGGCGACTGCCCTTGCCACCGGGCGCTGTAGACGATGTCGCGGCTTCCGGAGAGGAAGCGTGCGGACTCGAGCCGGCCTTTGCCGAATGTGAGGCGACGAATCGTTAGCGGCGGCGAGCCGGGAGCTTTAATCAGCCAGCCGCCCAGCAGGCCCGCGAGAAGCATCAGCGGAACGAGCCACTGGCGG
>Ga0154742_1117_pt3 | contig 22409 bp, 19 predicted proteins | sample Rifle2008BG16ft_FD_105750 | JGI IMG/M metagenome (GOLD analysis project Ga0154742, IMG submission 105750) | Candidatus Aminicenantes bacterium RBG_16_63_16 | reverse complement strand
GCCGGTCCGTCCGGGCATTTGTCGAGGACTCCCGCGTCATCCGATACGAGACGCAAAACCCCAGCCTGGTCGGGGCCAAGGGCGCCTTCGTCACGCTCAAGAAGCGCGGCGAGCTGCGCGGCTGCATCGGCTATATCGAGCCTGTCTACCCGCTCTACGAGACCGTCATCCAGACCGCGATCTATGCCGCCACCCAGGACCGGCGCTTCCCTCCCGTCACGCGGGATGAGCTCGGAGACCTGGAGTTCGAGATCTCCGTGCTCACGACGCCCGAGAAGGTCGATGGCCCGGGCCGTGTCGCCGTGGGGAAACACGGGCTGGTGATCGCGCGGGGAGACAACCGGGGGCTGCTGCTGCCCCAGGTCGCCGTCGAGAACGGCTGGGACCGCGAGACCTTTCTCAGCCAGGCCTGCGTCAAGGCCGGCCTGCCGCCGGACGCCTGGAAAAAAGGCGCCGAGATCTCCACCTTCGAAGCGATCGTCTTCCGCTGAGACGCCAAGGCCGGCCGGCTTCCCCAAAGACGCTCACCCCCGAGGGCTCGGCCGTCGTCCCGCGACCTTGATATGGACAGCCGCTCTGTTATAATGAAAAATTAAGACCAGGGTGTGCTCAAATGCCGTTATACGAATACCGCTGCACTCAGTGCTTCCGCCGCGTCGAGATCATCCAGAAGGTGGGCGGCCCGCCTCTCGAGAAATGCCAGGTCTGCGGCGGAGCGATGAAAAAGGTCATCTCGTCTCCGGCCATCCAGTTTAAGGGCAGCGGCTGGTACATCACGGATTATGCCCGGAAATCTCCGCCCGACAAATCCGAGACAAAAACGGAAGCCCCCGCAGGGGGCAAGAACGAATCCGGCAAGGATGCCGGCGAAAAGAAGACGCCGGCCCCGGCGCCGGCCAAAGAATAGCCCCTTCTCTCGAAAGGTTTTCCGCGGCTCAGTCCCCCCCCGAGGATTTCGCGCGCCCGCCGGAAGAGCGCGGCTGGAACGCGCTGTTATTTTAGCAGCGCGGTGGTCAGGAAAGGCAAGTAGGTAATCAGCAGCAAGCTCACGGCCTGGACGCCCATAAACAGAAGAACGTCCCGATAGACCCTGACCACGGGCTCTTCAAACCGGTAAGAGGCCAGAAAGAGATTCAGGCCGACGGGAGGCGTGAGATAGCCCAGCTCCAGGTTGGCCAGGAAGATGATGCCGAGGTGGACGGGGTGGACCTGGAAAAGATTCCCGAGAGGTATGATCAGCGGCACGACAACCAGGATGGCCGAATAGATGTCCATGAAGCAGCCGACGACGATGAGCACCAGGTTGAGGAGCAGAAGGAATACGTATTTGGAGGAGATGGCCGACCCGATCCAGGCCGTCAGCTTCGCCGGGATCTGCGCGTCAATGATGTAATACGAGAGGCCGTTGGCGAGGGCCAGGATGATGAGCACGCCGCCGATGACGGGAACGCATTTGGCGAGGACCCGGCCACTTTCGCGAACGCTCAGGTCCCTCTTGATGAAGGTCTCGACGATCCAGGCATAGAGCATGGCGAAAGCGGCGCTCTCATGGAGGTTGGCGATTCCGCCGAAGTACAGGAGGGCGACGAGCGGGGGCAGCAGGAGCTCCCAGAAGGACCTGCGGAAGGCGGAAGCCGCCTCCTTGAGCTGAAAGGGCTGCCGCCGGATCCCCGCCCTTAGTGAAAAGACGACGCCGATCAGGAGCATGGCCAGGACGAGGACGCCGCCGGGAACCAGCCCGCCGATAAACATGTCTTTGATGCTGACCCCGGCCGTGACGCCGTAGATGATGACGGGAAGACTCGGCGGGAAGAGGAGCCCGATGCTTCCTGAGGACGTCAGTAGGCCGACTGTAAATTTCCTGGGGTAGCCGCCGCTGGCCAGAACGTAGGAGAGGAGCCCGCCGAGCGCCAGGATGGTCACCCCCGACGCGCCGGTGAAGGTCGTGAAAAAGGCGCAGACGAGGACGGCCACCATCGTCAGCCCGCCGGGAACCCAACTGAAGACGGCCTGGAAAAACTTCACCAGCCTCTCACCCGCCCGGCTCTCGGAAAGGATGAACCCGACAACGATAAAAAGGGGGATGGCCGGAATCGCATGCCCGGTGAGGACGGAGTAAGCCTGATTGGGAACAACCTCCAAAGGCTGGCCGCTTCGCGCAAACAAAAAGTAGCCGATGCCGCCGAGGACGACAAACACGGGCGATCCCACGAAGGCCGAGACGATCAGGACGACGACAAGGAAGGGGGTGATCCGGCCGAGAATGGGCTGGAGCAGGTTACCTGCCCCCGTCAAAAACGGGAGCCAGGAGGAACGGAGGCTGCCGAGGACCTGGATGATCGAGCCGAATGAAAAGAACGCCGCCAGGAGCGCGGACAGCCCGAGCCATAATCCCCGGAGCCGCCTTCTCCCGAGACCGGTGATGAAGCGGATGCCCATCAGGGCGAATCCGAGGAACATGACCATGGCGACAAGCCGCTTGGGGAAGGGGCCGATTTTTTCCGCGGGCCCGAAAGCCTGCAGGGCGAAAGAAAACGCGGTCACGGCCAAGGCCAGGGTGATCGAGGCACAGAGCACGCCGACGAAAACCCTGAGGCTGGACTTCAGCGGCTCCCTGAACGGGAGGTCGATGGCCAGGGAGAGATGCTTCCCGTGGCGTGAGGCGATCGCCGCCGCCATAAAGGCCGCGGCCAGGACCAGATGCTGGATGTAGGCGTTGGAGTTGGGAACGCCGGTGCGAAAAACCTTTCGGGCCGCGATCTCCAAGATGGGAAGAACAGCGAGGAGACAGAGCGCGGCGCCCGCCAGGGCATCCTCCAGGCCGCGGCCGAAGCGGCTGACCTTAGCGTCCATATTATTTCCTGAGCTCAGCCAGGTGGGCGACGGCCTGGTCATACTTCTCGCGGGGAAAGGCCCTTCCGACGAGCGCGCCCATTCCCCGGGCGGCGAACTCCCGCCATCTGTCCAAAGCGTCCGCCGGGACATCGTCGATGATCAATCCGTTGTCCACCATCGCCTTCAAGGCGTCCTCTTCGAGCCGGCCGGTCTCCTCATAGAGACGCCGGGAAAGCCTGTCCACCGCTTCGATCATCGGGCCCCGGAATGTCTCCGGGATGCTGTCCCAGACCCGTTCGCTCAACAGGAGCCCGCCGATGAGGGGAGCGAGCTTGAGAGGAAGCATGTGCCGCATCACGGCGAAGTACTGCCCCGAGCCGGCGATCAAGGTCGGCATGTAAGTCGCCGTGACCATCCCCGTCTGAAGTCCGACCATCAGGTCCTTGACATCCATGGGCACGACGTGGAAGCCCATTTCCTTCCAGGCCTGCTCCATTTCCGGGTCGCTGCCGGAGATCGCGACCTTGTGTTTCTTCAGATCCTCGGGAATGATGACCTTATCCCTGGCGAAGAAATGCGTCCAGCCGGCGAGAGTCCAGAGCAGGACTTTGTAGCCCTTGTCCTCGATCTGCCTCTCGAAGCCGGGCTTCATCTTATCGAAGACGCATTCAAATTCCTCCTGCGCGGTGAACAAGAAGGGCGTGCTCAGGACAAAGACCGACCTCTCGATAATGTTCAGGCCGACGTTGCTGAACACGGCGCCCTGGAGCGTTCCGATCCTCAACTTCCGGATCTGGTCGAGCTCGTTCCCGGCGATCGCCCCGGCGTAGATTTCGACAAGAACCCGGCCGCCGGAGAGCTTGGACCACTCGGCCGCGACTTCATTGAGCGCCTTCCCCCAAGGTGAGCGGTCGGGAGCCTGGCTCCCGATCTTAATCCTGACCGTGTCAGGCTGGCCGGCGGCGGCAACGCCGGCAGCGGCCAGCCCGAAGAGCAAGACCGCCAAAAGATTCCAGGCCCGGTTTGTCATGTTCATATCTTCCTCCCATCCCTGTTTACCGAAGCTCGTCAACCAGGAAATGGCTTTCGGTGTGCTGCAACAGCCAGCGGGCTTTTCGCTGGCCGAGGATGTTCGCGAGGCGCGTGTCCGGGTATCTATCGGGGTCAAATTCCAGGGCCTTTTTAAGGAGACTCTGGAACTCCCCGACATTCTGTTCCTTGACGCAGACGGTCGTCGCCAGGGCGACATAGGGCGAGATGTCCGCGCCTCCGGAGAGAGCCAGGGCCTTTTCGTAATGCTCGCGGGCCTTCTTCACGTCTCCGCCCATATATTCGGGCAGCGAGCCGTAATAGCTGATAAAAAAGACGTGTATCGCACCCCGGCCGTAGTCCGGGGCGAGCTCGCGCACCCGTTCCATGAGCGCCGCCGCCTGGGGCAGCGTCAGCCCCAGCCTCATATCAAAGGGATCGATGGCGAACGCCCCCAGCCACCCGGCGGCGGTCCAGTAGAGAAAGGGGACGTCCTTCTGCCCGTACGGGGCCGTGGCCTCCCGGTATTTTCGTTCTTTGAGCTGATCGAGGAGGGCGGGATTCCTCTTCTTAAGAGCCACGAGCAGCATCTCCCGGCCTCGCAGGTAGAGATTCTTGGCCCTGGCGAGGAGATGCTCCCTGGTTTCGATGTCCTGCCTGGCCGTCATGTCCGCTGAAGTCTGGAGAAAGGCGTTGGCATACATGATGTAGAGGCTTCCGGCGCGGAGGCGCAGCGCCTCATGCCCGGGGATTGCGGAACTCAATGACTCGTAGAGCTTGATGGCAAACGGCAGGGCGTCGGCGACCAGCTCCGGGTCGTTGTCGCTCATGAACACACTGCCGCCGGTGGACGAGGAGATCATGTCGGCGACCTTGTTGGTGGCCAGGCGCTGGATGGAACATGAACAGAGCCACAAAAAGGACAAGACCAGGAAGGCCGGAAAGACCGGGCGTCCCGCCGGCCCGCCTGTCCGGGGTGCTTTCAGTCGCTGAGCCGGTGAACTCCAGGCAGAGGACGTGTCTGCCGACCCGGGATTTTGGGCTCTGGCTTTTTTCATGGCGTCATCCCCTTGGGCATGTTCTTTGTATCTCCGGGGAGAGAATAGCGCTTGGCGGCCGGCGAGTTGTCAATGAGTTGTCAAGAGTTTGTTAAAAGGCGATGAGCGCCTTTTGACACCCGGCGCCGCCTGAGAATAGAATGGAACAGATGAGAATCATCGTCCGGGCGCCCAACTGGGTCGGTGACTGCGTCCTGGCCATCCCCGCCCTCAAGAGCCTGCGGCGCGGGTTTCCGGGGGCCGGGATCTGGGTCGCCGCCAGGGCGGGGACCGCAGAGCTGTTCACCGTCAACGGGCTGGCCGACGGGACGGTCGCGCTCCCCGAGGACAACGGCTGGCGGGGCCTCCGGCAGGCTTCCCGGACGATCAAGGAGCGTTCGTTCGACGCGGGCCTGCTGCTGACCAATTCCGTCGGCTCGGCGCTCCTCTTTTATCTCGCCGGAATCCCCGAGCGCTGGGGTTATGCCGCCGACGGGCGCTCGCTCCTGCTGACGAAGCCGGTCCCGCGCCCCAGCTCCTCCGCCCCGCGTCACCACCTTCATTATTATCTCGACCTCCTGGCCGGACTCGGCTTGGATGCGATGCCCCCCGAATTGAAAATCGACCTCCCCGCGAAGGACCGGGAAGCGGCGCGCGCCCGCCTGAAACAGCTGGGTATCGACCCCGCGCGCCCGATCGTCGCGCTCTGCCCGGGCGCGAGTTACGGCCCGGCCAAGCGCTGGCCGGCCGGGAACTTTGCCGCGGCGGCCGCCCTGATCCAGGAGAGGCACGGGGCGGAAATCCTGATCATCGGGTCGGCGTCCGAAGCCGGCATCGCCGCGGCCATCCGGAAGGAGATGCCCCGCCAACCCCGTGTCCTCACCGGTGCGACCAGCCTTCGCGAGCTCATGGGAGTGCTGGCCTGCGCGACCCTGGTCATTTCCAACGATACGGGCCCGATGCACCTGGCGAATGCGCTGGGAGTCCCGGTCGTGGGCATTTTCGGCCCGACGGACCCGGCGGTCACCGGGCCATTCCGGCAGCCATCGCGAGTGGTGAAAAAGGATGTCCCCTGCTGGCCCTGCTACTACCGCCGGTGCCCCCTCGACCACCGCTGCCTGGCCCTCATAGCGCCCGGCGAAGTCGCCGCGGCGGCCGAGTCTCTCTGGCCATGAACAAGCGGGCGGTTTTCCTCGATCGTGACGGCACGCTCAACGAGGACGCCGGCTATCCCGGGAATTTCGGAAGCATCTCGATCTATCCGGAGAGCTTCGAGGCCGTGCGGCGTCTCAACGAGGCCGGCCTTCTGGCCATCGTCGTCAGCAACCAGTCCGGCGTGGGCCGGGGGTTGTTCGGCGAGGCCGAGGTCGAGGACATCCACAGGAAGATGGCCGCGGCCTTCGCCTCGCGCGGCGCCCGGCTCGACGCGTTCTATTACTGCCCCCATTTCGAGGGCTCGGCGGACCCGGGATATGCCGCCGCCTGCGAATGCCGGAAGCCAAAACCGGGCCTGGCCCTGAGGGCCGCGGCGGACTTCGGCATCGAGCTCGCCCGCTCCTACATGGTCGGGGACAAGCCGGACGATATCGCCTTCGGGCGGAACATCGGGGCCATGCCCGTTCTCGTCCTGACCGGCCAGGGCCGGGGCTCGAGGAAACGGCTCCGCGCCCAAGGCCCGGCGCCCGGCCACGTGGCCGCCGGTGTCCTGGCCGCCGTCCGCTGGATCATCCGCCGGGAGGGGGAAACCCGATGATCCGGTTCGATGACATCCTGGATAAAGTCGCTGCGTCTTACGGCGAGAAAGACATCAACCTTCTGAAGAAGGCCTACGTCTTCGCGGCCCGCGCCCACAAGGGCCAGACGCGCCGGTCGGGCGAGCCCTACCTCAGCCACCCGCTCGAGGTCGCCAGCATGCTCGCCGACCTGAAGCTCGACAACACCACCCTCGTCGCCGCCCTGCTCCACGACGTTCTCGAGGACACGGAGGTCACGCCGGCCGAGATCCGGGAGAATTTCGGCGCCGAGGTCGCCGACCTGGTGGACGGGGTCACCAAGATCAGCCGCGTCCAGGAGGCCTCGCCCGAGGCCCGCCAGGCCGAGACCATCCGGAAGATCATCCTGGCCATGATCGGCGACCTGCGGGTCATCTTCATCAAGCTGGCCGACCGGATCCACAACCTGAAAACCCTCAAGTTCCTGCCCGAGGACAAGCAGAAGCAGGTGGCCAAGGAGACCCTCGACATTTACGCGCCCATCGCCAACCGCCTGGGCATGGGCCGCATCAAGGCCGAGCTCGAGGACCTGGCCTTCCGTTACGTCGACCCCGACGAGTACTTCCGGATCGCCGGCATCGTCACGCCCGAGCGCCAGAAAGCCGAGGGTGATCTCGGCCGATTGAAGGCCACGCTCGAGGGGCTGATGCGGGAAAACGGCATCCCGGCCGAGGTCCAGGGGAGGATCAAGCGGCTCTACAGCATTCACGACAAAATGAAAAAGCGCGGCATCGACTTCGACCAGGTCTACGATTTCAAGGCCCTGCGGATCATCACCGACAGCGTCAAGAACTGCTACGCCGCGCTCGGCATCATCCACCAGAAATGGCCGCCGCTCCCCCACCGGTTCCGGGACTTCATCGCCATGCCCAAGGCCAACCTCTACAGGGCGCTCCACACCACCATCATCACCGAGGACAAGCAGACCTACGAGATCCAGATCCGGACGCAGGACATGCACAACCTCGCCGAGAACGGGATCGCCGCCCATTGGAAATACAAGGACCAGGACGCGGCCCGCCTGGTGAAGCAGGACAAGCGGCTGGAGTGGCTCCGCGAGATGGTCGACCTGTACATCGAGCAGAAAAGCCCCCGGGAGTTCCTGAAGAACCTCAAGACCGACCTTATCCCCGAGGAGGTTTACGCCTTCACCCCCAAGGGCAAGGTCATCACCCTGCCGCTCGGCGGCTCGGCCCTGGATTTCGCCTTCAAGGTCCATTCCGAGATCGGGCTCCACGCGGCCGGGGCGGTGATCAACGGGGCGGAGGCGCCGCTCAAGACGATCCTCAAGACCGGGGACATCGTCGAAATCCGGACCTCGCCCGAAAAGACGCCGCGCGCCGTCTGGCTGAACACGGTCTTCACCTCGGGCGCCAGGCACCAGATCAAGCGCTGGCTCAACCTCCAGGAAAAGACCCGGAGCACGGCGCTAGGCAGGAAGATCTGGGAACGCCAGGCGCGGCGCTACACCCTGCCCCGCGAGCTGATGAAGGACGAAGCCCTCCTCCCCAGGCTGGCCGAGACCCTGAATTTCAAGATCAGGAACCTGGACGACTTCTACGCCCTCATCGGCCGGGGCCGGATCGTCGTCGATAAAAAGCTGCTGGCCAGGCTCGGCCGGGGAACCGAGCCCGCGGAGCGGCGCCCGGACCTCCTTCAGAAGCTGGCCGAGAAGATCCGCGGCGGTCCCCCCGCCGGGATCGAGGTGCGCGGCCCGGCCGGCGGGCTGGTCCGGCTGGCCCGCTGCTGTGCCCCGATCAAAGGCGAGCCGATCATCGGCTACATCACCTCGGGGAAGGGCGTCACCATCCACGCCACCCGCTGCCCGCTGGTCGTCAAGGAGATGCTGAGCAGCGAGCGGATGGTCGAGGTCGCCTGGGGCGAGGCCCCGGCCGGCCTGTTCCGGGCCCAGCTCCTGGTCCGGAGCGCCGACCTGCCGGGCATCTTGGGTCAGGTGGCGACTGCCGTCGCCGAGCTGGGCGCGAACATCACCAAAGCCACCGGGCGCACCTCCGCCGACCGACTGGCGGAAATCAAGCTCGGCCTTATGATCCAGGACATGAAACAACTCGAGGCGATTACCAAAAAGATATCGGGTATAAAGGGGATTGTTTCGGTTGAGAGGCTGTGAGGAGGCCTAGATCGCCTTGGCCACCCGGCCGGAGCGCAGGCACCGCGTGCACACCGAGATCGTCCGCACTCCCTTATCGGTTTTGGCCTTGACCTGCTGGAGGTTGGGCTTCCATTTTTTGGGAGAAGACTTGTGCGAATGGCTGACGCTGTGCCCGAAGGCCGGGCCCTTGCCGCAGATATCACATGTTTTGGGCATATCGTTATTTACCTTTGAGGCCAATTTTATACCACAAATTGCCTCCCCGTTCAACCGAAATAGCGAAAAACGGGTGGCATGGCGCCAGTCCCCGCCCGCCCGAAGCGACGGGGACCCCTCTCTTGACGGGTGAGGCGCGAGGACGGACGGGGACGCGCCGTGACAGGACCCGTTCTTTCGCAACCAATAGATGATAAGCAGGGAAATCGCGGGAGATTAGGAAATGCCGCGGCGGCGCTTGAAGGCCTCCAGCGTGTTCTTCATCAGCATGGCGACCGTCAACAGGCCGACGCCGCCGGGCACGGGCGTCATCAGGCCCGCCCGGTCGAAGGCCCGCGGGTCGACGTCGCCCACGACCGTATAACCTTTCTCATCCAGGTCCTGGCGGCGTTTCTCGTCGTCCCCGAAAAGCTCCTTGACCCATGTCCTGTCGGAGACCCGGTTGATGCCCACGTCGATGATGGTCGCCCCGGGCTTGACAAACTCCGGCCGGACAAAGGCGGGTTTGCCCATGGCCGCGACCAGGATGTCGGCGCGCCGGGCGGTGGCCGCCAGGTCCCTCGTCTTGGAATGGCAGACGCTCACCGTCGCGTTCTCGTTCGTCAGCATCGCCGCCACCGGCTTGCCGACGATCAGGCTCCGGCCGATGACGACCGCCTCCTGCCCAGCGATCGGCACCCCGCTCGACTTGAGGAGCTCGATGATCCCGAGCGGCGTGCACGGTTTCGGCCCGTCCTGATTCGCCAGCAGATTCCCCAGGTTGAAGGGATGAATGCCGTCCACGTCCTTGGCGGGGGAGATGGCGCAGATGATCTCGTGGGCGTCGAGATGCGCCGGGAGGGGCAGCTGGACGAGGATCCCGTCGACGTCATCCCGGCGGTTGAGCTCCTCGATCTCCTCCTTAAGGGACCGCGGATCGAGGTCGCCGGGGTAGGTCAGGATCTGGGAGGCGATCCCGAGCGCCTGGCAGGCCTTCTCCTTGCTTCTCAAATAGATCTGTGAGGACCTGTTGTCGCCGACCAGGATGCCTATCAGGCCGGGCACCTGGTGCCGCGTCCCCTGGTGCACGGCCACCTCGTCCTTGACCTGCTGCTTGATTTTCTCGGCCAGGGCCTTGCCTTCGAGCCAGCTCCCCATGGGGTTCTCCTTTCCGTCAGGTGCCCGCCATTATACCCGAGTCCATACCCCATCTCAAGGTCTCTTTGCCGGCGGGCTTGAAATCGGGTTTTGAGAGTGCTATGATGCCAAGCGCCTTCTTCGCCGAACCCAATCCAGCCGGAAGGTTTTCCACAGTTGTGGAAAATTCTGTGGAAAACCTGAGAGTGGCGATGCAAGCTCATGCAAGATAAAGAAAATCTCAATTCGTGGGTCGAGATTCTCCGGGACATCAAGAAGAAAGTCGACCAGAACAGCTATGAAACCTGGTTCGAGCCCACTCTCTACATCGGCCAGGAGAAGGACATCATCTACATCAAGGTGCCGAACTCCTATTTCCGGGACTGGCTGTCATTCCACTATTCCAGCCTGATCACCGAGAGCTCCGAGGCGCTGTTCGGCCGGTCTTTGGAGATCAAGTACATTTTTGACGAAACGCCCGGGCCTTTCATGCGGCGCTCCCCGGAGGACCGCCGGACCCAGCACGGCCCGCTGCTGAGCCCGAACCTCAGCCCCCACTACACCTTCGAGAACTTCGTCGTCGGCTCCTGCAACCAGTTCGCCCACGCCGCCTCCCTGGCCGTGGCCAAGAGCCCCGCCAAATCCTACAACCCGCTTTACATCTACGGCGGCGCCGGCCTGGGAAAAACCCACCTGATGAACGCCATCGGGCACTACGCCCTGAACAAGCATCACCGGTTGAAGATCCTGTTCGTGACCACCGAAAAATTCATGAACGAGCTGATCAACCATATCCAGTACGGCAAGATTCTCGACTTCCGCCAGAAATACCGGAGCATCGACGTCCTCCTGATGGACGACATCCATTATCTCTCGGGCCGGGAGCGCACCAAGGAGGAGTTCTTCCACACCTTCAATCACCTCTACGAAAGCCAGAAGCAGATCGTCATCTCGAGCGATTGCCCGCCCAAGGAAATTCCACAGCTCGAGGAGCGGTTCAGCTCCAGGTTTGAATGGGGACTGATCGCCGACCTCAAGCCCCCCGATATCGAAACCCGGATCGCCATCCTCAAGAAAAAAGCCCAGGTCGAGGGGGTCGATCTCCCCGAGAGCGTCGCCCTTTTCATCGCCGATAAAGTCCACTCCAACATCCGCGAGCTGGAAGGCTATCTCCGCAGGGTGATCGCTTACGCCTCGCTCAAGGGAGAGCGCGTCGACCTCGAGGTCGCCAAGGAAGCGTTGAAAAGCCTCCTCGATTCGATGAGCACGGTCGTGACTGTGGAAAAAATCCAAAAGCTGGTCTGCCACCATTTCAAAATCAAGCTCGCTCAGCTCAAGTCGAGGAACAATTCACCCAAGGTGGCTTTCCCCCGGCAGGTCGCCATGTATCTCTCCAAGGAGCTGGCCAAAGTCTCCCTTCCGGAAATCGGCAAGAAATTCGGTGGAAAACACCACACGACGGTGCTTCACAGCGTACGAAAAGTCGACGGGCTGCGGCGCAAGAATTCCGAATTCAACAAAGAAATCAACAACCTGATCGGGTTGATTCAATAGGAGAATCAACGCCTTGGCCGGGATTTACACATTTCCAATTGCTTTTCTTATTCTTCTTGATTAAAGTATCTTCTTTTAAAAGAAGAAGAAGATATCCTGGACACGGGGAAGGTGGACAATGAAATTTTCCGTCCTTAAAGAGACCATCCTGGAAGAGCTGCAGCTTCTCCAGGGCATCGTGGAAAAACGCAACACCATGCCCATTCTGGCGAACATCCTGATGACGGTGGGCGAAGGCCGGGTGGAGTTCGTGGGCACGGACCTCGAAGTCGGGCTGAAGACCGCGATCGAGGCCCAGACTGAGGAGCCCGGGGCGATCACCATCTCGGGCAAAAAGATCTTCGAGATCGTAAAATCGCTGCCCGACGGACAGGTCGTCGCCTTCAAGGAGAACGACGACCTGATGATGGAGATCAGCGCCGGGAACAGCGAGTTCAAGGTTCTTTGCCTTCCCAAGGAGGATTTTCCGCAGGTGCCGGACGCCGCCTTCGATAAGAAAATCGTCCTGCCGCTCGGGCGGCTCCAGGAGATGATCGACCGGGTGTATTTTGCCATCGCCCAGGAGCAGAGGTATTACCTGAACGGGGCGTTGCTCATCCTGAAAAACGGGGCTGTCGAGCTCGTCAGCACGGATGGCCACCGTCTTTCCTATACGGGGGCCAGTATCGAGGGACTGGCGCCGGAACCTGAAGTCCGTGTGATCGTCGCCAAAAAGAGCCTGGGCGAGTTGAGGAAGATGTCGGGCGAGACGGTCGAGTTCGACCAGGACGAAAACAACCTCTTTTTCAGGATCGGTCCCCGAGTCCTCATCTCCAGGATCATCGAGAGCAAGTTCCCCAATTTCGAGGCCGTCATTCCCAAGGATAACCCGCATCTCCTTCAGGTGGCCAACGCCGGCTTCGCCCAGGCCATCCGCCGGGTTTCCCTGCTGTCGACGGAGAGATCCCGGGGGATTAAGTTCAATGTCGAGAAGAACCGCCTGAAGCTTTTCTCTTCCAACCCGGAGATCGGCGAGGCCCGGGATGACCTCGAGGTCGAGTATAAGGGCGCCGCGATCGAAGTGGGGTTCAACTCCCAATACCTTCTGGATTTCCTGATGTCGGTCGGGAGCGAGAGCGTCCGGCTCGAGCTCAAGGATGAAAACAGCGCCGCCGTGATGAGGCCGGACCTGGACAAGGACATCAAGTACACGTACGTTTTGATGCCGATGAAAATCTAGATGGCCGTCGAGATCCGGAACGTCACCACCCGCCGGGACCTGAAGACGTTCATCTACCTCCCGGAGAAGCTCCACCAGGGGCACGCCAACTGGGTGCCGCCCCTCTACCTTGACGAGTGGAAGTACTTCGACAGGACGAAAAACAAGGCCTTCGCCTATTGCCCGGCGGTTCTCCTGCTGGCCTGGCGCGACGGCCGGCCCGTCGGCCGGGTCATGGGCATCATCAACTCCCGGTTCAACGAGTACCGGAACGTCAAGCTGGCGCGGTTCGGGTCGCTCGAGACCGGGGAGGACCCGGAAACCGTCCATGCGCTGTTGAGCCGCGTGGAGGAGTGGGCGCGCGGCCAGGGCATGACCCGGATCATCGGCCCTTACGGCTTCTCCGACCAGGACCCGGAGGGCTTCCTCATCGAAGGTTTTGAGAACCGGGCCACGATCGCCACCTACTACAACTTCGAGTGGCTGCCGCGGCTCGTGGAGGCCGAGGGTTATGTCAAGGATATCGACTATTTCGTGTACAAGCTCGAGGTGCCCCGGGAGCTGCCGGATTTTTACCAGAAGATCTACGAGAGGGGAGTCCGGCGGGGGGGCTTCGAGGTCATCGAGTTCCGCAAGCGCAAGGAGCTCAAGCCCTGGATCCGGCCGATCCTCGGACTGATGAACGAATGCTACACCGCGGGGAATATTTACGGGTTCGCCCCGCTCGACGAAAAAGAGATGGACGACCTGGCGAAACGCTACCTTCCCATCCTCGACCCCAGGTTTATCAAGATCGTGGCCAAAGACGGCGAGACGATGGCCTTCATCATCGGCATTCCCGACATGACCGCGGGGATCCAGAAGGCCAGGGGACGGCTCTTCCCGTTCGGGTTCATCTGGATTCTGCGCGCGGCCAGGCAGACCCGCCAGCTCGACCTGCTGCTGGGCGCGGTCAAGGAAAAATACCGCGGCCTCGGACTCGATGTCCTGATGGGCGCCCGGATGCTGATGACGGCTCGCGAGGCCGGCATGGCGGTCATGGACACCCACCACGAGATGGAGGCCAACGTCCGGGTCCGGGCGATCATGGAGCGGATGGGCGGCCAGGTTTACAAGCGCTATCGCGTCTACCAGAAAACGCTGTAATCTCTCCTTGCCGGCCATCCCGGTCGGACGGCGATGTGCCCCTAGCCCCCCGGCCCCCAGGAACCAGTCCCGTCGGTTCCCCCGTCGGCATGGCCGACGGGTCCCCCTCCGCTACGGGGGTCTTCGGGGCATCATCTCCATCCGACCGTATCGGGTCGCCGTTCTTATTCGACGAGCAGAATCCCGTGGACTTCGAGCCAAGGGATCGTCGCCCGCAGCCGGCCGTCCTTCCAGTCCCAGTTCACCGGCGTGCCCTCCGGCATCCAGAGGACGCTTTTCGGCCGGGCCTCGGCCTTGAGGCTGACTTCGAGGGGCCCGACCGGCGGGATGTAATCGGTGAAGTTGTACCGGTCGGGGACGGGAAATCCGGTGCGGTTGAGGAGGTGGAGGGTCAACCGTCCGTCGGCCGTGCGCCGCAGCGCGATGTCGACGGTCGGGGGGGCCTGGATGGTTACGGCCGGGTCGTCGAAAAGACGGCTCACGAGCCCGCCCAGGAACAGCCGGATCCCGGGGTGATGGCCGCGCAAAAAGCCCAGCGCGACCGGGCCGTAGACCGCCGCGATCCGGCCCTTGCCGAAGCCGGCGACGGTGGCCGCGATTTCGCCGTCCCGGCGGAAGTCCCGGGTCGGGTAGCGGAAGCCTGCCGGGTTGGCTGTCGTGGCTGAGACGGCCTGCCAGGCTCCGGGAACGCACACCGGCCCCGTCGGCGTGGCCAGCTCGGCGGCCGTTTCCCTGGGCTCGCCGACCAGGCCGGCGCCGAGCTGAGGCTCGAAGAGGCGCACGCACTTTTCGCCGAGGAGGGGAAGGCTGCCGCCGTTCTCAACATACCGGACGGCCGCCTCCTTGAACTCAGGGGACAACTTGTGGGCGTCCGGGATGACGACGAGCGGAAACTCCTCGAGCCGCGGGGCGAGCTGGTATTCGGCCAGGATATCAACCGAATAATGGAGCTCGAGCAGGGCATTGAGCGCGCCCTCGAGCGCGTCGAGTTCGCCAGCGGGCTGGTAGAGCCTTTCCATCTTTTCCCAAAGCGAGGTCTCAGAATCGAGCAGGGCCACCTGGGGGATGGTGCGGCTCTGGTGGCTCAGGGCCTGCCGGGCCCGGCAGAAATCGGCGGCCGCGACGAGCTGCTCGATGATAGGCGGGGTGATATGGCCCGACCGCGTCGGCGTGTGATAGACCTGGAAACCGCCGCCCTGCATGAGCACGACGGCCGCCTCCTGCATGAGCTGGACGGGTGACTTGATGCTCCAGCTCGAATCCTTGGTGTGGTCGAACCCCCAGGCCAGGAGGTCCCAAGGCAGGCCGGTCGAGGCGAGATACCGCGCCTCGTAGCGGGCCCGGTCCACGGACATGCCGGGCGAATAATCTCCCGAGAGGAAATCGAGCTTGACGGTGATCGGCTTGGGCATGAACGAGGTGTACATCCAGTTGCTCGTCACCTGAGAGTCGGGGTTGAAGGCATGGATGGCGTCAACCCAGTGGGCGACGTAGTCTTCGAAGGCCCGGCGGTGGAACATCTTCCACTCCTGCCAGTGAAGGTCGGAGCTTGTCCTCGGCGCGTCGGCGTAGCCCGTTTGCTTCCGCCAGGCCGCGAGGGCGGCCGGGGAGTAGTCGTACTCCGCCGCCCAGCAGTCGCCGTCCACCCAGGCGCCGTCGAGATCATAGGCAGTCAGGGCCTCTTTGAGCTGGGGGATGAGCAGCTTATCGACGTAAGGGCCGAACAGGCTCGTCTTGTCGGGGTCGGGCTTGCCTTGGGCGTCGACCCGGGCCCACTCCGGGTGTTCCTGGACGGCTTTTGTGTCCCAGACGCCGGAATAATGGATATACAGGCCGATGCCGCGGTCCTTGGTCATCTTCCGCCAGACGGCGAGCGAGTCCTTGACGATACCGGGGGCCGCCCAGCCGATTTTCGTGGGATAGCCTGCATACCCGGCGTGCCCCTTGCAGTCGTACTGAACATAGTCGGGCCGGATCCGGGCGAGGAGGTCGGCGATCATCTCCTCGGAGACATCCGCGCCCAGGGCCTTATCCTGGGGGTTGGGATGGAGGTCGAAATGCAACCCGAAAAACGCGTCGCGCCGCGGAAGCGGACGCTTCACCCCGTCCGTGACAGCCGCGGGTGAAGCCGCCCGGACGCCCGGCGCCGCGCCGTCCGGGCTGCGAGCTTGCCGGCACGCCCACCCGCAGGCGAGGACTACGACGGCCGCCTCCCAAAAGAAGAGCAGAGAAACGGAAACAAGATTCTTTGATTCCTTCATACCTTGCTCCTTTTACAGGAAGGATGAGGGTTGAGCGGAGAGGAACTTCCGCCGGTGATGAGCGGTCTAAGAGAGCGCGGGTGGCAGGGCGCCAGTCCCTGCGCGCCCGGAGCGACGGGGACCCCTCTCCCCTTGGAGGGCGCGAACCGTCGTTGACGGGTGAGGCGCGAGGACGCACAGGGACGCGCCCTGACAGGACCCGCGCTCTCATAAGCGACGGCGCTCGAAGGCGTGGTTTCGAGCCGCATTACCCGAGCACCCTACTTCGCGTCCCCCCAATTCGTCCCCCACCCGAGATGGACCTTGAGAGGGACACGCAGCGGGAAGACATTCTCCATCCTGTCCCTGACCAGCTCCTCGACCTCCTGCTTCTCGTCCGCGGGGACCTCGAAGACCAGCTCATCATGGACCTGGAGGATGATCTTGGTCTCCAGGCGGCGCGATTTGAGGTCGCGCCAGATGTCGATCATCGCTTTTTTCATCAGGTCGGCCGCCGAGCCCTGGACGGGCGCGTTGAGTGCGATCCGGCGTCCGGCCTGCTGGACGGCGTGGTCTTTTTGCCTGAGCTCCGGCACCTGCCGGATCCGGCCGAAGATGGTTTCGGTAAAGCCTTTCTCCGCCGCCTCGCGGACGACGTTCTCCAGGTACGCGGAAACCCCGGGGTGCAGGGCGAAGTAGCGGTCCATGAACGCCTGGGCGTCCCGGGGCGTCGTCCCGAGCTCTTTGGCCAGCGAAAAAGCGGAGGTCCCGTAGATAATGCTGAAATTGATGACCTTGGCCTTCCGCCTCAGCTCGCCCTTGAGCTCGGGCAGGGCCTCGCCGAAGACCGCGCGGGCCGTCTCCTCGTGGACGTCCCGGTCCGCGACGAAGGTCCCGGCGAGCGCGGCGTCGGCGGAGAGATGCGCCAGCACCCGGAGCTCGATCTGCGAATAGTCGGCCACCAGGAGCTCGCGGCCCTTTTCGGGGATGAACGCCCGCCGGAACCGCTGGCCGATCTCGCCCCGCGTCGGGATGTTCTGGAGGTTGGGCTCGGAGCTCGACAGCCGGCCGGTCGCGGCGACAGTCTGGTTATAGCAGGTGTGAATTCTCCCCGTCTCGGGGTTGATGAGAAGGGGCAGGGCGTCGGCGTAGGTTCCCTTGAGCTTGGCCAGCTGCCGGTACTCGAGGGCGTATTGCGCAAAGGGGTGGAGCGCGGCGAGCTCCTGGAGCACCTCGATCGACGTCGAGAAGCGCTTGGTGATCCTTGTCTTGCGCGACGGCTGGAGCTGGATTTTGTGGAAGAGAATATCGCCCAGCTGCTGCGGCGAGTTGATGTTGAACTCCGTCCCGCTCAATTCGAAGATCTTCTTTTCCAGCCGGCCGAGCTCCGCCTCGAACTCGGCCGACAGCGCCTCCAGGGCCGCCCGGTCCACTTTGACGCCCCAGATCTCCATGTCGGCCAGGACCTCGATGAGCGGCTGTTCGATCTCCCGGTAGAGCTTCCCGAGCTTCCTTTCCTGGGCCTTGGGCCAGAGAAGGTCGCTCAGCTCGAGGGTCAGGTCAGCGTCCTGGCAGGCGTAGGGAACGACCTTCTCCACCGGGACCGCGTTCATGGTCACCTGGTCCCGGCCCTTGCCCGTGACTTCTTCGTAGGGGATGGTCTGCGTCTGGAGATAGGCGAGGGCCAGCCTGTCCAGGTTGTGCTTACCCCAGTTGGGCTCGAGGAGATAGGAAAGGACCATCGTGTCCAGGTCGATACCGGCCAGCTCCAGGCCGGCGCGCCGGAGGACGATGAAGTCGTACTTGATGTTCTGTCCTATCTTCCGGACCTCGCGGCTGCCCAGCGGGCCCTCGAGGATCTGGAAAGCGGTTTCGAGCGGGATTTGGGACGGGGCGCCCTCATAATCGTGCCCGAGGGGCAGGTAGGCCGCCTCGCCCGGCCGGACGGCAAACGACATTCCGACGAGGCGCGCCCGGGTCGGCTCGGGGCTGTCGGTTTCGGTGTCGAGCGAGACGAACCCCTCCCGTCGGATCTCAGCGGCCAGCGCCTCCAGGTCGGCCCGGTCGAGGATCGGCCGGTATTTTTTCCGGACATCGTCGGGCCGCCTGACGAACTCGGAGAGGAGCGTCGTGAATTCGAGCTCCCGGAAGAGCGCGGCGAGCTCGTCCGGGTTGGGCCCGGAGAGAGCGAACTCGTCCAGGCGGAAGGCCAGGTCCAGGCCCTTCTCGAGGGTCACCAGCCGGCGGCTCAGCTCGAGCTTGTCGAGGTTCTCCCGGAGCTTTTCCCGGAGCCGGGGGTTCTTGACCTTGTCGATATCCCGCAGGAGGACCTCGACCGACCCGAACTCCTGGATCAGCGCCTTGGACGTCTTTTCACCTATGCCCGGCACGCCGGGCACGTTGTCGCTCGGGTCTCCCCAGAGAGCGAGGACATCAACGACCTGGGCGGGCGGCACCCCGAAGATCTCCTTGACCTTGGCCGCGTCGAGATACGCCTCTTTGGCCGGGTTGAAGACGACCGTGCGCTCCCCGACGAGCTGCAGCAGGTCCTTGTCCGTCGAGACGATGACGGTGGGTACCCCCTGGTCCGCCGCCTTGACCGCCAGGGTCCCCAGCACGTCGTCGGCCTCGTAGTCCTCGTACTCGAACAGGGGGATGTTCATCGCCCGGATCACCTTCTTGAGAACCGGGATTTGGGGGATGAGGTCGTCGGGCATGGGCTTCCGCTGCGCCTTGTATTCCTTATAAAGCTGGTGGCGGATGGTGGGTTTTCCGGTATCGAAGACGATGCCCAGGTAGCCGGGCTTTTCCTCCTGGATGATCTTCCGTAAAGTATTGATAAATCCGTAGATCGCGTTGGTGGGGAATCCCTGCGAAGTCGACAGGCGTTGGATGGCGTAGTAGGAACGGTAAAGCAGCGAATGGCCGTCGATCAGGAAAAGTCGCTGTTCATCCATGATGGGCTTTTTCCTCCAGGCGGCCCGGCGGCATCAGCTCTTCTGAGGGCCCGGTTCCTTCTCTTCCGGCGACAGGTAATGGTCAAACTTGCCGTCGTGGATATCCCTGATGACGGCGGCATGCTGGTCGGCCATCAGGCGGTCGACCTTGTCCCTGAGCTCCGGGCTGCCCAGGAAGGGCGTGTAGTCGGACCTGCGTGAAGAAACTACCTTTCCCGACTTGTAGATGAGGGATTCGACACAGCGGCCCCGGGGCCCGGCGTCCTGGGTCTGTACATGAAAGACGGCGCCCCTGTGCCTGACCTCGGTGTTAAAACCTGTCATTTGCCACCTATTATACCGACCGGCGAGGAGATATCAAGCCGCCGGCCCCGGGCGGCCCGTTTCGTTGACTTTCGGGTACCCGATGGTATAATAAGATGAATTTTTGAGGAAGGATAATGATTGTTGAGGTCGACAAGATCCCGAAGGAAGGACTGTCCGTCTCCCGGGATTTCGAGTTTTCGAGCATCGATTTGATCGAGGAGAACACCGTCTTCCTCTCCCCGGCCCGCGCCGATGTCCTCATCCGCAAGATCGGGGACGAAGCTATGGTCAAGGGCCGGCTGATCGCCCGGCTGAGCTTCGTCTGCAGCCGCTGCCTGGCTCCCTACGAGTACCCGGTGAACGCCTCTTTTGACCTTTACTACCTCCCCGAGGACCTGGACACCATGAAGGACGAGCTGGACGAGGACGACGTTGACAAGATGTTCTACCGCCATCGCCGGCTCGACCTCCGCGAGATCATCCTCGAGCAGCTCAACCTGACGATTCCCCTCAAGCCGCTCTGTTCCGAGGGCTGCGAGGGTATCTGCGCCGTCTGTGGACAGCTCCGGCAGGAAGGCCGTTGCTCCTGTCTCGTCCAGGAGCCCGAGCCGAGGATGCAGAAGCTGAAAAATTTCGTGAGAGACAAGAGTTAAATGCCCAATCCAAAACGACGCCATTCCCACTCGAGAAAAGGACGCCGCCGGGCCCATGACGCCCTGACCCTCCCCACCTTCTCCACCTGCTCGAACTGCGGCACGCCCAAACTGCCGCACCGGGCCTGCCCTCAGTGCGGTTTCTACCGGGGCCGCCAGGTGATTGCGGAAACCGAAACCGAATAACAGGAAGCTCATGACATCCGCCCTGGGCGTGAGGGGTAGTGTCGCGGCCGTCGGGCTGCCCCGCCGGGGCCCCGGAGTTCAACATGCCTGAGAAACCCAGCCTGACTTTCCGCGGTAAGACCACCCTGGTCACGGGCGCCTCCCAGGGCATCGGCGAGACGATCGCCCTGGAGCTGGCGCGCGAAGGGCTGGCCATCGCGCTCGTCGATATCCAGCAGGAAAAGCTGGAGGCCGTCGCCGCCAGGGTCCGGGAAGCGGGCGTCGCGGCCTCGGTCCACGCCGCCGACGTCTCCCGCCTCGAACAGGCGAACGCCGTCGTCGAAGCGGTCCTCCGCGAGCACCGGTCGCTCGACTACCTGGTCAACAACGCCGGGATCACCCGGGACAACCTCCTGATGCGGATGCGCGAGGAGGAATGGGACGCCGTCATCGCCGTCAACCTCAAGGGGGTGTTCAATTTCACCCGGGCGTCCATCCGGCCGATGGTCGCGGCCCGGTTCGGCCGGATCGTCAGTATCTCTTCCGTCGTGGGGGTGATGGGCAACGCGGGCCAGGCCAACTATTCGGCGTCCAAGGCGGGCGTCATCGGGCTGACCAAGTCCGTGTCCCGCGAGGTCGCCGGCCGGGGCATCACGGCCAACTGCGTCGCCCCGGGCTACATCGCGACCGCCATGACCGAAAGCCTGTCCGAGGCGGTCAAGAACGCCTTTCTGGAGATGATCCCGATGAAGCGCCTGGGCACGGCGGACGACGTGGCCCAGGCGGTCAAGTTTCTGCTGTCCGACCAGGCATCGTACATCACAGGCCAGGTCATTCACGTCAACGGCGGGATGTACACCTGACGGCCAAAGATAAACTGAGGAGGTTAGCATGGAAAGAGACGAACTTCTGAAGAAGGTCCGGGCGATCGTCGCCGACAAGCTGAGCATCAGCGAGGAGCAGGTTACCGAAACCGCCTCCTTCACCGAGGACCTGGGCGCCGATTCGTTGGATACCGTGGAGCTCGTGATGGCGCTGGAAGACGAGTTCCAGCTCGACATTCCCGATGAGGAAGCCGAGAAGCTGACCACGGTGGGCAAGGCCCTCGACTACATCCTGGGGCGCGTCTCCAAGTAATCCCCCTTTCATGGATTCTTTCGGTTCCGCCGGGAAGGCGGGCTCTGCCCGAAGGGTGGTGATCACGGGCATCGGCCTGGTCACGCCCCTGGGGGTGGGAACGCTCAAGAACTGGGAGGCCCTGCTCCGGGGCCAGAGCGGCATCGGTCCGATCACCCTGTTCGACGCCTCCCGGCACGCCACGCGGATCGCCGGACAGGTGCCCGGGTTCGACGCGGCGGCTTTTATCGACAGGAAAGAGGCCCGGAAGATGGACCCCTTCATCCAGTTCGCCGTGGCGGCCGCGGCGCTCGCCGTCGAGGATGCCGGCATCGACCACGCGCGTCTCGAGGGCGACCGGACCGGGGTTTATATCGGGTCCGGGGTGGGCGGCATCGGCACGATCGAGGAGTGGCACAAGGTCCTGCTCGAGAAGGGGCCGGACCGGATCTCGCCGTTTTTCCTGCCGTCCATCATCATCAACGAGGCCTCGGGCCATGTGTCCATCAAATACCGGAGCCGCGGGCCGAACTCGGCCACGGCGACGGCCTGCGCCACGAGCACCCATGCCCTGGGCGATTCCTTCCGCATCATCGCCCGGGGCGAGGCGGACCGGATGCTGGCGGGGGGCGCGGAAGCGCCGGTCACTCCGCTCAGCGTCGCCGGGTTCTGCGCCCTGAGGGCCCTGTCAACGCGAAACGACGCCCCGGCCAAAGCCTCCCGTCCGTTTGACGCCGGACGTGACGGGTTCGTCATGGGGGAAGGGGCGGGGGTGCTGCTTCTCGAGGAGATGGGCGCCGCCCTGAGCCGGGGGGCGAAGATCTACGCGGAGATCGTCGGCTACGGCATGACCGCCGACGCCTATCATGTGACGGCCCCGTCCCTGGACGGCGAGGGCGCGCGGCGGGTCATGGAGAGGGCCCTGGCCGACGCCGGCCTGGGCCCGAGCGACATCG
>Ga0154742_1005_pt1 | contig 22423 bp, 20 predicted proteins | sample Rifle2008BG16ft_FD_105750 | JGI IMG/M metagenome (GOLD analysis project Ga0154742, IMG submission 105750) | Candidatus Aminicenantes bacterium RBG_16_63_16 | reverse complement strand
CCGGTCTAACGCGGACCTCCTCGACGTAGCCAGGACAGGCGTTAAGACGCGCGCTGACGGGTACATCCTTGTGGATAACCACCTGGCGACCAGCCGCCCGAACATCTGGGCCTTCGGCGACGCCATCGGCCGGGAGATGTACCGGCACGCCGCCAACCTCGAAGCGGGGATCGCCTGGCAGAACGGCGTCCACGGAGGACACGAAGCCGTGGACTTTGAAAGGATCCCCCACGCCATCTTCACCTGCCCCCAGATCGCCGCGGTCGGCCAGCGGGAAAGCGAGGCCCGGCAGAGCCATGACCTGCTCGTCGGAAAAGCCCTGTTTTCGGAGGTGGCTAGGGGCAAGGCGATGATGGAGGAGGAAGCCTTTGTCAAGCTCCTCGTGGAAAAGGGCACCGGCAAAATCCTGGGCTGCCACATCATCGGGCCCGAGGCGGCTCTTCTCATCCAGGAGGTGGCCGACGCCATGGCCATCACGGAGAACCTGACTCCCATCCTCGCCGGAATCCATATTCATCCGGCGCTGTCCGAGGTGATCACGACGGCCATCGGAAACCTCCGGCCGCCGGACTGAATTCCCTCCGTCACGGCGGCGGCCTGTCCACGATTAAAACTTCCCGTGGAAAAACTTTGACATTCCGTCCGGGCCTATTATATAGTGCATCGTACCGAGTTTCCGCGGGGAGGAAGAAATGGCCGAAAGCGGCTACGAAAGACGGTCCTGCATCCGGTTCAAGATCCCTGGGGCCACGGTCGATTACCAGAGAAAGACGATCCTTCCCAAACCGGGATTCATCGAGGAGTTCTGCCCCCTCGTCGACATCAGCCGGGGCGGCATCCGGTTCCTCGCCCAGAAACCGCTCAAGCCGGAGACCGAGGTTTCGGTGAAGGTCTCGATCCCCGGCGAGAGGATTCCTTTCACCATGAAAGGCCTCGTCAAGTGGTCGGCCTCGACGGAAGGCAAGACCTTCAATTACCAGATCGGCGTCAAGTTCCACCCCTACGGCGACAGGAAAGAAGAGAATCTTCCCCAGAACATGGTCAAGATCATGGCCCTGGAACAAAAGTACGCCGAAAAAACCGGGGACGGGAGCGGCGCCTCCAGCCCGGAAAAGGACGAGTTCGAAATTTAGGCCGGCCTCTCCCCTTCCACCACAATCAGGGAGTAGTCCGCCAGTCTGGACAAGAGAGCCCTGATGGCCTGGAGCAGGGCCAGCCGGTTTTGACGCAGGCCGGGCTCCTCGGCCATGACGAGCACCTTGTCGAAAAACAGGCCCAGGGGCGAGCGCAGGGACAGGATCTCCGACTGCGCCCCCAGGAAATCGCCGGCCGCCAGCATCGGTCCCGACGTCTCGACAGTCCGGGTGAGCGAGGCGAACAGCTGCTTTTCCTCGGGCTCGATGAATAGCCGCGGGTCGACGGTCCGGGGAGGCACGCCGCGCAGGATGTTGTTGACGCGTTTGGCCATCAAGATAAGCGCCGTGAAATCGTCGGACTTCTTGAGCGCATCCAGGGCCTCCAGCTTGAGGCGCAGGAAGTGGAGGTTGTCCAGCCCGCCGGCCAGGGCGGCGTTGACCAGGTCGTAGCGGTAGCCCTGGCTTTCAAAGATATGCCGCAGCCGCTGCTCGAAAAAGCCAAGGCAGGTTTCGATTGCGGCCTCTAGGGGAAGATCCTGCTTCTTGTCCGCACTGAACCTCGAGGCGGTCTCGGCGATCAGGCCGCGGAAAGACAAGGTCAGGCCGCGGTCGAGGATGATCCTGACGATCCCATGGGCGTTCCGGCGGAGACCGAAGGGGTCGCTCGAACCGGTCACCTGGATGCCCAGGCCCATGACCCCGACGATCGAGTCCAGCTTGTCCGCGAGCGAAAGCAGGGCGCCGGCGAGCGTTTCCGGCAGGGGGCCTTCGAAGCTCAGCGGCAGGTAATGTTCATAGATGGCGCGCCAGACCGTTTCCGGATAGCCCTCCGCCCGCGCATAAAGACCGCCCATTTTTCCCTGGAGCGCCGGGAACTCCCGGACCATGTCCGTGATCAGGTCGACTTTGGACAGACCGGCGGCCGCAACGGCATCCGGCTTCAGCGCGTCCTGCCCCAGTTCTTCACAGAGGCGGCCGACCAGCGCTTCCAGGCGCTCCGTTTTGTCCGCGTAGCTTCCGAGGCGCTGCTGGAACACGACGTCCGCCAGGCCCGCCCGGCGCCCGGCCAGGGGAGTTTTCCGGTCGTGCTGCCAGAAGAACCGCGCGTCCTCGAGCCGGGCCCGGAGCACCCGCTCGTTGCCCCGGCAGATCAGCGATTTCGGGTCTCCCGGCGTGTCGGTGATGCCGATGAACAGGGGAAGCTGCCGGCCGTCTTTAACCACCGAAAAGAGCTTCTGCCCCTCGCGCATGGCCATGCTGAGCACCTCGATCGGAAGATCCAGGTACTCGGCCGGGAAGCCTCCCTGGATGACGTGCGGCCATTCCACGTCATGGCTGAGCTTGTCGAGGAGCTCGTCATCGGGATAGAGGAACGCGCCGGAACCGGCGAGCCGCTCTCCGGCCTGCTCGAGGATGATCCTTTTTCTTTCCTCCGCCCGGAGAATGACGAAGCGTTCCCCGAGCTGCCGGACGTAGGCTTCAAAGAGCGTCTCCTTGGCGGTCCGTCTGATCCTGAACTTCCGGGAAGCGTGAAGCCTGTGCCCGGAGGTCCGGTCCGCCGCCTCCAGGCCGTCGACCGAAAAAGCGAGCGGTCGCCGGCCGAACACGCACAGGATATTCTTGATGGGCCGGGAGAACTTGAGGCTGGATTCCCCCCACTTCATCATCTTGGGGAAAGAGAGCGATGTGATGATCCCGGGGAGCATCCCGGCCAGTATCTCGTCCGTCGGGACGCCGGCAACCGTCTTGGTCACCCCGACGTACTGGCCGCGGGGCGTTTCGACCACCCGGAGCGCCCCGACGTCGATGCCCTGCGACCTGGCAAAACCCCGGGCGGCGGCCGCGGGGGCGCCGTCCGGACCGAAGGCCGCCGCCTTGGGCGGGCCGATGACCGTTTCCTCCATGTCCTCCTGCCGGGGGGCGAATTTACCGCGGACGACGAGCCTCCGCGAGCTCCCCATCGCCTCGATCTCGCCGACCGCGACCCGGCGGGCCGCGAGCCCGGCGCCGATTTTCTCCTTGAGCTGGGCCAGGCCGGCCTTGACATGAGAGGAGGGCATTTCCTCGGTGTTGATCTCGAGCAGGAATTCCTTCATCGTCCCGCATCCGCCCCGCAGTATTTCGCGGCCACCCGGATCACCAGGGCCCGGATCTGGCCGATCAGCTTCACCCGCTCGGTCACGCTGATCGCCCCCCGGGAGTCCAGCAGGTTGAAGAGGTGCGAGCACTTCAGGCACATGTCGTAAGCGGGAAGCAGGAGGCCTTTCTCGATCAGCGACCCGGCCTCCTTCTCCGCGAGCCCGAACGACGTCTGCAGCCCTTCGACGTTCGCCCGGTTGAAATTGTAGTCCGAGAACTCGCGCTCCTCGCGGAGCCGGAGGTCCCGGTAGGTGACATCGTCCGACCACTGGAGATCGTAGATATCGTCCTTGCGCTCCAGAAACATCTCCAGCCGTTCGAGTCCGTAGGTGATCTCGACCGGGATGGGGAAAAGGTCGACCCCGCCGGCCTGCTGGAAGTAGGTGAACTGGGTGATTTCCAGCCCGTCGAGCATCACCTGCCAGCCCACGCCCCAGGCCCCGATCGTCGGAGACTCCCAGTCGTCCTCGTCGAACCGGAGGTCATGCTCGGCCAGGTCGATGCCCAGCGACTTGAGGCTGTCTATATAGAGCTGCTGGATGTCGTCCGGCGAGGGCTTGATGATGACCTGGTACTGGAAGTGCTTCTGAACCCGGTGGGGATTCTCTCCGTAGCGGCCGTCGGCCGGCCGCCGCGAAGGCTGGACATAGCCGACGCGCCACGGCCGGCGGTCGAGGACCCGGAAGAACGTGTCGGGCGTCATCGTCCCTGCCCCCACCTCGACGTCGTATGGCTGGGCCAGGTAGCAGCCCTGGCCGGCCCAATACCTCTCGAGGCTCATGATGAGGTTTTGGAGGGACATGCCGGCTATTCTCTGCCTTCCCACCGCAGCACGGGGTTCCGGGCTGCCGCGGTCTCATCCAGGCGCCGGACATATGAATTGTGGGGCGCCGACCTGACGATATCCGGCGTCTCCGCGGCCTCCCGGGCGATGGCTGTCATGGCCTGAATGAACTCGTCCAGGTCCGCTTTGCCCTCCGTCTCGGTGGGCTCGATCATCAGGGCGCCCGGGACGATGAGCGGAAACGACATGGTCGGCGGGTGGAGCCCGTAGTCGATCAGGCGTTTGGCGATATCGACATTCTGGACGCCGCGCTCCTTCTGATACTTGTCGGAAAAAACGCATTCGTGGAGGGATGGCGCGGGGTATTTCAGGTGATAGATTCCCTCCAGGGATTTCCGGATGTAGTTGGCGTTGAGCACCGCGGTCTCGGCGATCTCCCTCAACCCCGCCGCGCCGTGGGTGAGGATGTAGGCCAGCGCCTTGACCAGCACCAGGAAATTACCGTGGAAGCTCCGGACCCGGCCGATCGACTTCGGACGGTCATAGTCGAGGGCCAACCCCCCCGCCGTCTTTCGGACGACGGGCACCGGGAGATAAGGGATGAGGCCGGACTTGACCCCCACCGGCCCGGCGCCCGGGCCGCCGCCGCCGTGCGGCGTCGAAAAGGTCTTGTGGAGGTTGAGGTGCATGACGTCGATGCCCATGTCGCCCGGCCGGATTTTCCCGATCAGGGCGTTCATGTTGGCCCCGTCCATATAGACGAGCCCGCCCTTGGCGTGGACGATTTCGACGGCCCCCAGGATGTCCGACTCAAACACGCCGAGCGTGTTGGGGTTGGTGATCATCAGGGCCGCCACGTCCTCGGTCATCTGGCTTTCGAGCCCGGCCAGGTCGATCGTGCCGCGCTCGTTCGACCGGGTCTCCTGGACGCGGAAGCCGCAAAGGTGGGCGCTCGACGGGTTGGTGCCGTGCGCGGAATCCGGAATGAGGACGACGCGGCGCGGCTGTCCTCTGTCGCTCAGGCAGGCGCGGATGAGCATCATCCCCGTGAGCTCTCCGTGGGCGCCCGCCGCCGGCTGGAGCGTGAAGGCGTCCATGCCCGTGATTTCCACGAGGAGGTCTTCGAGCGTCTTCAGGACCTCGAGGTTCCCCTGCACGAGCCCCGCCGGAGCGAGCGGGTGCGAGCCGAGAAAGCCGGCCAGGGCGGCGATCTTTTCGTTGATCTTGGGGTTGTATTTCATCGTGCAGGAGCCGAGGGGGTAGAAATTGGTGTCGATACAGAAATTGGACTGGGAGAGCCTGGTAAAATGCCGGACGACTTCGATCTCGGAAACCTGGGGGAAGCCGGCGATCTCCTCCCGCAAAGGCAGGCCGGCCAGGGCGGCCGGATTCTCCGGCACATCGATTGCGGGCAGGTTGAAGGCCCGTTTCCCGGGGGCGCTTCTCTCGAAAATCAAGGGTTCGCGGCTCACCGCAGGGCCTCCCTGACCAGCCCGGCCAGCCGGTCGATGTCCTCTTTCCGATGGACCTCGGTCACGCAGACGAGGGCGCAGCCCTTGAGCCCGGGATAGTCAGGCTCAAGATCCAGCCCCGCCACGACGCCCCGTTGGCGGAGATGCGATTCGACCTCCGGCCAGCGGCCGACGAAATCCAGGACGAATTCGTTGAAGATCGGTCCCGAGAACTTGCGGCTCACACCAGGAATCTCCGTCAGCTTGTCCAGGGCGTAGTATGCCTTCTGGATGTTCTGCCTAGCCATTTGGCGCAGGCCCTGGCGGCCGAGCGTCTCGAGGTAAATGGCCGCCCGCAGGGCGCACCAGGCCTGGTTGGAGCAGATATTGGAGGTCGCTTTCTCGCGCCGGATGTGCTGCTCCCGCGTTGAGAGCGTAAGGACGAACCCCCTGCGCCCTTCGACGTCTTTGGCCTCGCCGGCGATTCGGCCGGGAAACTGCCGGACGAACTCCTTCCGGCAGGACATGAATCCGAGATATGGTCCGCCGAACCCGAGGGGCAATCCGAACGATTGGCCTTCCCCGGCGACGATATCGGCGCCCGATGACCCCGGGGACTCAAGGATGCCGAGAGAGGCCGCCTCGGCGACGATGACTACAAAAAGCGCCTGATGGGCGTGGGCCAGCGCGCCGATGCGGTCCAGGTTTTCCACGATCCCCAGGAAGTTCGGAGACTGGCAGACCACCGCGCTCGTCTCAGCGTCGATCCTGCGTTCCAGGTCGTCGAGGTCGAGCCCCCCGCCGGCATCGTGCCCGATCTCTTCCAGCCGCACGGGCAGATCCTTGACGTATGTGCCAACGACCCGGCGGTATTCGGGATGGGTCGCCCCGGCGATCAATACCTTGGGCTTGTTCTTGAGCCGGTGCGCCATCAGCACGGCCTCGGCAGCCGCCGAGGCGCCCTCATATAAAGAGGCGTTCGCGATCTCCAGGCCCGTCAGCTGGCAGATGAGCGTCTGGTACTCGAAGATGACCTGGAGGGTGCCCTGGCTGACCTCCGGCTGGTAGGGCGTGTACGGGCTGATGAACTCGCCCCGCGAGCTGAGGTAATCGACGACATAGGGAATGAAGTGCGGATAGGCCCCGGCGCCCAGGAAAGAAAGAGTGTCCGGCGCCTGGTTCCTGGCCGCGATTCGCTGGAAGAACCGGAGGAGATCCGGCTCGGCCATGGGCGGCGGCAGGTCGAGGTCCCTTTTCAGCCGGACCTGGTCGGGGATGCAGCAGAAAAGCTCGTCGACCGAGGCGATGCCGACCGCCGTGAGCATCGCCTTCCGGTCGGCGTCGCTCAGGGAGATATAGCTCATGCCCCCAGCCCTTCGACGAATTTCTCATACTCGGAGGCGCTCAGGAGGTTATCCAGCTCGGACTTGTCCTTGATCGTGAGCTTGATGATCCAGCCCTTGCCGTGGGGGTCCTGGTTGAGCGTCTCGGGCGCGTCGTTGAGCGCCGAATTGATTTCCATGACCTTCCCCGAAATCGGCGAATAGACGTCCGAGACGGCCTTGACGGATTCGACGACGCCGACGGCCTGGTGGGCGCTGAGGTCGGCGCCGACCGCCGGAAGCTCGATATAAACGACGTCACCCAACTGCTTTTGGGCGAATTCGGTGATGCCGATGACGGCCGTGTCGCCGTCGATTTTCACCCATTCATGTTCCTTGCTGTAATAAAAATCGCTCGGGTACATCACATGCCTCCTCTTTAAGTCTGGTTATTCTACAATAAACCGGCCTATTTTGACAGAAATGGCCGCCTGTAAAACGGTGTCGGGACGACTTTGGCGCGGGCGCGCTTCTCCCGGATCCCGATCTCGATCTCCGTGCCCTCGGCGGCGAGCCCGACCGGGAGATAGGTCAGCCCGATGCTCCTTTTGAGGAAGGGGCTGAAGGTGCCCGATGTCACCGGGCCCACGGCCTCTCCCCCCGCGTACACAGGGTAGTGGGGCCTGGGGATGCCGCGGTCGACGAGCTCGAACCCACAGAGCTTTCTCCTGATCCCCTCGGCGAGCTGACGCTCCAGGGCCTCCTTGCCAAGGAAGCCGCCTTTGTTGAACTTGACGATCCACCTGAGGTCGGCCTCGAGCACCGTGGTCGTTTCGTCGATGTCGTTCCCGTACAGCATGAGCTTGGCCTCCAGCCGCAGCGTGTCCCGGGCCCCGAGGCCGATCGGCAGGAGCCCCTCCCCTTTTCCCCGGGCCATGATCTCATCCCACAGGACCCGGGGGTCCGGGGAAGTGGTGTAAATCTCGAACCCGTCCTCACCGGTGTAACCGGTCCGGGAGACGAGGCACTCTAAGCCGGCGACTTTGCCCGCCCCGGACCAGAAGAACTTCATCCCCGCCAGGGGAATATCGGTCAGGGGCTGAAGGATTTTTTCCGCCGCCGGGCCCTGGAGCGCGAGCTGAGAATAGGAGTCACTCGCATTGTCCAGTTCGACCGAGAACCCGGCCTGATGGCCCACGATCCAGGCAAAATCTTTGTCGGCGTTGGCGGCATTGACGACCAAGAAGAACCGGTCGCCCGCAAGGCGGTAGACAAGCATATCGTCGACGAAGGTACCCTGAGGGGTAATGAGGGCGCTGTACTGGACCTGGTTAATCGCCAGGCGGGAGGCATCGTTCGGAGTGAGATGCTGGACGAAGGCCAGCGCGTCCCGGCCCTGGACGATGATCTCACCCATATGGCTGACGTCGAAGAGGCCGGCCCGGGTCCTGACGGCGAGGTGCTCGTGAATGAGGCCCCCGTACTCGACGGGCATCTCCCAGCCGAAAAAATCTATCATCCTGGCGCCGAGCGCCTTGTGGCACTCATAGAACCTGGTTCTTTTCATGGGTTCACCTTGCAATCGAAGACCTTTAACTATCACAGAGAGGCGGGGCGGCGCAAGCAGGGTGGACGGGATATTGCCGTTAAGACCCCCGTCACTCGGTGCCTGAGACACTTTCCCAGACTCTCATTTTAGATAGTACCCACCCTCTACCCTGCCTATACGGGGAGGGATAGATGTCAGTTTCTCAGCAAAGGTCGGAGGGGGACCCGTCGGCCGTGCCGACGGGGGAACCGACGGGACTGATTCCCGGGGGCCGGGGGGGGAAGGGAAATATCCCGTCCACCCTGCGATGCCTTCCTCAGGCGGTTGCCCGCAGCACTGCCTGCCCTTGCCGGGAGATGGATTTTTGCTATAATACGGGGCTACGCATGATTCCCCTTAAAAAGCGTCTCAGAGAAGATATATTGGCCCGGCTCGGGCATCTGTATCCCCTCGAGGAAGCGGATATCGAAATCGGCTACCCGCCGCGACCGGAGTTCGGCGACCTGAGCGTCACTTTTCCTTTCAAGCTGGCCAGGGAGCTCAAGATGAATCCCCGTGAGCTGGCCCGGGAGATGCTGGGGCATCTTTCGGGGATAGCGGGGATCGCCAAGGCCGAGATTGCGGGCCCGGGGTATATCAATTTCTTCCTGGACCGGGAGATCTTCTTCCGCGGGGCCCTCGCGGCGCTGTCCGCCTTCCGGCCGGCGCCCGAGGAGAGAAAGATCATCATTGAGCACACCAACATCAATCCCAATAAGGCGGCCCACATCGGCCACCTCCGGAACGCCTGTCTCGGGGACACGCTGGCGCGCTGTCTGCGCCACAAGGGCGAGAACGTCGAGGTCCAGAACTACATCGACGACACCGGCGTCCAGGTGGTCGACGTCGTCTTCGGGTTCCTGGACCTCAAGAAAAAGGGCCTTCGCGACCTGGAGGACCTGCCCGGGCGGTTTGACTATTACTGCTGGGACCTTTACGCCCGGACGTCGTCCTATCTCGCGGAGCATCCCGAAGCCCAGGAGCGTCGGGCGGCGATCCTGAAGAAGATCGAGCACGGCGAGGGCGAGGAGGCGGCCCTCGGCCAGGCCGTTTCGCGCCGCATCCTGAGCGCGCATCTCGAAACGATGAAGAGGATCGGCATCACTTATGACTTGCTGCCCTGCGAGAGCTCCATTCTCGGGCTGAAATTCTGGGAGAAGGCCTTCACCCTGCTCAAGGAAAAGGGCGCCATCAGCCTGGCCGAAGACGGGGTCAACGCCGGCTGCTGGATCATGAAGTTCGCCGAGGCCGAGGAGCGAGAGAAAGTCATCGTCCGCTCGGACGGGACGGTCACCTACGTGGGCAAGGATATCGCCTATCAGCTCTGGAAGTTCGGCCTCCTCGGTCGGGATTTCCATTACGAGCCGTTCCTCGAGGAGGGCGGGAAGACCCTCTGGATTACGACCACCACGCCCAACTCCCGGCCGCTGTCCTTCGGCGGGGCGAGCACGGTCTATAATGTCATCGACTCGCGCCAGGCCTACCTCCAGAAAATCGTCGCCCAGGGGCTCCGTTCGCTGGGGTTCGCCGAGCAGGCGGACCGGTCGGTCCATTTCGCCTACGAGATGGTCGCCCTTTCCCCCAAGAGCCTCAAGGAGCTGGGGTATGAAGTCCGCGACGAGGAGAAAGACAGGAGCTTCCTCGAGGTCTCGGGCCGCAAGGGGCTGGGCGTCAAAGCCGACGACCTCCTCGACCGGCTCGAGGACAAGGCTCTGGCCGAGGTCGCCAAACGCAACCCCGACCTGGCGCCCGGAGCCCGGGCGGCGATCGCCCGGGCGATCGCCAGCGGCGCGCTCCGCTATTTCATGCTCAAGTTTGCCAGGAACTCGCTCATCGTCTTCGACTTTGAAGAGGCCCTGAGCTTTGAGGGGGAGACCGGGCCCTATCTCCAGTACACGGGCGTCCGGCTCAGCAGCATCTTCCGCAAGCTGGCGGATCGTGAAGGATTCGACGAGGCCGAGGTCCGCGGGCTTATCCGGGCTGCGGATTTTTCGACCGCCGGGCTCCCGGGGCGCGAGGCGGCCGATTTCTGGGACCTGGCCACCACCGCCGCCCAGTTCGAGGAGCACGTTCTCCATTCGGTCTATTCGCTCGAGTTTTCGCACCTGGCGAAGTTCGCCTTCATCCTCTGCCAGAAAACCAATGCCTATTATCATCTCTATTCGATACTCAACGAGAAAAGCGCCGGGCTCAAGAAGCTCCGGATCGCCGCTCTATTTTATGTGCGCGAGATACTCGACAGGGCTTTCGGCCTGATGGGGATTCCCCAGCCCGAAAAGATGTAGGCCGGCAGGCCGGCATCGTTCGGGGCCGGCGCGCCGCACTCAGAGAAAGGAGGTTTGCGAGATGATCGAAGTCGAACACCTGACCAAAAAATACGGCGACCTGGTCGCCGTCAACGACCTCGGGTTCAAGGTCGAGAGGGGCCGGATCTGGGGCCTGCTGGGCCCCAACGCCGCGGGGAAAACCACCACCATGAGGATCCTGACCGGCTTTCTGCCCGCGACGGACGGCCGGGCCACCGTCTCGGGCTTTGATGTGTTCGAGAAGCCGGATCAAGTCAAAAGGATCACCGGCTACCTGCCGGAGATCATCCCGGTCTATCCGGAGATGACGGTCACGGAGTATCTTGGGTTTGTGGCCGCCATCAAACAGGTCCCTTCCGCCAAGCGGGCGGCGGCCCTCGACAGGGCCGTCAAGGTGAGCGGGCTGACCGAGGTCCGGCGCCGGCTCATCAAGAACATCTCCCGGGGCTACAAGCAGCGCGTCGGCATCGCCCAGGCGCTCATCCACAACCCGGACGTCCTGATCCTGGACGAGCCGACGATCGGCCTTGACCCGGCCCAGATCAAGGAGATCCGGGAGCTCATCAAATCCCTCCGGGGCGAGCATACGATCATGCTCTCGACCCACATCCTGGCCGAGGTCACCCAGACCTGCGACGGCGTCGTGATCATCAACGAAGGCCGCCTGATGGCCTCGGGCTCGCTCGAGGAGCTGACCGCGTCCTTCCGCAAAAAGGACGGAGTCATGCTGAAAGTGCGCCGGTCGGGCGACGAGGTCGTGGCGTCGCTCCAGAAGCTCGCCGGCGTCGACGGCGTCTCCAGGGAAAACGGCGAGATCAAGGTCGAATGGTCGCCCGGCCGGGACCTGCGGGAGACGGTCGCCCGCCTGGCCGTCACCCAGGAGTGGGGGCTTCTCGAAATGCGGCCCCTGGCCATGAACATCGAAGATCTCTATCTCCGGATCGTCGGAGGCGAACAATGAGCAACATCCTGTCCATCGCCAAACGGGAGATCAAGGCCTATTTCACGTCCCCTATCGCTTACGTGGTCATCAGCGTCTTCCTGGTGCTCACCGGCTTCTTCTTCTCGAGCGCCATCAGCTGGTTCTCGGCGCAGTCGATCCAGCTGGCCCAGAACCCCCAATACTATCAGCAGATCAACATCAACCAGATGGTCTTCACTCCGCTGTTCCATAACATGAGCATCATCCTTCTCCTGATGCTGCCGCTCCTGACCATGCGGCTCTTCGCGGAGGAGAAAAAGGTGGGGACCGAGGAGCTGCTGTTCACTTCGCCCATCTCCGTCGGCCAGATCATCCTGGGCAAGTACTTGGCCGCCCTGGCCGTCCTGGCCATCATGCTGGCCCTGACGTTCCTGCCGGCGGTCTTCACGTTCCTCTGGGGCAATCCCGAACTCGCCCAGCTCCTGAACGGCTATCTGGGGTTGTTCCTGATGGGGGCGGCCTTCATCGCCGCCGGGATCTTTTTTTCCTCGCTCACGGAAAACCAGATCGTCTCCGCGATGCTGACGTTCGGGGCTCTCCTTCTCTTCTGGATCCTGAACTGGGCGTCGTATTCCGCGACGGGCATGTGGAAGGGCGTCCTCAACTATCTTTCGATTTTCCAGCACTTCGACGACATGACCCGGGGCATCCTGGACACCAAGGATGTCGCCTACTACCTGAGCTTTGCTTTTGTCGGGATTTTCCTGACCCACTCCGTCATCCAGTCGAGACGCTGGAGGTGAGACATGGACACCATCAAAAGAAATCTTAATTACCTCGGCCTGGCCGCGGCCGCCGCCGGCCTGATGGCCCTGCGCATCTGGCCGCAGGCAAAGGCCGCCGGCCTGGTTCTGACCGTCCTGGGCATCGCCGCCATCGGCGTCTACATCGCGCTCAACCTGTCCTCCCTGAAGAAGGGATTCCGCAGAAAAGCTTTCCTGTACTCAAGCAATCTCGTGCTCATCATCGCCCTGGTCCTGGGCATCGTCGTCCTGGTCAACTACTTTTTGTCCCGGCACCACCTGCGGATGGACTTCACCGAGGCCAAGCTCCACAGCCTGTCCGACCAGACCATCCAGGTCCTCAAAAACCTGAAAAAGGAAGTCCAGGTCAAGGGATTCTACCGGGAGAGCAACTACGGCCGGCCCAAGATGGAGGACCTGCTCAAGACCTACGGCTATCACTCCTCGAAGCTCAAGTATGAATTCATCGACCCGGACAAGAACCCCGCCCTCGTCAAGGCTTACAACGTGACCCAGGACGGCACTTCCGTCCTGGAGAGCGGGGGGCAGGAAAACCGGATCACCACCTCGACCGAGGAGGACCTGACCAACGCCGTCATCAAGGTGACCCGGGAGGCGAAGAAGGTGATCTACTTCCTGGAGGGCCACGGCGAGGCGGCTATCGAGGAGACGGGAGACACCGGATACTCTTTTGCCAAAGACGAGCTCGCCAAGCTCAGCTACGAGGTCAAGAAGCTCCCCCTGGCCGTCTCGGAGACGTTTCCCCGGGACTGCGCCGTGCTCATCGTTCCCGGCCCCCAAAAGGACCTTCTGCCGAACGAGCTCGAGACCATCGGCAAATACATCGACCATGGCGGCCGCGTCCTGTTCCTGCTCGACCCCGGGTCGGGGCCCGACCTCACGCCTTTTCTCCTCAAGTACGGCGTCAAGCTCGGTGACGGGGTCGTGGTGGACGCCATCTCCCGGATGTTTGGAGCGGACTATACGATGCCGGTGATCACGGAATACGACAACTCCCCCATCACCCGGAGCTTCAGGTATGCGACCTTCTTCCCTTACGCCCGGCCGGTCGACCCCGCCGACCAGAAGCCCGAAGGAGCGGTCGTTTCGACTCTGGGCAAGACCAGCCCGAACTCCTGGGCCGAGATGAACCTCGAGGAGGAGATGAAGAAAAAGCGGGTTAGCCTGGAAAAAGACACGGACAAGCAGGGGCCGATATCTTTAGCCGTGACCGTCACGCTCCCGGCGCAGGAAGAGCCGAAGGTCGACGCGGCCGCCAAGCCCGGGGAGACGCCGAGCCCCGAGGCCGCACCCAAACCCGCCAATCCGGATTCAACGGCCCCCAAGAAGGAGGCACGCCTGGCCGTCTTCGGCGATTCCGGGTTCGCCGCCAACCAGTATTACAACCTCTCGGGCAACGGCAATCTCTTTCTCAACAGCGTCAACTGGCTCACCGAGGAAACCGACTTAATCTCCATTCTTCCCAAGACGTCGTCGCCCCGGACCCTTCAACTCACGCCCTCCCAGGGCCGGCTGATCTTCTTCTTCTCGGTTTTGATCCTGCCCCTGGCGGTGCTCGTCCTGGGCGTTTCCGTCTGGCTCAGGAGGCGGTCGCTGTGAAGCTCAAGACGACGCTCATCCTGCTGGCCGTGTTCGCGGGTCTCCTGGCCTTCGTCCTGGTCTTCGAATCGAGGACCAAGGCGCGCCAGGCGGCCAAGGAAAAGGAACAAAAGCTCGTGGACCTCGTCTCCGCCGACGTCGAGAAAATCGCCCTGAACAACGGCAGCGAAATGATCTCATTCCAAAAAGACGAGAAGGGCGAGTGGCTGATCACCTCTCCCGTCGAGGCTCCGGCCGAGGCCTCCGAGGTGAACCGCCTGGCCGAAGATTTTTCAAGCCTCAAGTTCGACCGCCTGGTTGAGCTCGAGGCCGCCGACCCCAAGAAGTATGAAATCCCGAAGAAGGATATCACGCTCTGGTACAAGGGCCGGACCGAGCCCGTGAAAATCCTCATCGGCATGGAAAACCCGATCGACAGCTCTCTTTTTGCCATGCGCGAGGGAGACAAACGGGTCGTCCTGCTGGCGAGTTTTCTCAAGTCCGCGTTCGACAAAAAGGCGCTGGATTTCCGCCAGAAGGACGTGTTCAGGTTCGAGACGGCGGATGTCGCCTCGATCCGGCTGAAAGCCAAGGACGTGACCTGGGCGGCCCTGAAGAAAGACAGCGATTGGCATCTCGTGAAGCCTGTCGACGCCCTGGCGAACAAGGCCCGCGTGGATGATGTCCTCCGGTTTCTCGCCGGACTCAAGGCCAAGGAGTTCGTGTCCGAAAAAAAACAGGACGCCGAGCTCGCCCAGTTCGGCCTCCAAGAGCCCGAATATGCCGTTGCGCTCTCCCTCCCGGCCCGAAATCAGGACGTGACTTTCACCCTCCACAAACAGGATGACAAGGCCTATGCCACGACCACCCTATCCACCAAGATCATCATCGCCGACACGACGAGCCTCGCGGACCTCGAAAAGAAGCCCGACGAGATCCGGGAGAAAAAGGTGGTCGCGTTCAACAGCTGGGACGCTCAGAAACTTCGGTTCAAGAAGGGCGCCCTGGCCTTGACGGCGGCCAAGGATGCTGAAGGCAACTGGCATTACGAGGACGGCAACAAGGCCGAAGCCGACAGGTCGAAGGTCGAAAGCTTCATCCGCCGGGTTGAAGGCCTGGAGGCGGCCGAATTCATCGACTCGCCGGCCGGCCCGGCCGAATACGGGCTCGCCCAGCCCGAGGCAGAAATCGCCGTCTGGACCAAGGAAAACGACAAGGATAAGGAATTCCAGGTTCTCGTCGGCATCGAAGATGCAGCCAAGAAACAGGTCGTCGTCAGGACCCCGGGCCTGAGCTATCTTTTCCGCGTCGATTCCTCGTTCCTGGCGGATTTTCCCAAGGACGCGAAGGACTGGCTGCCGGCCGCGCCGGAGGCGAAAAAGCCGGCGGATAAGGAGAGCCCGGCCGAGGGGGATAAAAAATAGGCCGAAGTCCGCTGACCCGCGCTCTCATTTCCTGGTACAGGAGAAACTCCCGGAAGCTCCCGTGGCGGGAGACGAAGGACCCGTACAGGATCTGGGTCTCCGAAGTCATGCTCCAGCAGACGACGGTCGCCGCCGTCATCCCCTACTATAAACGATGGCTCCGGCTTTTTCCGGACATCTCTTCGCTGGCCGGAGCGCCCCTGCAGGGAGTTCTCAAGGCCTGGGAAGGGCTGGGGTACTATGACCGGGCCCGGCGCCTCCACCAGGCCGCCCGGATTATTCACCGGGAGCTCGACGGAAAAATCCCTGACACCAGCGAGGAGCTTCGGCGGCTGCCGGGGTTCGGGCCGTATATCACCGCCGCGGTCCTGAGCCTTGGCTACGGCCGGCCCCTGGCCGTCCTCGACGCCAACGTCCGGCGCGTCCTCATGCGGCTGGACAGGATTAAGCCCGGACCGACCTCGGTCGTCGACGGAGCGCTCAGGAGGCGGCTCGACGTCCTTCTCGACCGGCGGCAGCCCGCGGACTTCAACCAGGCCATGATGGAGCTCGGGGCGCTCGTCTGCCGGCCCCGCAGCCCGCTGTGCCCTGCCTGTCCTGTCCAGGCTTTCTGCCACGCTTTCGAAGCGGGCGAACAGGAGGTCATCCCCCCACCCAGGCAGCGCCGCTCGGAGAGGATCGAGACGGTTGTCGGGATCATCGAAAGCCGGGGCCGATACCTGATCCAGAAGCGTCCGGCGTCCGGTCTCCTGGCGGGCCTCTGGGAATTCCCCGGCGGCAAGCGGGAGAAAGGCGAGAGCCTCGGGGCGGCGCTGCGGCGCGAGCTCAGGGAGGAGCTCGGAGCGGAGGTCGAATCGGCCAGGCTGCTTCTTAAGCTTCGGCACGCCTATACCCGATTCCTCGTCGACCTGTCTGCCTATGAGACGGTGCTCAAGAAGATCCCCGCCCTCGATAGCCGGAGGCACAAGTGGGTTGCCCGGCGAGCCTTGAAGAGGTATCCTTTTCCCTCGGGAAGCGCCAGGATCATCCGATTTCTCGAGGAGAGGGAGAATGGCCGCCGTGATGGACGCAGCGTTTGACTTTGTCCCCTACGGGAGTGTTCTCGAGCCCCGCCCGGGGACGATTGTCCTCGACGTCGGCATGAAGACGGTCGCCGGCGTCATCGACCACCACCATCAGGAGGCCGAGGCCGAGTGCGCCGCTTCTCTCGTCATCAAGTACCCGAACCTCGTGCTCGATCACATCGGCCCCGAGGAGGAGACGCGGCTCAAGATCATCACCCACCGGCTGCCGGATTTCGACGCGCTGTCGTCGAGCTTCCTGGCGCTCAAGCTCCTGGAGACACGCCGGCTGGACGCGTCCATGGAGAAAATCGGGGCCTACGCCAGGCTCGCCGATTCAGCGTCCCTGCCGGGGAATATCGACCTCGCGGCCACGCCCTACTCCATTCTCCGGGCCCTGTTCGCGGGGGCGAAAATGCCCGAAGCGGAAATCAATGTCGCGCGGGCGGCCGAGGGTCTCAAGCTCATGCGATTCCTCTATGTCAAGTCCGAGCAAGGCTATGAAATCGTCGAGAACCGGTCGCTCTACTCCGGCATCGAGCGGTATGAGCGGGCGATGCGCAAGGTGGAGAACGATTATTTTCACTATCTCGACGACTTGGCCCGGGCGCGCCGCAGCCTGCTCAACCTCCCCCTGTCCAGCGGTTCTGGACGGAGGAGGGTGGACGGACTCATCGTCAGGAACCCGACCAGTTTCTTGCTCAAGGAATGGGCCCGGCGGGACGCCAGGGAACCCAGCCTCGGCTCGGGGTTCTCCTTCCTGATGACCAACTACTGGGACGAGCGGTTCATTCTGGGCGTCGACCCCGAAAAAGGGGTCAACCTGCGCGGGCTGGGCTCACTACTCAATAGCCTGGAGGCCGAAAAGAGGGAAGCCCGGAGCCGGCCGTTTCCTCTTCGCTGGTACGAAGGCAATTGTCCTTTCTTCAATTACCGGATCATCGATTCGCCCCAGGACGGAACCCTGCTCACGCACGATGAAGTCCTGGACTGCCTTCTCAGGTTCGGAGGCTGAGAGCCTTACCTCGCGGCCGTCAGTTCCCTAAGACGGTCCCGGGTCAGGTCGGCGATTCGCCCGGCAATGGCGTTGACGATGGCGTCGGGAACCCCGTCGGGCGTCACCGAGCCGAGCCGGAGGTCGATCGGGTGATTGACGTAGTCCACGGCGACGGGAACCCGGGCCGTTATCATGGCGATCTCGGTGCTGAAGATGTCCAGACCGCAAACCCGCGCGATCGCCGCGGCCGTCGAGGACAGGGCCTCGAGGCCGTAGAGTTCCACCTCATCGCCCGTGACGGGGGCATAAACATGCGTCTCCGGGTCCCACCAGCAGGGGAATATCAAGCCCCCGCAGTAGATAACGCGAAACCAGCCCGGCCTGCCCCCTAGCTCGGCGGGCTTAACGCGCGCCTGAAGCAGGTAATGGTCGTTGGGGAATTGCTGGCGGGCCTTCGCGACCTGCGTCAGGGTTGAAGCCTCGCGGACTACCCCCTCACCCCCGCCGCCGTGGGCGGGCTTGATAAAAAAGTTCACTCCCAGCGGTTGGAGATCGATTGTCCCTAGGTGCGCCTGCTCGTTCCAGGGGGGCAGGATGATGGTGTAAGGCGTGTGAATCCCGGCGGTGATGAACTCGAGGTGCATGGAGGCCTTGTTCATCGCCGAGACCGCCTTCCCATGGGCGTTGATCTCATGGACGCCGCGGGATATCGCCCAACTGACAAGCGGCAGAAACCGGGCGTCGCATTCCGAAGCCCGGTCAAGTAAGACGCGGATGCCCGCCTCCCGCCTCTCGAGCGACCTCAGGGAGGACTCCAGGACGCCGGGGCTGACTTCGAGAAGAAACAGCCGCCGCTTCCGGAAGGCCTCCCTAAGGAGGCACAGGAAGTCAAGGTCATACTCCCAGTTCCAGGCCAGGCAGAGGTCGTACTGGATCATCGGGTCAGCTTCAGGATGGTTGACCGGTGCTGAGGATATTGACCCAGCAGCTCGGCGCGGCCGGCCAGCTCGAAGTCGGCAAAATCAAACCCGGGGGAGAGGGTGCAGCCGGCGAGCGCAAAGGAATCCGGCTCCGCGACGAAAGCCCCGAACCATTGACCGGCCCGGATAACCGCCTGGAGCACCTCCCCCGCCGAGAAATCCTGGCCCAGATTGATCTCCTCGAGTCCGCCCGCCGGCCGGATGATGGCCAGCGTCAGGCGGCCGCCCAGATAGAAATGCCATATCTCATCGGAGCGCAGGCGGTGGAAATACGATACCTGCCGGCCCGTAAGAAGATAATAAATCGAGGTCGCCAGGGCCCGGGAACCGGAGAAGCGCGGCGGCAGGCCGGCGGCCGGAACCAAGTCCTCCGACCTGTAAATTTCGCGGTAATACCCCCCTTCCCGGTGCGGAACGAGGCCCAGCCATTCGATCCAGCTTGCGGCCTCGTTCATCCAGGGTCCTTTGCCGGCGTTCGCCTGCCAAACGAGCGGCTAAGTGGCGGCCCGTGTTGGGAGCGTCCTTTTCAAGAGCCGGATATCGTCGATCCAGATGACGCCGGCGCCTTCGCTCACGACATTGAGCTTGACAACATCGGGTTTAGTGCCTTTCTTCAGAAAGAACGGGATTTCCTGGGTGGTCCAGTCGTTGGTGCCGCGGAGGGGCGACTGAAGCCCCCGGGAAAACAACTCGCCGATGCCGGGAAAACGGCACCACATTTCGAGATAGACATTGCCCTGGGCGTTCTCCGTCCGCAGCCTGGCCCGATAGACCAGTGTGGCCTCCTCGATGTCCAGCGGTCCCGTCTCGAAAAGACGGATGATGGATGGCTCGGTGACCGTCACCCTCAGGCCACCGGCGCCCTCCGACTTGACCTGCTTGTCGAGTTCTACTCCCGTCTTCTGGATGACGCCCTCAAGCGTGTCCATGGAAAAGCGCTTTAGCTCGAGGTCCTTGCCCCCCGGCGACTGCGTACAGACCGCGGTCATAAGAGCCAGAAGAAAAGTCCCGCCGATGCCCGCGGCGGCTCGTTTCTGCCTCATCTCGTGTTACTCCCTTCTTCTTTTCTCGGACGTGACGGTCCCGCGGCGGGGGCTCCCGTCTGCGCCACGGACTGCTCGTGCTCGAGAAGCCAGCGCTTGCGCCACAACCCTCCCCCATATCCTCGGAGGTCCGAGCCGGCTCCGATGACCCGATGGCAAGGGACGACTATGGATATGGGATTGAGATGGTTCGCCCGGCCCACGGCCCGGGCGGCCCCGGGAGTATTCAGGTCGGCGGCGATCCCGCCGTAGGTCACCGTCCCGCCGAACGGTATCTTTTCGAGCTCCGCCCAGACTCTTCTTTGAAACCCGGTCCCGGCGGGCGCGAGCTTGATGGTAAATTCACGGCGCTCGCCCCGGAAATATTCCTCGAGCTGCCGCACCGCGGGAATCAGTTCGTCAGGCGGCCCGGCTGCCTCCGGAGAGTCGTGCCGGTCAAAACTGATCTCTGTTATCCCCTCGGCGGTCCCTGAGATTTTGAGCCGGCCGATGGGCGACCGGCACCAGGCCGTCAGTGTTTTCATCGCCCGTGCCTCCACGAGGTCAGGTCGGCGTCCGGCGGCGCCGAGACGCGGATCCTGTCCATGATCTTCGGGATGTGCATCTGGTGATAGCGCAGCCGGGAAATCGCGTTCGGACGCGCCGGGTCGCCGTTCCAGCAGTGCTCGGCGCGGTCGCCGTAAGCGACCTCACCGCCGTAGGGCGGTTCTTTGGTGGTCTTCAGAAAATCCTCCATCAGGTAGACGGCGTTGTTGAGGTAGAAGTTATCCATGTCGCCGCAGTAGATGTGGATCTTGCCGGCGAGCTGGGGTCCGAGTTCCTTCCAGTCCCGCTCCAAAATATAGCGGAGGTCGTAGTGCTCGCGCCAGTAGGCCGCCGTCTGGGGGTCGATCTCGCCCGTCAACTTATCCCAGATCCGTTTCGGATAGCCGTCCTCGCCGACCGGAGAGAAAACCGCCTCCCAGATATCCCACTGGTCGCCCGACCGGGACCGCGTCCCGAGCGCGAGCTCCTTGTGGTTGGCCTCCTCGAGGGTCGTCGACACCTCGCCCAGGTAATTGCGCTGGCCGGGCCGGGCGGTTCGCTTCCACCGGCTGTCGACATAGTAGGCGTTCTTGTGCTCGTAAATATTGACCACCGTGTAGGCGCGGAAATCGATCGGGTCGGGGCAGGCTGCCCAGCAGCCGTTGTACTCATCGGGGTAGAAAACCTGGACCCCGAGCGCTTCCCACCCCCCTGTTGACCCGCCGTAAAGAAAACGCGCCCAGCCCTGCCCGATTCCGCGGAACCTTTTTTCGACCTCGGGGATGAGCTCGTAGGTGATGGCATCGCCGTAGGGCCCGAGGTTCGCGGAGTTGGCGGCGTAGGAATCGTCATAGTAAGGGTTGGCGTGCTGCACCTCGATGATCAGGAAGCGCGGCGTGTCCTCGGCCACCCAGTACTTATAGAATTCGTGGGCGTACTCCTCGACGATCCTGTTGTAGCCCTCGATTCTAAAGCGTTCGCTGTAATCGGGCTTGAGGTTGGGGTCCGGCGGCGTTTCGCGGAACCCGCCGAACGTGTAGGGAAAATGGCCGTGGAAGATGATCAGCGGATAGCGCGCGCCGGGATGGCGGTCGAACCCTTCAGGCAGCAGGACATGCGCGCCGAGATACATCGGCCGGCCCCAGAAATCGCTCAGGAGCCGGCTCTGGATTTTGAGGTGCTTGACATACTTTGTTTCCGGCGGGTCCGGGATATCGGGGATAACCCGGTCGAGGACGACCCTGAGCGTCTCTTCTTTTTGTGGGTCGAGCCGCATTTTCGCCGGCCGGCTGTAGATGTTTCCCGGCTTCCGGTTCCACTGCTGGCCTTCTCCCCGGTCCGGCGGCAGCTTGACCACATATCCGTCCGACCGGCAAAAAGTCTCGTACCGGTTAATCAGCGCCTGGACCCAGTATTCGCCGGGGTGAAGCTCGGCCAGCGTTTTCAGAGGATAGCCGAACGCCCGGTCGTCGATAAACGCGGTCTCTCCCGGTTTCAGGGCTTCGATATCGGCGCCGAACACGAGCTGGGTGTTCGGCCCGTCGCCGACCTGGAAGCGGGGTTCATCCGTTCCGTCCGCCGAGATGAGGAGGAGCAGCCGGCCGTCGACCGGACCCGGCTCCGTCTCCGAGGAATAGGACACCGCAAACCTCAGTCTGGACTCGAGCGGACCTGCGTCCGGTAGCGCCCAAGAGGCCGGGGCAAGCGCCATCGCGAGAACTGCGCCAACGAGCCCTGTCAAACCGACTCTTGTCGCCGTCCTGTTCATGGAATTTCTCACCTCCTGCGTCCCGGAAGCCGGTGGGCGTGATTCATCCCGGCGCTCCGCTCTCAACGGACAAACAAGTTCTTGCTCGAAAAGTTGGGGTCGGTCGTCAGGTTGACGCCCAGCCGCCGGAGCCCGGCCTCATCGCCGGGCGTGGGGATGTGGGTCAGGTGGACTTCCCGGCCGCGCAGCTCGCCCAGCTTTTCCAGGGCCAGCTCGGCGGTCGGGTTGGCCGAGGCGTTGATGCTGAGGCTGATCAGGACTTCCTCGACATCCAGGCTGACCGACTTGGCCCCGAGGATGTGTTGCTTGAGGTTTCCCACCGAGTCGACAATGGCCGGTGAGAGAAGGTGGAGGCGTTCCGGGACCTCGGCCAAACGCTTGACGGCATTTAAAACCAGGCTCGAGGCCGCGTGCATCAGGGGGGAATTTTTGCCCGTGACAATGCCCCCGGCCTCGCGCTCGATGGCCGCCCCGCAGAAAACCCCGTTGTTGCCCTTTCCCGTCAGGCGGGCGTCCTCGGCGGCTTGGCGCGCGGCGGCCACCACCGGCCGGTCCTCGGGCTTGACCCCGAGCTC
>Ga0154742_1019_pt5 | contig 22697 bp, 17 predicted proteins | sample Rifle2008BG16ft_FD_105750 | JGI IMG/M metagenome (GOLD analysis project Ga0154742, IMG submission 105750) | Candidatus Aminicenantes bacterium RBG_16_63_16 | reverse complement strand
CAGGCCAGGTCGATGTTGGGGATGAGGTTGCCCTCGGTGATCTGCTGGTGATAGAGATCATTGAGGATCTTGCACGATGGGCTGTCGACCGCGCGGCAGATCTCGTAGGCCTGCGGGATCCGGGTCAGGAAGAGCCCGGGATGGTCCTTGGGGTTGAGCGGCTCGAGGACCAGGATGAGCCCGGCCGGCTCGCAGACCTCAAGGCAGGCCTTGAGGTTGTCGATGACATTGGCGGTCTGATATCCCCACGCCAGGCTCTCGTCGTACCGTCCCGGGACGACCAGGGCCCAGGGGCAGTTGACCCGTTTGGAAGTCTCCACGCCCTGCCGCATTTTCTTGAGGAGCATCTCCCGCGTGTCCTTGTCGCGGGTGACGAAGCTCTTGACCCCAAAGTCGGCGTAGAGGACGAACGGTCCCAGGGTCATGTCGCGCGCGGCCAGCTCCCGGCTGATTATCTCCTGGTCGCCCGGTGGGCGGCCCATGATCCCGTTGTCGAACATCGCGCCGAACCCCTGGTCGGCCGCGAACTGGATCTGGGCCTTGGGGTCGGCGCCGGCCAGGTTCTTGAACTGCCCGATGCTGGGCGCATATTTCAGCTTGAACCGGCCCTTGCCCGGCCGGGCGCTCTCTTGCGCGGCCAGCCCGGACGCCGCCGGAGTCAAGCCGGCAGCGGCGCCGACGGCCAGGCTGCCGGCCAGAAAATCCCTTCTTCTCATGTCAAACCTCCATTTCCGGATAACCTTATCCTTTATCGCAACGGGGCCCGAAAATCAAATAAAACCGGAAGTCCTGGCGTCCGGGAAGGTTGCTGGGGAACGTCCCCCGATGTGCAGGAACGGTGATGCCACTGGATCGTTCAGTGTACCGGCGAAATATGATATCGTGTGCGTCTTGGGTGAGGAGAACACCATGACCAGATGCCGTATGACAGGGTGGCTGCCGTTCGGGCTGTGCGCCGTTCTGCTTCTTCATGGAGGATGCGTCATCAAAACCGCGGGCGGGAGCGTTGCCGGCGTGGTGCTGGACCCGGCCGGGGCCGAGCTCAGCGATGACAGCAAGACCTCGTGGTTCAACGCCCTGGATATCGGGCTCGAGGGCCAGGCCTGGGCGGGCATGAAACACCCCTATGACCGGCTGCCGGCCGAGGCGGAAAGCAAGGTGAGCGCGGGATTGTGGAAGCTGTCGCGCCACTCGGCCGGATTATCCGTGGGCTTTGTCACCGATTCCCCGGTCATCGCCGTGCGCTGGTCTTTGCGCCTGGAAGACCTGGCCATGAACCACATGCCCGCCACGGGCGTGAGCGGAGTCGACCTTTACGTCAAGCAGGGAAACGCCTGGCGCTGGGTTGCGACGGGGCGCCCCGAGAAAGCGAAGGGTAATGAAAAGGTGCTCGTCAGCAACGCCCCCCGCGACCGGCACGAATACCGGCTGTACCTGCCCTTATATAACGCCACCGAGTCGCTGGAAATCGGCGTCCGGCCGGGGAGCGTCCTGGCCAAGGCGGCCCCTTATCCCGTAGAGCGGGCCAGGCCGATGGTATTCTGGGGCACGTCGATCCTCCAGGGCGGCTGCGCCTCGCGGCCCGGCATGGCGTATCCATCCATCATCGGGCGGTGGATGCACCGGCCCGTCATCAACCTGGGTTTCTCCGGCCAGGGCAAGATGGACCCGGAGCTCGCCGCGCTCATCGCCCCGCTCGAGGTCTCGGTTTACGTGATCGACTGCGCGCCCAACATGACGCCGGAGCTCATTACGGAGCGGACGGAACCCCTCGTGCGCACGCTCCGCGCCGCGCATCCGGATACGCCCATCGTCTTGGTCGAGAATATCGTTTACCAGCAGGCCTGGTTTCTCGCGGACAGCGCGAAATCCTTCAAGAGCAAGAACGAGGCCCTGCAGGCGGCGTACCGGCGATTGGTGCGGGCGGGAGCCAAGAAAATCCATTATCTTCCCGGCGACAGGCTGCTGGGCGGGGACTCCGAGGCCACGGTGGACGGCACGCATCCGACCGACCTGGGTTTTCTCCGGATGGCCGAGGCCATCGAACCGGCGCTCCGGAAAATCGTCAAATGAGCTTTGTTGAACGGCGCAGAATCGGGGACGAGAATCGGGGACGTTCCCCAAAGGGACATCCCGCCTATACCTGGATTCCCTGCGGGGTGTCCCCTTGGGGAACGTCCCCCAGCTACAGCCAGTACCGCGCGATCTTTCCCCTGAGGAAGGCGACGCTCCGCCGGAGCTGGTCCATGCCCTCCGTGCCGTCCTCGATGCTGACCCAGCCGTCGAACCCTACGCCCCGGAGCGTGCTGAAAATCCTGTCGTAATCGTTCAGCCCCTCGCCGATGACGCCGTGCTTGAGCACGCGCGCATAGCCCTCGACGCCGTCGGTCTTCTTGAGGTCCTCGAGCGTGCCCTGGGCGAGGTAGCGGTCGCTGGCGTGCATCGTGACCACCCGGCCCTTGACGCGCTCCAGGAGCTCCAGCGGGTCGTCGCCCGCGACGTACGCGTTGCTCGGATCATAGTTGACGCCGAAGTGGGGCGATTCGATCCGTCCGACGAGGGCGCAGAAGAGGTCCATCTTCTGCGCGAACTCCGGGAATTTCCAGTAATTGTCCTTGTAGTGGTTTTCGATGGTGAGGGTGATGCCCATGGGGCCGGCGTGCTCGAGACACGCCTGGATGCACTCCGCGGCGTAGCCAAGCCCCTCCTCGCGCGACAGCTCGGGCCGGGACTGCCCGGAAAGCACGCGGCAGTACTGGCCGCCGAGCGCGGCCGTAGCGTCGATCCAGTGCTTTTCAGCGTCGATTTCCTTCCGGCGGAAGGCCGGGTCGGGGTGGGTGAAATCCGGGGAGCAGCAGAACATCGGGATGCTCAGGCCGCCATCGGCCGCCATCCGGCGCGCTTCCGGCCAGCCGGCCGGGTCCTTCAACCCCAGGAAGCCCGAGTAGAACTCGAGCCCGGCGATACCCAGCGAGGCGGCGAGCTCGATCCACTGCCGGAGCGTCATCGCTCCGGTGAGGCACAGCTCGTCCATGAACGCTTTGGGGAAGGCGGCGATTTTCGGCATCAGTGAACCTCAAATCGTCAATCGAGGCTTGATCAGCGACTTGAGGACCCGGCCGCTGTGCATGGCCTCGAACGCCTCCCGCCACTCCGCGAGCGGCCAGCCCCCCCCGATGACCGGACCGACGTCCAGTTGTCCGGAGGCCAGGAGGCGCAGCACGCGCTCCCACGTGCTCCAGGTATGACTGAAACTCCCCTGGAGCCTGATGTTTTTCTGGACGAGCGGGTCGAGCGAAAAATCAGTCGGCTGCGGCCCCCAGCCGACCTTGGCGATCCAGCCGTTGGGGCGCACGATCTCGAGCGCCGACTTGAGCGATGCCGAGACGCCGGTGGCGTCGACGACGCCGTCGGCGCCAAGCCCATCCGCTTCGAACGCCCACTCCTTCAAACCCTCGGTGAAAGCAAGGCAGCCCGAGCGGCGGGCGATCTCGAGACGCGGGGCGTCCTGCGCGAGGCCGTGGAAAGCCACAGCGGCGCCGCAGAGCTTGGCCACCAGGCCGCACAGGATCCCGATCGTGCCCGGTCCCAGAATGACGACCCGGTCGCCCGGGTTGATCCTCACGCCGACCACCGTGGCGCTGTAGGCCACGCAGCACGGCTCGGCCAGGGCGGCCCTCTCGAACGGCAGGCCGTCGGGCACCCGGTGGAGACACCTGGCGGGAACGCGGACAAACCTGGTCATGGCGCCGTCAACGCCATAGCCGAAACCGCGTCGCCCGGGGTCCAGGTTATACAGGCCCTGGCGCGTCATCGGGCTGTCGGGGTTGATCACCGCGGCGGTCTCGCTGGCGACCCTGTCGCCCTCTTTCCAGCCGCTCACCCGCTCGCCGGTTTCGCGCACCACGCCGGCGAACTCGTGCCCGAGCACGACCGGATAGTTCACCTTCCAGCTCTGATCGCCCAGCCACTGGTGAAGGTCGCTGCCGCAGACCCCGACCGCCGCTACTTCCAAGAGGACGTCTTCGGGGCCGACCGCCGGCACCGGGACTTCACGAAGCTCCACGCTGTGCCGCTCCGGACCGTAGTTCACAACCGCGATTTGTTTCATCGGCATCTCACCTTATCGGCAGGCCATCATACTCCCACGCGGGCCAGTAGTTCAACATTGAAGATGACCGGCCATCGGCGGCCGCAGCGACCATTTCGGGTTCAGCCTTCTCGAGATGTCCTTCGAGGTTCCCTGCCTTGGGGGCGGCGAGGACTGTTCGAGCAGTGGAAGGAATAAGTGGAGATGCCGGATTGAGAGCACAGGCATGGATGAAAGGGGCCATTCATTGTGCGCAGTTCCGCAGCCGCCGAGAAGGGCGTCGAGAGAACGGCGTTAAGAACCCGAACGGGAGCCAGGCCGATGATGGCCGGTCATCTTCAACATCATTGGGCCGGCGGCGGATTGATTTTTCCGGGGATCGTGGTTAATATCCAACGACCGGCGATATCTGCGCCGGGGCGCGGAGAGATGAAATGGAATACTTCTCTGAGGAATCGGTCAACGCCGGCATATCGCCCGAGCGGGTCGATGAGCTCCTGGACTCGATGCTCGAAAAACTCGGCCGGCCCCGCCGCGTCCTGCTGGTCCCGCCGGATTTCACAAGATTCATATCTGGCGCCGGCGCGATCACCTGCCGGCTCTATCAGAAGCTCGCTCCGGCCGCGGAGGTCACGATTGCCCCGGCGCTCGGCACGCACCGCCCCATGACCGCGGCGGAGCTCTCAACCATGTTCCCCGGGATGCCCCATGATATCTTCCTCGAGCACCGGTGGCGGGACCCGCTGACGCATCTCGGGGACGTGCCGTCGGAATTTGTTGAGGGCCAGTCGGGCGGGGAGCTGCGCTTTCCCATCCGCTGGGAGGTCAACAAGCGCCTGCTCGAGGTCCCCTGGGACAGGATCATCTCCATCGGCCAGCTCCTGCCCCACGAGGTGTCCGGGATCTCCGGCCACAGCAAGAACATCGTGGTCGGCCTGGGCGGCTCCGACGCCATCCACAAGACGCATTTCTTCTCCGCCGTCTATGGCCGCGAGAAGATCATGGGGCGGGTCGAGTCGCCGGTCAGGAATATCTTCAACTACGTGGCGGAGAACTTCCTCCGCGGCCTGCCGACCACCTATTTGATGACCGTGCTCGGCCGCGATGAGACCGGGGGACTCGCTACCAAAGGCATCTGGGCGTGCGATGGATACGAATCCTTCCCCAAGGCCGGGCGGCTGTGCCGGCGGCTGAACATCACCTTTCTCGATGAGCCCCTGCCGAAAATCATAGTTTACCTTCCTCCCCATGAATACAAGTCCACCTGGGTCGGAAACAAGGCCGTCTATCGCACCTGCCTGGCGCTCGCGGAAGGCGCCGAGCTCGTCGTCATCGCTCCCGGTGTCGTCGAATTCGGCGAGGACCCGGCGATCGATGCGCTGATCCGGAGGTACGGCTATCGCGGCAAGACAAAGCTGATGGAGGCGGTCGAGCGGCGAGAAGACCTGCGGTCGAACCTGGGCGCCGCCGCCGCCCTGATCAACGGCTCGGGCAACGGCCGGTTTTCGATCACCTACTGCACGAACGACCGGGGCGGCGGGAAGGGGCTCACCCGGCGCGAGGTCGAGAGCGTCGGCTACCGCTTCTCTCCCTTGGAGCCCGCCCTCGAGCGGTACGATCCCGCACTGATGAAGGACGGGTTCAACATGCTGAACGACGGCGAGGCCGTCTTCTACATCTCCAATCCCGGCCAGGGGCTCTGGGCGGTCCGGTCGCAGTTCGGAGACTGAACCTGGACCGGGCGCGCTAGTTCGACAGCCTCACTCCCAATTTGAGCGACGCGCCCGGCGTGCCGTAGCCGTAAACCATCTCGTGTTTCGCGTTCAGGGCGTTGTCCAGGCGGGCGAAGACCTGGATGCCGGGCCCGGCTAGATAGGTGAGGACACCGTTGAGGAGGGAATAGGGGGAAAGTGTGACCGGCACGGACGAAATCCCGGTGTACTCGATGTCCCGGCGATTCCCCGCATAGTCATAGGACAGCGAAGCGCTCCAGCGGCCGGTGAAATCGCAGTGGGCCAGGATGCTCAGGTTGTTCCGCGGGCGCCGGAGCAGTCTTTCTCCGGTGACGGCGTCCCGCGCGTCGAGATGGGTCAGGAAAACGCTCAGGGAGAATTCCCGGAGAGGCCTTACCTCGACTTCCGCCTCGACGCCCCTGGACAGTGCCCGGCCGATATTGACATATCCTTCTGAGAACGAGAAGTCGATCAGGTTCTTGAAATCGTTGCGGAAGTAGGTGAGGGAAGTCCTGACCAGGTCGCCTCCCCAGGTTTGATCGACGCCGGCGTCCCAGCCCCTGACCTTCTCCGGCCTCAGGCTCCGGTTGCCGATGGGGCCGTAGATCGTGCTCGGCGCGTAGAGCTGATAGAGCGACGGCGCCTTGAATCCCGTGGCCAGGCTCGCCCGGAGTTTGGTGCCCGTTTCCCGGATGACGAAGGCCGGGGCGAGGCGGTAGGTGACGGCGTCTCCCGCCCGGCTGTGATGATCGTACCGGATCCCCGCCGTGGCGAAGAAACGGCCTCCCAGCCGGACCGAATCCTGGACGTACAGCCCGGCCGCCCCCGCTCTCTGGAGAGGGAACAGGCTGGGGAAATCCATCCCGGAAAAAGCGTAATTGTATTCGGATTCCCCCCGCTCCTGCCTGAGCTCGAGGCCGGCGGTTATGGTGTTCGAGGCGTGGACGAAGAAATTGTTCTGCCAGTCGAGGGACAGCAGGCGGCCCCGGAAGTCGCCCGTCTCCGATTCCAGCGGATGGAAATCGTCGGCCGGGTTGTCATGCATCCGACGGGAATCCGTGACCGCCATCGCCAGTCTCTGCTCCCAGCGGTTCTCGAGGAAGAGACCCCGGAGCTGGGTTTTGAGGAAAAGCGACCGGTAGTCCTGCCGGTTGTTGGGGTCGTCCCCGTAGGCGCCGCCGAAGTTATCGATGTCCGTCCTGGCGCCGACCGCCCGGCCGACCACCTCCAGGTCGAGGCTCTTCGCAAGCGAGACCCCGATTCTGCCGGACAAGGAAAGGTTTCGGTAGCCGTCTTTTTCCGAATTCCCGGCCCTCAGGGCGGAGGCGGCGGAGATGCCGCGGCTCGTGAATCCGGTAACGCCGAGGGAATAATCGACCGGGCCGGTCGAGCCGCTCAGGCCGGCTTGGCCGGAGTAAGTTCCGTAAGAGCCGCCGCTCAGGCCCAGCGTCCAGCGGGCGGGGCCCCGTCCGCGCTTGGTGATGATGTTGACGATGCCCGCCAGCGCGTCCGACCCGTAGAGCGGGCTCTGCGGCCCCCGGAGGATTTCGACCCGGTCGATGTTGTCGAAGCGGAGATGGGCGAGGTCGGCCGAGCGCGAGGGATTGACCGGGTCGTTGAGCGCGACGCCGTCGAGGAGAACGAGGGTGTGTTCTGAGTTCGCCCCCCGGAGGAAGACCGAGGCCGCTCCGCCGGGGCCGCCGTTTTGGGTCACGGAGACGCCCGCGCTCTCGCGCAGGGCCTCCAGGAGGAACTCTCTTTTGGATCTTTCCAGCGCCGCTCCGGAGATGACGCTCACCGAGCTCCCCAGCTCCCGGGCCGGCGTCTCCAGGCGGGTCGCCGTGACGACGATCTCGTGGCGCTCGGCGGGCGGCGTTTTTTGCTGGGGGCGGTCCTCCGGCAGCAGGCATAATGGAAAGAAAATCAGCACCAGATAAATCAGAAATGACCGCGGTCTGCGCATCGAAGTCTCCCGGCCCCCGCTGCCGCCTGGGGCGCTCGCCTTCGGTGTGCGCCCGTCCGCCGGTAAATAAAAAATCAACCCGACCTTCCACCCGAAGACGGGCTGGCCAGGTTTAGAGCCGGTCTCCTGACTCCCGGATCCTTCTCACCCCAGGCCTTCCTTTCCGTTGAGACTCGGAAAGTGGCGTCTTCTGGGATTCGTCCCCGGTTACAGTAGCGGGGGCTGTGTCCGTTTCCCACGGACTTCCCGGCGCTCTAAACCTTGAAGTTCATTGTCAAAGAACAAAGATAATATAGGGAAGGAGGCCGCCCTTGTCAAATCCGCGGATAGATAGACAGCCCGCCTTCCCGTTAGGTGGCGGGAAGGCGGGCTGTTGAGGGAATAGATGGATAAGTTACAGCTGTATCTGTAACTCCTGGAAAAAAGGAGGGTAAGAAAGGAGGCGCGTTCTTGGCTTGCTTTTCTCGCCGCTCTTTTTATTCATCTCATAGAGATATACGCAGGCAGCAGGAATTAAGTTGCAGGAAAAGTCAGGAAACGGCGGCCTCAGGCAGACAACAAGAGCATTCCGAGCTGAAGCTTGGTTTTCCCCTTGACGACATTTTTAATTATACCACGAATCGTGGATGAAGGCAAGCTTTTTTCGAAATATTTTTACTAATTCGCTTTTGGCAGGCGAAAGTGCTGTTTTTCCCCTGGAAAACCCGGGCTCCTGACATAAATAGCGGTTCGGCGGCCCGGCGAGGCTGACTTTTCCGGCCTTTTTTGACGGAGTTCTTACCTTTTTTATAGAATGAGCCAAAGGAGCAAGGAAATGAGCATGGACAGTGACGAGTTCCGCCGGGCCGGCCATGAGTTTGTGGACTGGGTCGCCGATTATTTCGAGAGTGTCGAGAAATATCCTGTTCTCTCCCAGGTCGGCCCCGGGGACATCAAGCGCCGGCTGCCTCCCGCGCCTCCCGGGCTGGGCGAGCCCATGAACCGGATCTTCCAAGATTTCCAGGACATCGTTCTTCCCGGGATCACCCACTGGCAGCACCCCTCCTGGTTCGGCTATTTTCCGGCCAATAACAGCCCCGCCTCGGTCCTGGCCGAGCTGCTCACGGCGGGGCTGGGCGCCCAGTGCATGGTCTGGCAGACATCCCCGGCCGCCGCGGAGCTCGAGGAGGGCGTGCTCGAATGGCTCCGCCAGATGCTCGGGCTGCCCGCCGGGATGGCCGGGGTCATCCAGGACACGGCCTCGACGGCAACGCTCTGCGCCCTCCTCTCGGCCAGGGAAAAAGCCACCGGTTTCGAGGCCAACGAGAAGGGGTTGAGCCGGAAGCTGACGGTCTACGCTTCGGATCAGGCCCATTCGAGCGTCGAAAAAGGCGTCAAGATCGCCGGCTACGGGCGGGAAAACCTGAGGTATATTCCCACCGATGACGCCTATGCGATGATCCCCGGGGCGCTCGACCAGGCCTTGGCAAGGGACGAGGCCGCCGGGTTCCAGCCCGCCTGCGTGGTCGCGACCATCGGAACGACCTCCTCGACGGCGGTCGACCCGCTCGCCGAGATCGGCGGGATCTGCCGGCGCCGCGGCGTCTGGCTCCACGTGGACGCGGCCTACGCCGGCTCGGCGGCCATCCTGCCCGAGCTCCGGTGGATCGTCCGGGGCGCGGAGCTCGCGGATTCGTTCGTCTTCAACCCCCATAAGTGGCTCTTTACGAACTTCGACTGCTCGGCCTATTACGTCAAGGAACCGGGCGACCTGATCCGGACCTTCGAGATCCATCCCGAGTATCTCAAAACCGGGATGGACGCCAAGGTCAAGAACTACCGCGATTGGGGAATCCAGCTCGGCCGCCGGTTCCGGGCCCTGAAATTGTGGTTTGTCATCCGGTCTTATGGCGTCGAGGGCTTGCAGGAGATTCTCCGCAAGCACATCCGGTTGGCCGGAGAGTTCAGGGGCTGGGTGGAGGCCGACGCCCGGTTTGAAGTGATGGCGCCCACGCCCTTCAGCCTGGTCTGCTTCCGCCTGAACGACGGGCGGCCCGAGGCGGAGCTCAACGCCCTCAACATGTCGCTTCTCAACGCCGTCAATGCCTCCGGCCGCGCGTTCCTCTCCCACACGACGCTGCGGGGCCGGTGCGTCCTGAGGCTGGCCGTCGCCTCCCGGACGACGGAGGAGCGCCACGTCGCCGCGGCCTGGGAGCTCATCCGGAAGAAAGCCGAAGAGCTCCTCGCTCGCCCCTGAATCCCTGACTCCTCCACGGGTCCGCCTGGAGGCGCAAACCGGAGCTCCCAAGGCCCCGTGTCTTTCGTAAACGCATAAACCTGTTGACTTTTCATCTTGCCTGAACTATTTAATAGACATCTTTCAGCGTTCCGCCGGGCTCATGAAAATCGACTCACGGGCGTTCACCCGACAGGGGCATCCTTCTTCAAGAAAAGCTATGGGCGCGGCGCGTCCACTACCTGGCGCCGTCTGGATAAGCCTGAGCGGTTTATCTTAAGTCATAGGCTTCGAGGGTCGGCCTTGGAGTGGGAAGGAGGGGCCATCATGAAAAAGACCGCGATCGGGTTTTTGGTGCTTTTTGTCTTTGTCGGCTTGACGGTTACCGGGCACTCCCGACGCGCTGCCGCCGGGAGCTTGCCGCCGGGACAGCAGGGGATATCCCGTACCCGGGCTATCAATCCGGATGGGTCAAGCCCTGCGGCACCCGCGGTGGTTTCGACCGTGCATTCCAACCCGGATTTCGGGCAGGTGCCGCTCTATTTCATCGCCAATGCAGGGCAGGCCGATAGAAACGTGGATTATTATGTGCAGGGGGCGGATAAAACCATCTCTTTCGGCCCCGGCGGCGTCACCTTTTCCCTCAACAAACCCCGTAAAGAACGATCGCCTGCCGCGCGGCGCCCCGGTCCGGAAGCACCGGGGACAGTTAACAGAGAAGGCGCCGGCACGTGGGGTGTCCGGCTGGACTTTATCGGAGCCAACGCCGAAGTCAGGCCGAAGGGCGGTGACAAGACGGACGGCGTAGTATCCTATTTCGAAGGGAAGCCAGAGGACTGGAAAACGGGCATCCCGACATATTCCCGGTTGGTATATTCGAATCTCTGGCCCGGGATCGACCTGGCCTATTCCGGGACGGTCAATCAATTGAAATACGAGTTCGTCGTCGCGCCCGGCGCCGACCCCGGCCTGATCAGGCTGGCCTATCGTGGGGCGAGTGAGTTTAAGATCGGCGAGTCCGGCCGGCTCGAGCTGGGCACGCCTTACGGCGGTTTCGAGGACGGCGCGCCCATCGCTTATCAAGAGATCGATGGGCGCCGCATTCCGGTATCGATCGCCTATGCTCCGGGTGAGCCGGACCCAAAGAACTCGTCCTTCCCCTACGGTTTCCAGGTCGGAGAATACGACCGCACCAGGCCGCTCATCCTCGACCCGGTCGTGCTGGTCTATTGCGGCTACGTGGGGGGATATAGCGATGAAGAGGCCTACGACTTAGCCGTCGATTCAACAGGCAATGTCTATATTGCCGGGTACACCTGGTCCGATCCGGACACTTTTCCCGTCATTGTGGGTCCGGACCTCACTCGCGCGGTCAACTATGATGGTTTTGTGGCCAAGCTCAATGCTTCCGGGACGGCGCTGATCTACTGCGGCTACATCGGAGGAGATGGTTTCGATGAGTGCCAGGGAGTCGCCGTTGACGCCTCGGGCAGCGCCTACATTACGGGCTTCACGACGTCCAGCCAGGCGACCTTTCCGGTTTTGACAGGCCCTGATGTGACTCATAACGGGTTCGATGATGTCTTCGTGACCAAGGTCAATCCCTCGGGAACGGCTCTCGTTTACAGCGGGTATATCGGAGGGTCCGACCAGGAGTGGGCCCGCGATATTGCCGTTGACGGCTCGGGAAACGCTTATGTCACCGGGACGGTTCTATCAACGCAGGCCACTTTTCCCGAGACGGTGGGCCCTGATCTCACTCATAACGGCGGCAACGATGCCTTCGTCGCCAAGGTCAACGCGGCCGGTTCAGGGCTGGCCTACTGCGGCTATATCGGCGGCTCCTCGAGTGACATTGGGTATGGGATCGCGGTCAGCAGCACGGGGAATGCCTATGTGACCGGCTACACGCAGTCCGCGGAAACGACGTTCCCCGAAGCCGTCGGTCCCGACTTGAATCACAACGGGGGCGTCGACGCCTTCGCGGCCAAGGTCAACGCGGCCGGCAACGCTCTCGTCTACTGCGGCTATATCGGGGGCTCCGGCACCGATTACGGCTATGATATTGCCCTCGACAGCTCTGAAAAGGCCTATGTCGTGGGGGAAACCTACTCCTCCGAGGCCACGTTTCCCCTCCTTGTCGGCCCCGATTTGACCCATAATGGCGGTTACGACGGTTTCATCGCCAAGGTCGGCGTGGCTGGTACGGCTCTCGTTTACAGTGGCTATGTCGGCGGTACGGACTGGGACGGAATTTACAGTGTCGCCGTCGACGGCGCCGGGAATGCTTATGTCACCGGCTACGCGTATTCTGATGAAACGACTTTCCCGGCTTCCGGCGGCCCCGACCTGACGCATAATGGCGATGCCGACGCGTTCATCGCCAAGGTCAATGCCTCCGGCGACGGCCTGGCGTACTGCGGTTATCTCGGAGGGCCCGATGAAGATCAGGGCTACGGGGTGGCCGTCGATACGGCGGGTAGCGCCTATGTTACGGGCTACGCGAACTCCCTGGAGCCCGATTTCCCGGTCTATATCGGACCCGACCTAACCCACAATGGCAGCGAAGATGTTTTCGTCGCCAAGATCGTCGAAGAGCCGCTCTGGAAGCCGCACCACGCGGTCGGGGATTTCGATGGTGACGGCGTGGACGAGGCGGCGGTGGATTTCGGCGGCCCCGGAGCCTGGATGTATGACAGCGGCGCCTGGTCGCAGCTTACCGCCGCCAACCCCGAGAGCCTGCTGGCCGCCGACGTCGACGGAGACATCCCGGACGAAATCATCGCCGACCTCGGATTCAGCGGGCTCTGGCTGTGGAACGGCGGCGCCTGGAACCAGCTCAGCGCCGTGAATGTGGAGAGCTTCGCGGCCGGCGACACGGATGCCGAGGGCATCGACGAGGTCGTGGGCGATTTCGGGCCGTCCGGCCTGTGGCTGTTTGACGGCGGGAATTGGACGCAGCTCAGCGGGGTGAACGCGGACTACGTGGCCACGGCCAACCTGGATGCCGCCGGGGGAGACGAGATCATCGGCGACTTCGGGTCCACCGGCCTCTGGTTCTGGAATGCCGGCTCTTGGACCCAGCTCAGCGGCGTGAACGCGGACTACATGATGTTCGGGGATACGAATGGACTCCCCGGCGCTGAGCTGGCGGGGGATTTCGGTCCCACGGGCCTTTGGCTCTATGGCGGCGGGTTGTGGACGCAGCTGAGCGGCGTCAACGCGGATTATGCCATCGCCGTCGATGTCGACGGCAGCGGGGACGATGAGATTTTCGGCGATTTTGCGGCGACGGGCATGTGGCTCTGGGATAGCGGATCCTGGACGCAGCTGAGCAACATCAACCCGGACTTCATGATCGGGGCGGACACGGACGGCGACGGGGCCGGGGAGGTCGTGGGGGACTTCGGGACACTGGGCATGTGGCTGGTCGATGGCGGGTCCTGGACGCAGATCAGCGGAGTCAATCCCGATTATATGTATGCCGCGGATGTGGACGGCGATAACGCCGCCGAAATCCTCGGGGATTTCGGCTCGCTCGGCATTTATTTGTGGGACGCCGGCGCCTGGTCCCAGATCAGCGCTCTCGACCCCGAATGACGGCGGCCGACCCCTCCCCGGAGCTAGCGCTTCGGTTTAAAGAGCCCGGACTTTTTTGAGCCCAGCAGCCCGGCCCGGACGAGGTCGGGGTCGGCCGGGTTGAGCGCCCGGACCATGGCGGGCGTCAGCACCCGGAGGTGCGGCGCCTCGTCCAGGGCGTCCCCGATATAACCCAGGTCCTCGCCGGTGGTCGTCCAGCCGCGCCTGTCGAACCGGGTGAGGTCGAGGGGCCGGGAATAGCTGCGCATCGTCTTCTGGCCGATGGCGTTGAAGTAGACGTCGAAATAGGACATGACGAGCTCGCGGATGGACCTGTAGACCGGCTCCCGAAACCTGATGACGGTGAAGTTCGACTTGGCCACGGCGCCCCAGTGGCCGCGCTCCCTGAGCACGGCGATGACGTGATCGTCGTCGTTCCAGGAGCGGATGTCCACGAGGAGCGGGCGGTGGCCCAGCTGCCGGAGCGCCGCGGCGGCGAACAGGGCCCCCTCGAAACAGTTCGCCTTTCTGTCCCGGATCACCAGGCGCGGCGAGCTCGTCGCGTATTCCGGATCGTAGGCGATTCGATTGAGCCAGCGCTGGATCTTGATCGGCCGGTCGAGCTTTCCCAGGAGGTTGAGTTCGGCTTTATTCCACACGATCGTTAAGCCGGGGCCGCCGTCTGTCCAGGTCAGCCGTCAGCGGATATAGGTCAGCCAGCTCTCGTGCTTTTTGACCTTGCCGCTCACGGTGTCCATATAGAGATCTTTCAGGCGGGTGGTGACCGGCCCCGGCCGGCCCGGCCCGATCTTGTATCGCCGCGGCTTGACCTTCGGGTCCGAGCCGTCGATCACATTCGTGATGGCCACGACCTCGACGGCCGTGCCCGAGAAGAAGACCTCGTCCGCGCCCAGCAATTCGTCCTTCCGGATGGGCCCGACCTTGGTCTTGATCCCGGCTTCCGGCGCCAGCTCGAGAAGGGTCGTCCGGGTGATGCCCTCGAGAATGGACTCGTTGACGTCGTTGGTTTTCAAGATGCCGTTCTTATAAATGAAGATGTTCTCTCCGGGCCCCTCGGCGATCCGGCCCTCGAGATTCAGGAACACGGCCTCATCGCACTTCTCGGACCGGGCCATCAGGCCGCAGATGGTGGACTGGACATAGATCCCTCCCAGCTTGGCCTTCGTGTCCAGCTGGCTGCGGTGAACCCTGCGCCACGGGACGAGATAAACGCAGACGCCGTTGGCGGCCTTCTCGCCGAGATAGGCCCCCCACTCCCACGTCCCGATGAGCAGCTCGACAGGACAGAACTTGGGGACCAGCCCGAGATTCCCGTAGGCGAAGAACAGCAGGGGGCGGATATAGGCCGAATCCAGGCCGTTCTCCTTCAAGGTCAGCTTGATCAGGTCGGTGATCCGGCGGCGCGTGTAGGGCACCTTCATCATGGCCACGCCGGCGGAATAGAGGAGCCTGTCGACGTGCTCCTGGAGGCGGAAGATGGCCGGACCTTTGGCCGTGGGATAGGCGCGGATGCCCTCGAAAACAGAGCTCCCGTAATGCAGGGCGTGGGCCATCGGATGGAGATGCGCTTCCGGCCAGTCATGGAATTTTCCTTCATGCCAGTACTTTTTGGCCTTTGGGAAGTGCGCCGTGTCATTCATGCCGGACTCCTTGGCGGGGATTGTGAAGGGGCGGACGGGAAACGGCGTAGACAACGGGCTCGCCCGAGGGAAGGACGGACACCGTCGCTCTGGTTCTTGAAGGCGGCCCTCTTTAACTTAGGCGGTAGATTATCACATTTTTTCCGGGATTGTAAACACCCGGGAGCCTGCCATTTTTCAGGGCCGGCCGCGCCCTTGTCCAGCCGGTGTCTGGCGCGGTTCGTAATATACGGTCCCTTTATGCCGGACCCGGCGGACGCGTCCCCACCTGAGAAGCGACCGGAGCTGCCGCCTGACCCGGGCGGCGGTTGTTCCCAGGCTGGAGGCCATGTCCACGACGGTGACGGGGCGCCTCTCGATCATCGCCAGTATCTCCTGTCTGAGGTCGACGGCCGGCGTCGGGCGCTGTTTTTTCCGGAAATCGACGACCACTTCGGCGGCCCCGCCCAGCTCTTTCCTGATTTTTTCAAGCGCCCGGCGGCTTAGGGGCTTCGCCCATTTTTCGGCCGGCGGCCGGACGACCGTATTGAGTTGGACCCGGTCCGGACGGACCCGGGCGATCGCCCGCTTGAGGGCGGCCACGTCCTCCGCGGAGTCGTTCAATCCCTTGACCAGCATGACCTCGAGCCAGATCCGGCCCCGGAACTCGCTCCTGAATTTCTCCAGGCCGGCGATGATGCTTTCAACCCGGACCGACGGCTGAGGGCGGTTGACCTTGCGGAACCCGGCCGGGGTGGCGGCGTCGAGCGAGGGGACGACGACATCGGCCGGCCGGAGGGCTTGGCGGACCGATTTCCGGCCGAGGAGGGAGGCGTTGGTCAGGACGGCGACGGGAACGGAGGTCATCTTCTTGATTTCCCGGATGAGCGGGCCGATCAGCGTGTTGAGCGTCGGCTCCCCCGAGCCGGAGAGGGTGATGTGGTCGATGCGCCGGCCTTCGCCCAGGGCGCGCCGGATCTGCTCCAGGATCTCTGGACAAGTGAAATAGCGGGCCCGGCGGACCGACTTTTTGCTGCTTCTCCCCAGCTGGCAATAGACGCAGTCGAACGAGCAGGTCTTGTACGGCAGGATGTCCACGCCCAGGGAGAAGCCCAACCGACGGGAGGGGACGGGGCCGTAGATATGGACCGCCGCCTTTTCCCCGGCGCCGGGTTCAGGGAGTGTTTTTTTCAGCTGCCGCCTCGCGCCCATGATCCTTCCTCAGATTGACTCCGGGCTCAGCACTTATCCCGATAAACGGAGATGAAGCGGCGGAGCGACCGGTCGAAGGTCCTTTCGACCTGGTCGGGGAACAGGCAGGCGGGCAGCTCCTTCATGCTCCAGTGGTACGCGAGGCACTCGCAGCAGATGCCCTTGCGGCTGCACGGTTCGTAGGAGCAGGTGCATCGGTCGAGATTCTTATCGCTGCGGCACTTGTCCATGGGCGATTCTCCTCGAGGGGCGGTGGAAAATACAGGATACGGAACGCCGCCCTAAAACGCAAGCGCCCGCCGGCGGATTGTCTTGGCGGCACCTATCCGCTATACTGAACGCATTCCGATTGAGGCGCATCGTGAAGAGACCTGTAACCGGCGGATATGGCGAGCGGGAGGCCCGGGCCGGGCTGAAGGACCGGCTGCCGCGCCTGGAGACCTTCCCGAACCAGTTCCGCGATTACGAGGTCAGGATCGAGGTGCCCGAGTTCACCTCGATCTGTCCGAAGACGGGACTGCCCGACTTCGGGACGATCGTCCTGACCTATGTCCCCCAGGATTCCTGCATCGAGCTCAAGTCCTTGAAAACCTACATCAACGGGTACCGCAACCTGGGAATATTCAACGAAAACGCCGTCAACCGGATTCTGGACGATGTTGTCAGGGCTTGCCGTCCGGTGCGGGCGACCGTGGTCGGCGAGTTTAACCCGAGAGGAGGGATTAAAACCGTCGTCGAAGCCCGCTACCCGCGTCCGAACCCGGAGGCCGCGCGGCCCTAGGCTCCCTGTCTCGCCCCGCCTTTGCCCGATGACCCCGCGGAGCCGCCCGGTTCCCCTTCAGTCCCACCGACCGCTGCCGAGGCCATGAACAACAACTCCACGCGCCTGGGGGCCACCGACCTCCTGATGCTGCTGACCTGCTTCTTCTGGGCGCTGAATTTCACCGTGGTCAAGATCGCCCTCCGCGAGTTCGCGCCGCACGCCTTCAACGCCTCGCGGCTGGTGCTGGCCTCGGTCCTGCTCGTGGCCTATCTCTGGCGGAAAGGGGGCGGTCTGGCGGTCAGCCGGGCCGACCTGCTGAGGCTCACGGCGCTCGGCATCGTCGGCAACACCTTTTACCAGCTGCTTTTCATCAACGGCCTCCGCCGGACCACCGCCTCGAACACGTCTTTTATCATGACGATGTCGCCCATTCTCATCGCCCTGCTCGGCTCGCTCTTCGGCGTGGAGAAGATCCGATGGGCCGGCTGGGCTGGGATATTCGTGGCCTTTTCAGGCCTCTATCTTGTCGTCTTCGGACATTCCGGGGCGCCTTCCCTGGGCAGCGAGGGCTTGACCGGCAACCTGTTCATCCTGGCCGCCAACCTCTGCTGGGCGGTCTACACCGTGTTTTCCCGGCCGCTCCTGGCGAGGATGTCGCCCCTGAAGCTGACGACGCTGACTTTCGTCCTGGGCGCGCTGTTCTATCTCCCGGCCGGCGCCCGCGAGATGGCGGCGACGCGCTGGCTGTCCCTGTCGGCCGGCGGCTGGAGCGCCCTGCTGTATTCGGCGGTGTTCTCGTTCGCCGTCGGATATGTCATCTGGTACTCATCCGTGAAGCGCGTCGGGAGCACGAAGACCGGCGTCTTCGGGTACATCACACCCGTCTTTGCCGTGATCATCGCCCGGATCTTCCTGGGTGAAGAAATCCACCTTTACCAGATCGCCGGGGTCGTGGTGATTTTTGTCGGGTTCTATCTGACGCGGTTCAGGCAATGATTCGCCGAGTCTGAGCTTTTTCGTCAGTGGTGCGTCCCGCAGGTAGCTTAGCGCAGCCCCAGGATCTTGTGGAGCTGGAGCGAGACCCGGATGTTGGTCAGGCCGGCCGCCAGCGCCCCGTTGAGAATCCCCACCGCCAGCCGCCGGCTCCAGGCCCTGTTCGATTCGGGCTGGAGAATCACGGGCGTCGTGTCGGGGAATGACCGCCGCACTTTGAGGACCGTCCGGAGGCTCAGGTCGCGGGTGACGACGAGCTTGACCTCACGGGCTTTTTTAATGAATTCCGGGGCGACCCGATAGGACTTCGGCTTGGGCGAGACGGTCAGCCAGTCCACGTGGAACGGACAGTGACGGGTGCCGCTGGTTTCCACCTGGATCTTCAATCCTTCTTTTCTGAGAAGCCGCACCAGGCGCCTTAGATCCTGGAGAAACGGCTCGCCGCCGGTGAGCGATACCCAGACGGCCGGGAACTGACGGCGGATGTTTTTAATGGCCTCCGCAACCTCGTCCGGAGGCATTTCCCGGCCCCCTTCCCAGGCGTATTTCGTATCGCAGAAATCGCAGCGCAGCCGGCAGCCGGCGAGGCGGACAAAGATCGTCGGCTCGCCCTGGCGCAGCCCCTCCCCCTGGATGGACGGGAAGATCTCAACGATCCGGAGTGTACGTCGCGGAGGCATCCTCGGATTCCCAGACGGTCACCTCGATGACCGGCAAGTCCTTGGCGAGCGCAGCAAAAAAGTGGCGGGCCAGGTTTTCGGCCGACGGGTTGAACGGGAAAACCTCGTTGAGGAGCGTGTGGTCGGGGAGAAGGGCGGCGAGCGCGGCTTTGATCCTGGCGAAGTCGATGCCGATACCGGCGGCGTCGAGCTCCTTGGCCTCGACGACGGCCTCGACCTGGAAGGTGTGGCCGTGGACCTTCTCGCACTTGCCCCGGTATTCCTTGAGATAATGGGCGGCCGAAAACCTGTCCCGGACGCGGAGCTCCCAGCTCATCTTTGACCCTCCTTGCCCAGCCTCTCCAAAAGATGGTCCCGCGCGCCCGCTTCCCGCCAGGCCCGCCCGCGGAGAAGGCAGGCGGAGCATTTCCCGCAGGGCGCCTCTTTTCCGCCGTAGCAGGAAATCGCGTACGAATAATCGGCCCCGAGAGACAGGCCCTTCCTGATGATCGCCGATTTCGTCAAGCGAAGAAACGGCGCCAGGATGCGCAGCCGCAGGCCGCGGGCGCCGGCCGCCGTCCCGAGGCGCACGGCCCGCTCCATGGCCTTGACAAACGGCCTCCGGGTATCGGGATAATTCGGTGAATCGATGATGTTGAACCCGCAGACGATGTCCGGGACGGCCTTGGTCTCGGCCCAGGCCGCGGCCAGGGAGAGAAAGATGCCGTTCCGGAAGGGGACATAGCTTGAAGGTACGGCCGCGTCGATGTCGTCCGCGCTCCGGAACCGGGGCAGGGCGACGCGCCTGTCGGTCAGGGCCGACCCGCCGACCTGGCGGAGGTCCACCTTTATTATATTATGGGGAATCCGCAGGCGGCGGGTCAGGCGGCGGGCCATCGTCAATTCGACCCGGTGCCGCTGTCCATAATCGAAGCTCAGGGCCGAGACGCGGTCGTACCGGCTCCGCGCCCAGTAGAGGGCGGTCGTCGAGTCGATCCCGCCGGAAAACAGCACGACGCAGTTCTTCACGGAAAACTCTTTCTGCATCGATATTAGGAGACCGGCTCACTTTTTGCAAGCTGCCGGCGGCGGCTTGAGTTTTCAGGGGCATATGCTATCATTATGGCCCTCGATCTGATGACATGACCATTTCTGTCCGGTAGATTTTCCCATGAACAAGGAAGAACCTTTACCCGACAAGATTCGCCATACGATTTTCGGCCCGCCGCGGAACATCAAGGACCCCAAGCTCTTCCACAAGATCGCCCTGATACCGCTTCTCGCCTGGATCGGCTTGGGAGCGGACGGGATTTCCTCCTCCTCCTATGGCCCGGAGGCGGCCTTCCGGGCGTTGGGCGAGCACACCTATCTTGCTCTCGCGCTGGCTCTGGCCACGGCCTTCACGGTTTTCGTCATCTCCTATGCCTATTCGCGGATCATCGAGCACTTTCCGTCGGGAGGGGGCGGCTATATTGTCGCCACCAAGACGCTCGGGGAGAAAGCGGGGGTGGTTTCCGGGAGTGCGCTGCTCGTCGATTATGTGCTGACGATCACGGTCTCTATCGCCGCCTGCGGAGACGCGCTCTTCAGCTTCTTTCCGGTGAGCTTTGCGCAATACAAGATCCCTTTTGAGATCGCCGCTATCACCGTTCTCGTCGTCCTGAACCTCAGGGGAGTCAAGGAGTCGGTGACGTTCCTGGCGCCGATCTTCCTGGTGTTTGTCCTCACGCACGCCCTGATGATCGGTTACGGGCTCCTCAGCCACGTCCCGGACATCGTCCCGCTGGCCCAGCGTCTCCATGCGGACTATCGAACGGGGTTGGCCATGCTGGGCTCGGGCGGCCTGCTCCTCATCTTCCTGCGCGCTTTCTCCATGGGGGCCGGCACGTTCACCGGAATCGAGGCCGTTGCCAACGGGCTCCAGATCCTCCGGGAGCCCAGGGTCCAGAACGGGAAAAGGACGATGCTGTACATGTCGATTTCCCTGGCCGTCACGGCGGGCGGGATTCTTATCTGTTACCTGCTCCTGAACGTCCAACCCGCGCTGGGCAAGACCCTGAATGCCGTCCTTGCCGATGGCGTCTTTGGCGGCTGGACGATCGGGCCCCTTTTGGCCTTGATCACGATCTTCTCCGAAGGCGCGCTGCTGTTCGTGGCGGCCCAGACAGGGTTTGTCGATGGACCCCGGGTCATGGCCAACATGGCTGTCGACTACTGGTTCCCCCACCGGTTCGCCTCGCTTTCCGACCGGTTCACGATCCAGAACGGGGTGCTGCTCATGGGTGGGGCCGCCATGCTGCTCATTCTGTATACCCACGGGTCGATCACGACGCTCGTGGTGATGTATTCGATCAACGTCTTCCTGGACTTTTCGCTCTCCCAGCTCGGGATGTCCCGGTTCTCCATCAAGAACAGGCGCCGCGAGGAGAAATGGAAGAAGAACCTGGCCGTGCATCTCGTCGGGCTGACCCTCTGTCTGACCATTCTGATCATCACGACGCTCGAGAAGTTCCACAGCGGCGGCTGGCTGACCGCGCTTATCACCACGACGGTCATCGGGCTCTGCTTCCTGACGCGTGCGCATTACCAGAAAGTGCGGCGGGGCGTCCGGGAGCTGGATGATCTCTTGACCAGCCTCCCCGTCCGCGGCCCCGCCAACACGGAGCCGATCGACGCCGGCCAGATGACGGCCATCCAGCTGGTCAACGGCTATAACGGGTTCGGCGTGCACACCATGCTGACGATCATCAAGAACTTCCACGGGCTTTACCGGAACTTCATCTTCGTCTCCGTCGCCGAAGTGGACGTCGGCTCGTTCAAGAGCTCGGACGCGATGGACACGCTGAAGCGCGGCACGGGCGAGGCCCTCCAGAAGTACGTCGACCTGGCGCGGAAATTCGGGCTGGCCGCGGATTACCGCTTCGACCTGGGGACGGACATCGTCGAGACGGCCAGCAAGCTGTGCGAAACGGTGGCGCAGGAATTCCCCAAATCGGCCGTCTTCGCCGGCCAGGCCGTTTTCCGCCGCGCCGGCGTCCTCCAGAAACTCCTGCACAACGAGACCGCTTTTGCCATCCAGCAGGAGCTCCGTTGGAAAGGGATCATGACCATCGTCCTGCCCATCCGGATCAACATCTAGCATCCGGTTCGCTGGGAGAATATAATAGGCCGGCGCAAGACCATGAGCGAATCCAAGCTGGACCCGAACGGCCAGGGGATCTTCGCGCTCCTGGCGCGGGCCGCGGCGGGAGAGGAGATCACGGTGCGGGACGACCGGTGCGAGCTGGGCGCCCTCTCGGACGTGGCGGCGCTCGACCGCCGGCGGGGAGGCCGGCTGCGGCTGGTCGACACCGGCCGGTTCGATTCGGCGGAGCTCGAATGGCTGGCCCTGGCCGGCGCCGACATCTACACCTCCGATGAGTGCGGCCGGGCTCCGGCGGAACTGAGCCTCCTCGTCAAGTCCGCGGTCCGAGGCGGCGCCTTCGTCGCGTATTTCCAGTACGGGCCGTTGGCTGACTCTGTCGCGGAAGTGGCGCGGACCGGCGTCGACCTCCATGTCAGCAGCCGCGAGCGTCCGCCCGGCCTTGACGCCCTGGCGGGCCTCGCTCACGCCTGCCGCCGGGCGGCCGCCCGGCTGGTCTATTATCATCACGGCCCGGCGGACGCGGGGATTGGCGTCGTCGCCCGGGACGGCGGCTGGATCCATCTGGCCGCTGAATCCCTGCCGCGCCGTGAAGGCCTCGCTCCCTTCCTCGACGCCGCGCGGGATGCCCGGGCGGCCGGTTCGGGCATCGTCCTCCATGTCGATGAAGGGCTGGATGCTCCCGCGGTCGATGAATTCATGAAGGCC
>Ga0154742_1065_pt5 | contig 22895 bp, 13 predicted proteins | sample Rifle2008BG16ft_FD_105750 | JGI IMG/M metagenome (GOLD analysis project Ga0154742, IMG submission 105750) | Candidatus Aminicenantes bacterium RBG_16_63_16 | reverse complement strand
TGCACGGAGACACGCTCGAGGCGGCGATCCTCGAGCCGCGGGGCAGCCTGAGAATCTCCGCCGGCCGCCCTGAATCCCAGGTTCACGTCGAGGCGGTCCCGGGCGGCGCGGTTTATGCCACCAACCCGGGGAAAGGAAGCGTGAGCTTAGAGTGGGCATCAGGTCCGGCGCGCCACAAACTCGCCCTGAGGCCGGGCGAAACCAAGACGCTGCCCGACTGAGCTTCCTTAAACCTTGACTTCGAAGATCCGCCGGGTCTTGCCCAGGCTCTTGTCTTTGCCGGTGATGATGACGTCGATGTAGTATTCTCCGGGCTGAAGGTTGTAGGGAACGGCGAAAGAGATCTCCTTGAGCTTTTCCGTGTTCTCGATCGTCCCCCGGTAGGTTTTTTCGAGCTTGAACTCGTCGAGCTTCGCCCCGCCCTTCCGGTAGATAAAAAACTGGAACTCCAAGTCGACCCTGAAGCCGGCCCCCTCGTCCCGGAAATCGATGGCCTCCGAGGGCACCCGGACGAAAAACTCCCGCCGGGCGGGTTCATAATCCAGCTTGAAGTTCACGAACAGCCGCTTTTCGCCGCGGACGAAGGGAAGATCGCCCAGCTTGAAACGGTCCAGCGCTTCAAAGAAGTTCCCGGTGTAATGCCGCATGCTGAACGACCCGGTGTTTCTCTGGTCCACGAACTCGATGCCCAGGTCATAGTCGTAGTAGATCCACCAGAGGATCGGCCCCCGAATGTCGGGGTCGTCGTGAGTGACGTACTCATCAAACTTGTCGGGCGGGCCCATGTAGATGTAGATCCGGCCGCGCTCCGTCTTCCAGCCCGGCGTGCCCTCCTTGAACCGCTTGTTGGCGTATTCAATCCGGGCATAGAAGCCGTCCCGGAACTCGTTTTCCGGGGTGTCGGGGTCGGGGTCCCGTTTCCGCCAGAATTCCTGGATGTACTCTTTCCGCGTGGCCGGGTCCGGAAGATGGGTGAAGACGTCCTTCTCCTCGCCGGTCATGATCAGCCGGGCGTACTCATAAAACGTCCGGCTCTCGGGGTCGAGCTTGACGCCGGCGCCCCCGCAGGCCGCCGCGATGGCCAGGGCCGCCAATCCGGCCAGGTAGATTACCTTTCTCACGCTCATCGGCTGCCTCCACGGCTGTCTATTTCAGGCCTCTTGAAACCTCGGCGGCCAGGGACTTTACGTCCTCCTGGTTCGGGTTCATCTTCAAGGAAGACTCGAGGGCGGCGAGCGCCTCCTTGTTCCGGCCGAGCTTATGGAAACTGAACCCCAGGGCGTTCAGGACGCCCGTATCGCTGTTATAAATCTTGTTGGCTTCGAGGAGCGCCGCGACAGCCTCCTCGTGCCGGGAGGCTTCCTTGAGCGCCCGGCCCCGGAGCGAAAAATACTCGAACCTGAGGTTGGCGTCGTCCCTGAATTTTTCGACGGCTTCCAAGCACTGGTCGATCCGCCCCGCCTTGAGCAGGAACTGCGCGTAATCCACGTACCCCCTGAGGTAATCGGGCTTGAGCGCCAAGGCCTTCTGATAATAGGCGCCGGCCCTCTCCACGTCGTTGAGCCTGGCATATTCGGAGGCCAGCATCCCTAAGAACAGAAACCGATTATCCAGCGAAATCCCCTTGGCGTTGGCGATCGGGTGGCCCATGGCCTCGGCGGGGGAGAGGATCAGGTTGCCCTGGGCGGCGGCGACGGTCCGGTCCTGCCCATCGACCAGGGAAACCGCGAGATCATAGTAGTCCGGCTCCAGTCCGCTGGTGTCGAGCGTCTGAAAGACGGGGATGTTCGGTCCGGCCGGCAGGCTCTTCAGGAAGACCGTCTGCGTTTTCAGGTTTTCTGGCTTCCCGGAAGCGCCCCGGAGCGTGAGCCTGACCTGGCCGGCCTCCGAGAGGTCCGGCCCGGCATTCAACACCTGGAAAAAGCAGATCACCGTGTCGTTTCGGACAAAGGTGTTCGTTGGGTCGACGACGAGCTTCCGCTCCAGCGCCTTGAACGGAAGATGCATGTTGAGCGGGTAATCCTGGACGCGATAGCCGAACAGCGGCCCTGCGATCCGGGGCTTACCGGTGTCCGGCGGAACCTCGATGTCTTTCTCGAAAATCGAAAATTCCTTGCCGATCTCGTTCTGGAGAAGGATGGTCAGCTTATATTTTCCCTCGGCCACGGGGAACGAATCCTCGACGGACAGGCCGTTCGCCCGGACCCGGCTTTCGTCCTTGGGGTCAAAATAGACAGGGAAATTCCGGGTCGACTGGAAGATGAATTCATCGGGCGTCTTGCCGGGGACCTTCACGCTGACGCTGACCGTAAAGTCGGCATAGTACTGGTCGCGGGTCTCGTTGTACTTGGCGTTCACCCGCGCCGGCTTGATCGAATAGGAGAGGAAATTCGCCTTGACGATGGGGTCAGGAATGACGGCCACGGCCGCCTCGCTCTCGACGTAGTTCGTGATGTATTCGGTGGTCACCAGCCCGCGGTAGGACAGGAAATGCGTCGCGTAGGTGGGGTTGATGTCGGCCTTGGGAGATCGGATGATGTCGGCGATGAGCATCGTGTTCCGGGGGGAAGGCGTGTAGCCGTACCCGTATTCCCCGGGAATGAGGGAAATCGCCATGTCGGCCAGGGTGGGCGCCATCTCTTTAAGCGCGTCGTACTGCCCCTCGTAGTCCTCGGGGGAGAGCGACGCCACCTCGGGCGTCTGCCACATCAGGGACTTCGGCCCGTCGACGGTCGGGTCGTAGAGGCGGAAGTCGCCCGCGCCGCTCTTCTGGAAGAAGACCAGCCCGAAGTGATTGGGCAGGTTGTTCCGGCCGTCCGTGTAGTAGTACCAGACTTCGCAGGGAGTGATGCCCAATTGCCCGTAAAACCGTTCGGTCGAGGCCGGCGGGCCGAGGATGATGTAGAACCGGCCGCGGTCGGTCTGCCAGCCGGGACGGCCCGCGCCCCGAAAAAAAGTCCGGTTGGCATGATCGTAGCGCTTCTCGATCTCGGTCTTGTATTCGTTCTCCGGCGTCCCGGGGGTCGGATCGCGGATCTTCCAGAAGCTCTGGACGAAGATGTCCCGGTCGCGGTCGCCCGTCAGTTGAAAAAAGACATCCTTTTCTTTCTCGGTCATGATGTAGGTGGTCAGCTTGAGGAAATCCTGGTACTTGGGCGAAAGGTCTTTGGCTTCGACCTTGACGGGCTTGGGCTCCTTTTTAGGCCCCGATTTCTGCCCGGAAAGGACCGCGGGCAGAAGAAGAGCGCCCGCCGCCAAAAAGAAGAGGACGCGTTGTCCCCGGTTCATGCTTTCCATCCTACCACAAAACCCCCTGGTCTAGCGGCATCGGCGGATGAGCTCATCCAGTTTCGTCTTCTCCTCAGCACTGATAGAAGAATCGAACAGCGTCTTATATTTTTCCAGGCTTGCCAAAGCTCTGGTCTTATCGCCTTTTTCAAGGTACGCCAAGCCCAGGTTGTAGAGGGCGTTCCCGAACTCCGGGTCGGATTCCAGGGACTTCTCCCAGGCGGAGATCGCCTCGTCCAGGTTCCCCGCCTGCCGGTGCGCCGCGCCCACCCCGTTCCAGGCGGCCGCCGAACCCGGGTCGAGGGCGAGTGCCTTACGGAAGCGCTCGAGGGACTGCTCCAACCAGCGCCCTTCGCGCGACCGCGAATAAAATACCAGATAAACCGTGCCGAGGTTGGTCAGGGCTTTGGGAAAATCGGGGTCGATGGCCAGGGCCTTCTCATAGGACTTGACCGCCTCGTCGAGCTTTCCGGTGTTGGAGTGGGCGACCCCGAGCGCGTTCCAGACCTCAGGGTCCACCTCCTGCCTCGGGTCCTCCCGGGCCTGAACGGTCCCGATCACTTGATCGTACCGGCCGGCTTCAAGAAGCGCGCTCACGTAGGCAACGAAAATCTCGTAATCGGCCGGCAGCCTCTCCAGCCCCTGCCGCAAGATCCGGAGCGACTTCTCCTTGTCCCCTTGCTTCCTGTATATGAGGCCCAGGAAAGTATAAGACAGGTCGAAATCCGGCCGAGCGGCGAAGATTGCCTCGAGCTCCGCGACCGCTTCCTTGACCTTCCCTGCTTGATAGAGGGAGAAGGCGGCTTCCGATCTGTTGTTGAAGGGGAGGAGAGACTTGACGTCGTCTTGGGGCCCGAACGTTTCCTTGAAGGCCGTCTGCCTTCCGGTCACATAACCCAGGCTTCTGAGCTTTTCGAGCGCCCGGGCGTCGATATTCCCCGCCGATGCCTCCGGCGCCTTCAGCGATTGGCGCCGGATGAGACTCTCCAAACGGCCTCTCCAGGCGACGATCCCTCCCGGGTCTTCGAGCTTCCGGACCTCGCCAAAGTCCGCGTCGAGGTCATAGAGCTCGGGAAGCGGGGAATCGATGAATTTCAGGTTCGCTGAGATGATTCCCCTGAGAGGCGCCCAGCCGCGGCTATAGTAAGGGTAGAGGGATTCAAAATAAAGGGGCCTCGCGGCCAGCCGCTTTCCCCTGAGGGAGGGGAGAAGCGATGAGCCGGGGAGCGCGCGGGGAATCGGCAGGCCAAGGGCGTCGCAGACGGTGGGAAAGATGTCCTGGTGGGCGACCGTTTCCCTGACCTTTGCCGGTTTGAGCCCGGGCACGCAGATGATCAAGGGGACGTGGAGCGTCGTGTTGTAAGCCAGGTAGCCGTGCGTGTTTTCGCCGTGCTCGCCCAGCGATTCGCCGTGGTCGGCGGTCAGGACAACGACGGTTTTTTCCAGGCCGCCGGCCATTTTAAGAGCCTCGACCAGCGGGCCGAGCGAGGAGTCCGTATAGGCGACTTCACCGTCGTAGGGCTTTCCTTCATACCTAGTCCGGAAAGGCTCGGGCGGCTCATAGGGCGCGTGGGGGTCGAAGCAGTGGACCCAGAGAAACCAGCGCTCTGTCTTCTCCTTAAGCCATTCAACGGCCCGCCGGACGACGGCTTCGGCGCGGCGCTCGACAAAATCCAGGTTTTCGAAGTCCTGGAAACCGTAATCGTCGTCGTAGAGGTCAAACCCGCGCGCGAGTCCGAACCTCCGGTCGAGGGGATAGGCCCCGACGACCGCCGCGGTGGCGTAGCCCGAGGCCTTGAGATGTTCCGCCAGCGTGAGCAAGCCTTTCGGGACGATGAAGTTCGAGTTGTCATGGACGCCGTGGACGAGAGGCGTCAAACCCAGGAGGATGTTGGCGTGCGACGGCAGGGTGGTCGTCGTCTGGGCAAACGCGCGCAGAAACAAGCCGCCCCGGGCGGCGAGCGCATCCATCACGGGAGTCTTGACCCCCGCGCTGCCGTAGCAGCCCAGCCGGTCCGCACGGAGCGTGTCTATGGTGATGAGGAGAAGGTTGTGCCGGGAAGGCGCGGGAGGATTCGCGGGCAAAGTCGAGACGGCTGAAAGAACCGCCAGGGTCAGGAGCAAGCCGAAAAACGCCAGCCGGCGACGGGTCATCATTCCGTTCGGGTACTGACCGCCTATTTTTTCCGGAGGGTGTCGATAAAGCTTTTCACCTGGGCCGAGCGCGGTGAATCGTGGTCGAGCTTGAGGTATTTCTCAAAAGTCGCGACGGCCTCGTCGTTTTTCTGCAGGCTAATAAAAGTCAGGCCCAGTTGGTACAACGCGTCGACCGAATCCGCCTGGAGCTCGACCGCCCGCCCATAGTACTTGGCGGCGTCCTCGAATCTCGACATGTTGTAGAAATTCGTGCCGATGTTGTATAGAACCGTCGGGTCGTTGATCTTGTCGAACTGGATTTTACCGTACCACTCGAGGGCCTTCTCCCGCTGGTCGCGGTTGGTGTAAGTGTTGCCGATGAGCAGCATGGCCTCGCTGTTGGCCGGGTCCTTGGCCAGGATGTTGGCGTACGCCTCCTCGGCTTTGTCGTACTGCTCCATGGCAAAATAGCAGTTGCCGATATTCTTCGAGAGTAGATAAAAATCGGGATATTGGGCGAGGAGCGCCTGGTAGGCGGCCAGCGCCTCGAGAAATTTCCGTTCATCGAAGAGCGCGTTGGCCCCGGCCAGGGCACTCTTCATCTCGTCGGTCACGGAAAGGCCCTCGGCCTTTTTGAGGGTGACCCTGATTTCGGGGTTCTTGCCGAACTCGTTGACGGTGTAGCTTATCCCCTTGGGTACGAAACCGATTTTCGTGAAATCGATGTTCCAGGCGCCGCTCCGGATGCCGAACCCCACCCATTTCCCGTCTTTTTCGGTCGCCGTCTCGAACCCGCCGTTCGTGGGGACATGAAGGAGTTTGACCTTGACCCCGTCGACGGGCTTCCCGCCCTCATCGTATACGTGACCGAAAATGCGGCCTTTGCCCTGATACTCCTGGGAAAACAGAAACCCAGTGATGAGGGCGACGACCGCGAAACCAAGAATGGCTTTTCTCATGCCCGGCCTCCATTCAGCGTCCCCCGCCGCCAACATCTCCCTCTCCCCTCCGAGGGAGAGGGCCGGGGAGAGGGGGCGAAGAGTCACCCGCCATTCTAACACCGGCCGGGGGGGAAAAAAAAGCCCCTCCCGCCCGCCGGCGGGAGGGGCCTCGTGCTTCTCGTTCGATCAGGCGGTCAGATCTGGAACCGGACTCCGATCCTCATGCAGCGGGGGCTCAGGATCTCGTTGAGGAGGTTGTAGTTGGTGTCGTTGACGAACCTGTTCTGCGAACTGCCTGCACCGTAATAGTAGTAGGTCCCCCAAGTCTTCTGGTAGCGCCGGGCAACCATGTCGCCATTGAGGGTGTTGAATACGTCGAACATGATATAGATGCGCCCTGTGTCGGCGATCCGGATCATCTTCTCGGCGCGGAGCGTCCAGACATAGAAGTTCGGCAGCCGGTAGGTCTCGAAGGGCATCATCTGCAGGGTGAACGACTGGTTGGCCGGGTTGGGAAGAGTGTAGTTGGTGAACGTATAATACTCTGTCTGGATCCAGCCCTGGCGGATGTTGAAGGTGGTGCTGACGTCGAGCCCGAAGGGGAGCTGGTAGAGGCCGCTGATCTTGAACATCCAGTTGGAGTAGGCGTACTGGTTGATCTTGCCGCTCGTGCCGCCGAGCTCGGCCGCCTGGGGCTTCCCGTCCCACGCCCAGACATTGGTCGGGTCCACATAGCCCTTGTCCCCGTAGTGCTGGGCCTGGGTCTGCCAGGTGAAGTTGGCGTTCATCATCCACTTGTTGGACAGGCGCTTGGTCAGGACGATGTCGAATCCAAGGTAATCATAATAGTAGTCGGGCCGCGTCTGTCGCCACCAATACGGAGAATACGCTGTGGTTGTGGCGTTCTGATAGTAGTAGGCGTGCTGCGCGGATTCCTTCGTGTCAGTCCAACCATTCTGGAGCGGGGTGGTCATCCCGGTTGTGGTGTCCGGAATATCCGACACCGGGTTCCCGCCGCTGACATACCAGCTCTGATTCTGAACGTTGGTCGGGTTGCCGGCGGCGTCCTGGAAATACTTGAGGTTCCAGGAGAAATTGTCGTATTTTCTGTAGGTGAAGATGAGCTGTCCGCCGAAATCGGTCAGGATCTCCCTTTCCAGGGAGAAGATCGCTTCCTGGGTCCGGGTGTCCTGCGCGCCGTTGTCGATTCTTCCGTAGGGGTTCGTCAGCTTGCCCGGGTTGAGGGGGTCATAACCGCTATAGTAGTAGCCGGAACCATCAGTGAGGTTGCCGACGAAGTTGCCCGAGGCGTCGAAAGCATTGTACGCAGTATACAGCTTCGCCGTATTCCGTCGATACAGCCAGTAGAGCTCGTTCAGGTCGACCTTCCCGTCCTTGCTTCCTGCGTCGAGCCACCAGAAGCTCACCTGGCCGGCCGCGCCGCCCGGAACGTACCAGCTCGCCGGACCTGTGTCCATGAACCCGCCGTACTGGGCCCCGGAAAGTTTCGCGAGCGTCTTACCGTCGCCGAACATGTCCCAGGTCACGCCGACCCGCGGCGACCATCTGTTCCAGCGGTAAGGCTTCCCGTCCCAGGAAGTGCCCATCATCTTGGGCAGCTTGATCGCCGGGAGGAGCGAGTCCAGCTTGTCCGCGACCGCCGTGGAATAGTAGGTCTTCCAGACCGGGCTGTCCTTCTCGACGGCCAGGACATCGACGGCTTCGGCCCTGGGTCTCTGGTAGTCCCACCGCAGGCCCAGGATGACATTGAACCGGCCGAAGCTCAGCGTGTCCTGGGCGTAGCCGGCGTACGACCTCGTCATGCTCTCCCGGTAATAGCCTCTGTAGACTTCGAGGTACTTCCAGGTGTTGGGCGGCACATCGGCCTTCTGGTCGTTGTTCAGGTCGATGTACGGGTCTTTCGGGTTTTGATAAAAGCGCGTGTTGCCCGTCCATGTGGACCGGGTATAAGCGCCGCGGTCGGAGGCGTCGAACCCGACCTTGATATCGTGGCTGGCGCCGAACAGGGAGTCGTTGAAGTAGTTCAGCATAATGCTGTACTGATTGTTCGGCCTGTCCACCCAATATTGGGTCGCTTGGGAGCCATAATATCTTTGGGCCGTCCAGTCGTAAACGGCCTGCTTGTTGAAATCCAGGTCGGTCATGGGCGTCAGGTTGAACCCGGCGTTCGAGAACGCATACTTCGCGGACACGAACAGGCTGTCCCCGAACATATGCTCGTCCTGGAACTTGAGGATCGGGCTGCCCCAGTGGAAACGGCCGGCCTGGAAAAGGCCTTCGGGGTTTGAGGTCGATGTCGAACGTCCCCATTTGTACTTGCCGCCGACGTGGATGAAAGCCTCGAACCGGTTCTGGGCGATCGGCTGGATGTTCAGCTTCGCCACATAGTTCTGAAGCATCGTGTCGTCCCGTGTTCCGAATACGGTAAAGGTCCGGATGTCCTGGACGCCGTACGACGCCCAGATCCAGACCTTGTCCTTGATGACCGGCACGCCCAGGTTGAACCCGTAGTCCTTGACGTTGTTGATCTTGTTGATCCCGACGAGCTTTTCGGTCACCCATTTCTGCCTGACATTCCCATCCTTGTCCAGGAAGGTGTCGGCCTGGAAATAGCTGTCGGTCAGGTAAAACCGGCCGCCGAGCGAGGTCCTGTTTCCGGCGCGCCGGGTGACCATGTTCAGGGCGATCCCGCCGGTCTGGACGGTGACGTCCTGGCCGCCGACCGTGACGTTCATCTCCTCGAAGGCATCGAAGTCATAGTAGCTCGGCGACGCGCCGGCCGCGGACGGGTCGGTGATGACGATGCCGTCCATCGCCCAGACGTTGTCGGTATAACCCGCGGAACCCCGGGCGACCGAGCTCGCCTGCTGGCCGGACTCCGACCCGGCCGGGTTGTCGCGGTCGGTGATGACCGAGGGCGCCATTGCCATGACCGAGAACGGGTCGCGGGACTGCGGCAGCGACTGCAGCATGTCCTGGGTGATGTTGGTGGTGACCGTCGTCTTCTTGGTGTCGACCATCGGGGATACGGCCACGACCGTGACTTGTTCCTCGAGCACGCCCTGCTCCAGGCTCAACGTGACGTTGGTGTTGATGCCGACGTTGATGACCACGCCCTGCTCAATCTTGGACTTGAATCCCTCGAGCTTGAGCTCGATGGCGTAGTCCTTGGCGGGGGGCAGCGAGAGGAACTTGAAGGTGCCCTCGGTCGATGTGACAGTCGGCAGCGGCGCGGCGAACGGGCTGATCAGGGTGACCGTGACGCCGGGAAGCGGATTTCCCTGCTGGTCCTGGACTTTGCCGAAGATATTGCCGGTCCTGACCTGCGCCGTCAGCGAAACCGCCAGTAAAAGCACAAAAAGTATGGCTATGCTCTTACGCAATCTTTTGCCTCCTTTTCTTCCCTCACATATGTCTTAGCTTGGAGGAAATCAAACCTTTGCCCTGGAGTGATACAGCACTCCACCACGTTTCCTGGCTAAAGAAACTCTCTTTATCCCTTGTTCTCACCTCCTTGCCTGGCAAAAAGGTTACTGCTAAACGCGCCTGATATTTTATCATGCAAAAATTATGCCAACTGAAGATTCATCCAGCCGTTACGTAAATATTTTAATAAGAATAACTTATCTTTATTTTTGGAATGGCCAACGGTCCGCTTCGTCCAATTAATTGGATGAAAATTCAATAATTTGGAGGGAAGATTCCGGCATGGGAACGCCATTTCTGCGCTACCTGATGCTAGGATAGATAGAACAAAACGCGGGCGGATGTCAATAAAAAAATCTGCGGGTGTCAGTTGACGAAATAGCCCTTGCGGTGAAGGAGGGAGTAGGTCCGGTTTTTAAGGCGCACGGTAATGGTCTTGAAGCGGGTATCGCGCGGCCCGCCTTCCGGAAAATAATAGAGGATATAATAAGCCTCGGACATGGCCATCGCGTGCTTGAAACCGGCCACCGGGTTCTGGGAGCTGTCCACGATGCCCCCCGTCCCTTTGGCCGTCTCGGAAAAAGCCCTGAATATATCCTCGGATTGCTCGACCAGGACGATGCCGGAGACCCTTTCCGGCTCCTTGTTCATGAAGATGAGGTGGAAGACGGCGTCGGCATCGCTGAAAGTCCGGCCCAGCCGGTCCGCGTCGAGCGAGAGGTCGCGCCGGTATTCCTGGAACAGGTCCTGGAGGTCGGACATGACGTTGGGCTGGTCCTGGTAGGAGGCCAGCATGGTGTTCATGACCGCCGGGGCGACCTGCGGCCGGAACTCCCTCTGGTAAATAAAGAAGACATGCTTTTGCCCCGCGACCTTTTTCAGGGCGGCGGCGAAGGAGAGGATCTTTTTTTCATCAATCAGTCGGCTCTCCTCGACCCGCTGCTGCGTTTCCTTATACCGGTTGAGCATGAACTCGAGCTGCGGGACGGCCGAGAGCGAGACGTCGGATTCGATATCGGCGGATGGGTTGGCGCCCGAAATGTTGATGACCATCCGCCTCAGATCCTTGACCAGGCTGTTGTACTCGGCGCTTCCCGTCTTGATGTCCTTCTTGAGAAGGCTGTTCATGTCCTGGGCGATCGCCTCCCTGGGTTTCCTGGCCAGGGCTTGGGCGGACAGCGCGTAGGTCTTGAGCGGCGTCTGGAGGACGAGTGAGTCGGTGGGCGAAAGGACATCTTTGATCAAGTAATCGACAAGCTCGGCGAGCTTCGGGTTGTAGTCCGTCATCTGGAAAAGAAGGTAGAAGTTCCTGGAGACGTCGGGGCTCTGCTCCTGGAGCGCCTCCCGCCTCAGGATCGCCGACTTGCCGACCAGGTAGAGAGCCTGGATCTTTTGCGGGACGAGGTTTTCCAGGATCTCGAAATCACCAAGCGTGAGATCGTCGACAAACCTGTCGCCGTCCATGACCCGGACGGGAACCGCGACGGCAGGGGAGGAGGCCGCCGGCTGCTCCTGGGGAGCCAGCGGGCAGACAAGGAAGAGCGCAATCACCGTCCAGCGAGCGGTTTTTTGCATTATTTCTAATATAACCCCACTTCTGCCGAATTACAATTGCCGGACAAAAAGAGTAAGCATCTCCAATTATGAGATCACTTGATTTGGAATTGGGGGCCTGTCACGGCGGTCCCCCCTAAGTCCTCCCTCCGACCTCCGTCGGAGGCACTGACCTTTTCGAAGCCTCCCCTGATTCCACGGGAGTTTGGGGAGGTTAATGATCTCAAGTCGTCGTCTTGGGAAGTGCCTCCGTGCATCGGTCGGTCCGGGCTGGCGTGGGGGCCCGGGAAACAGATCTCAGGCTTTCTTTTCGATGAGGATCTGGAGGATTTCGAGCTCGTCGGCGTCGAACCAAACCTGGCCGCACGACAGGCACTTGTCGACGGGAATGAAATACTGGTAAGTGTACGGCCGAGCGGCCAGCCGGTAGCCGCAGGCCGGGCAGACCAGTTTCCCGGCCGCTTTTCCCCTCGATTTGCGGGACTTAACCGGGTTGGACAGGAATTCTTCGCGGAATCGGCGGGCCTTGGCCAGAAGCTCGGGCGAAAAGTCGAGCTCCCGGCGCCAAAGGATTCGTCCGATATGAGAAGCGTCCACGAGCTTCCCGCCGCAGCTCGGGCAGGACTTCACGGGAACGCCCTCGTAAAATCCGTCACTCAGCGGCTTCCGGCAGCGGGGACAGCAGTTATTACCCGGGCGCCCCTTAGGAGCAAGCGCACTGACCGCCTTCCCACGCTCTCCAGACGAGTGCGCGAGCCCCCGGGCGTCCGTCCTCAGCCTCTGGCTTTCCCACACCTGCTCGATGATATTGGCCGGCTCAAGGTTCGCCATCCGCGCCAGGAGCCGGACCCGTTTCATCAGCGGCGGATGGGAGTTGAACACCCGGCCGAAAAAGCTCTCTTCTTCATCGCTGCTCAGGCGCGGAGCGACGATAAAAAGCGGGCTGTAGGTCAGGCTGAAGTCCCCGACAAACGAGCTCTTAAGGTGAGCTTTATAGAGTGCCCTCGCGAGAGCCGCCGGGTTCCGGCTGATCTCCGCGGCGGCGGCATCGGCCAGGATCTCGCGCTCGCGGCTGAGCAGCATGCTGAAAAAATGCATCACGAAGGAGGAGAAGGCGACGGCGAGGTAGACGAGAATGGGCGGGGCGCCGCCCCGGCCACCTCCCGCAACCCGGTCTTCAGGAGGCACGTCGGCGGGCTCGAGGGCCGCCTGGATTCTCTCGAGAAAGTTGGCCAGCGAGCAGACCAAGGTGACGTAGAACGCATCGCCGCGCGAGACGTGGGCCAGCTCGTGGGCTGCCACGGCCTGGAGCTCGTCCCGGGTGCAGTCGGCGAGCAGGCCCTCCGTGACCGCGACCGCCGCCGCGCCGTCCCGCTCGACCAGGGCGAGCGAGTTGATCGTGAACGATGGGATGACATAGGCCTTCACGGCCGGCAGCCCCGAGGCGATGCGCATCTCCTCGACCGTGTTGGCGAACTGTTGATGATACCGGTCCGAGGGCTCGGGAGGCGCCGCCTCCAGCCGCTTCACGATGGTGGCCGCCCCGAACCTCCGCGCGTCGAGGTAATGGATGACGGCGATGAGGACGGACATCCCGAGGACGGCCAGCAGAAGCTTTTGCAGGAACGGGCCCGAAAGCAGCCCGGGTCCGGCGGCGAACAGTCCCACGGACGCGACAACGGCCAGGGAAATCAACCCGATGGACAGGAAATAAAATAAGATCAAACCGGCGAAGACAAGCAGGCTCTTCCGCCACTGGGAGCGTTGGACCTCGTAGAAATCCCGCGCCGCTTTCGTCCCCATCGGCGGCATGGTATAAAAAACGCGTGGCGGCGTCAATTCACGTTTTATCAGGATTGACTCCTGACTTTACATTCCCCTCTCCCTATGCTACGTAAAGAATCCCCTCTCCTTCGTCCTCCCCCACAAAAGGGGGGAGGAGAAGGAGCGGCGCGCTATGTCCCGGTTTCCTCCTCCCGGAAGGGATGGAGAGAGGACGTCGCTTTCTTACCTCCTCCCCTGGAGGGAGGAGGTCGGGAGGAGGGGGAAACACGATTTACCGGAGGTGCCCGAATGAACGCGAAACGAACCGGACTCAGCCGCCGGGAGTTTCTGTCAACGTCGGCCGTCGCCCTGGGAGCGGCCGGTCTGTCCATGGCGGACCCTGGCCGGAAGCCGGGCCAGGCGCCCCCCGGCAAGCGGAAGGTGGCCCTGGTCGGAACGGGCGGCCGGGGAAGCTCGCTCTGGGGAAAGGAGCTCCTCCAGAACTACGGCGACCTGCTGGAGATGGTGGGCCTCTGCGATATCAACCCCATCCGCCTCGAGACCGCGAAGAACCTGATGGGCGCGGCCTGCCCGACCTTCACCGACTTCGACCGGATGCTCCGGGAAACGCGGCCGGACGTCGTGGTCGTCACCACGATGGACTGCTTCCACGCCAAGTACATCTGCCTCGCGATGCAGGCCGGCTGCGACGTCGTTACCGAGAAGCCGATGTGCACGGACGAGAAAATGGTCCAGGAGATCATCGACACCGAGCGCCGGACGGGTAAAAAGCTCATCGTCACCTTCAATTACCGGTTCGGCCCCGACGCCTCGAGGATCAAGGAGATCCTCTTGTCCCGGGAAATCGGCGACGTGACCTCGGCCGATTTCCACTGGTATCTCGATGTCTATCACGGCGCCGACTATTTCCGCCGCTGGCACGCCTTCAAGCAGAATTCGGGATCGCTCCTCGTCCACAAGGCGTCGCATCATTTCGACATCATGAACTGGTGGCTGGCCGCTGAGCCCGTCGAGGTCAACGCCTACGGCGAGCTCCGCAAATACGGCTACAACGGGGAGTTCCGGGGCGAGCGGTGCATGACTTGCCCCCACAAGGGGACCTGCGAGTTTTACTGGGACATCACCAAGAGCCCGCAGGCAATGGAGCTCTACGTCAAGGCCGAGCCCGCCGACGGGTATATCCGCGATTCCTGCGTCTTCCGGGAAAAAATCAATATCTGGGACACGATGAACGTCCAGGTCCTCTACCACAACCGCGTGGCCATGAGCTATTCGCTCAATGTGTTCATGCCCTACGAAGGATTCACGGTGGGATTCAACGGGACCAAGGGCCGGCTCGACGCCCGCGTCTACCACAAGCAGCCGTGGAAGGTCGACAGCCTGGCGGAGTTCCGGATCACCGGGAATTTCGGGGCGACCAAGACCTTCGCCCTCTCCGCGGGGGGAGAGGGGCATTTCGGCGCCGACCAGCTCATGCAGCAGCAGATGTTCCGGAAAAAGGAGCCCGACCCGCTCGGCCGGGCGGCGGGGAGCCGCGACGGAGCGCTGTCGGCGCTGGTGGGCATCGCGGCCCGGCACAGCATCGAGCAGAAGCGCCCGGTCAAAATCGACGAGTTAGTAAAGATCTAACTGATAAGAGAACGGGTGGCGCGGCGACCATCCCGGGCCAGGAGGCGAGGGGACGTGGGCGAAGAATGTCATCCGGAGGCGAGCGGGCACGGATCCTCGAAGAGGAGAGCGAGCCGAGGACTAAGCGAATTTCCGCGCTGGGGAAATTCGCGAGCCTTCAAGCCCATGCCCCGAGCCTCCGCGGGGACGCGCCGTGACAGGACCCGTTCTCTCAATTAAGGTGGGGAGGTCCCGATGGCCAAGCGAACTCCTTTCCCGAGCGTCTTCTGGATCGCCAACTCGGTCGAGGTCCTGGAGCGTTTCGCCTACTACGGCATCTACATGGGGTTCGGCATCTACATGGAATACCTGGGCTACACCAAGGCCCAGCTCGGCATCGTCCAGAGCCTCTTTCTCCTCGTGTCCTACGTCGTCCCCGTGATCTCGGGCACGTTCGCCGACCGGTTCGGGTTTAAGAAGGTTCTTATCGTCTCCTACCTCGCCTACCTGCCCTCGATCCTTCTTCTCCTGCTCACCAAGTCCTTTTCCGGCATCGCCCTGACCATGCTCAGCATCGGGCTGGCCGCCGGCATCTTCAAGCCCTTGATCTCCGGCACGGTGAGGGCCGTCACGGACAAGACAAACAAGACCATGGGTTTCGGCATCTTCTACCAGATGGTGAACGTCGGGGCTTCGTTCGGCCCGCTCGTCGCCGGCAAGCTCCGGGCCATCTCCTGGAACTACGCTTTTCTGGCGGCGGCGATCGCCATCGGTCTGATGCTCCTCATCACGATTTTATTCTACAAGGAGCCGAAGCGGGAGCTCGAGGGGATCACCCTTAAAGACAAGTTCAGGGACCTGGGCACGGCTCTGTCCGATGTCAAATTCGCCGCCTTTCTCGTGATGCTGGGGCTTTTTTTCTGGCTCCCGTTCTGGGCGTTTTTCAACCTCCTGGCCGTTTACGTCGACCGGAGCCTCGATACGGCCAAGCTCTACCTTGACATCAAGGGCGTCCTCGGGACGGGCATCGCAGATTTCCTGTCGCGGGCCGATGAGACCGGGACGCGCCGGATACTCGGCGAGACGATCTCCCACAGCGGGTACCTGATCATGATCCTCCAGTTTTTCGTCTCCCGGACCTTCGAGAGGTTCAAGGCCATCCCGTCGTTTCTTTTCGGCCTGACCGTGGGAGCGGCCGGGTTCGCCGTCCTCGGCTATGCCCGGATCGGCGCGGCCGCCTGGGTTTTCCTGGGAATCTTCCTTTTCGCCCTGGGCGAGATGATCTCTTCGCCCCGCATCCAGGAGTATATCACCTGGATCGCGCCCAAGGAAAAGGCCGGCCTCTACATGGGGTCGAACTTCCTCGCCCTGGGCATCGGCGGCGGGCTGAGCGGCGTCGTCTATTCTTCGCTCTACGGGTATTTCCAGAAGGGCGGCCATCCCGAATACTGCTGGTTCGTGCTCGCCGCCCACTTCGTCCTGGGCATGGTCGTCCTGACGGTCTTCACCAAAATCTGGGGCGAATTTAAAGAAATGGAAAGCTAAACAGCGAATCTCGGTTTTGTCGACTCCCAGCGCCCGCCCGTAAAATCGGGATAGGGGACGGGCGCGCCGCCCTTGGCGATCGATTCCTCGGACAGCGGGCCGTTCGCGCTCATCAGCGCGGCATCATAGACGTCGAGCGGCGTCTGGGTTCTGTTCCGGACGGCCTCGATGAACAACTTGAGCTCCAGATAATCCGTACCCCCGTGTCCGGCCGCCGCCGCCTCGCTCCGGATCGTTTTCCACCACGGGTGCTCATGGAGCTCCTGGTAAGGCCCGAACGGCTCCCACTCGTGGTACTTCGGGCTTCGCCCGTGAAGATAGACGACGCTCCGGTCCTCGTCGTAGACACCCCCTGTCCCCTGGACCATCCAGCGGTTGTCGTAGGGGCGGGGGAGCTGCATGTCGTAGTTGATGGCCAGGGACTTTCCCTTTTTCGTCCGGACGACGGACGATACGATATCTCCCTGCTTGAAGGCGCGCCGGGCGTTCGGATGGTCCGGGCCGAACCGATGGAGGAAATAGTCGTTGATCCCCTTGACGTCCGTGGCCGTCGAGGCAATCCGGTCGAAATAATCGCCGCAGCCGATGTCGAGCCAGCTCAGGACGGGGCCCAACTGGTGCGTCGGATACTGGTCCCGGTTATGGTTGACGAGGTACTTGGCGGGCCAGCGGTCGAGCCCGGTCTGAGGGTCGAAGAACCAATGGTCGATACAGTCGTGGGAGTGGGCGCAGTGGCTGTGGATGATCTCGCCCAGGAGGCCGAGCCGGATCATGTTCAGGACGGCCAGGTTGTCCCGGCGAAAGCTCCAGTTCTCGAGCATCATGCAGGGAACCTTGGTCGCCTCGTGGGTTTTGACCAGCTCCCAGCATTCCTCGAGAGTGTAGGCGGCGGGAACCTCGACGCCGGCGTATTTTCCGGCCTTCATGGCTTCGACCGCCATGGGTGTATGCCATTCCCAGTAAGTGGCGATGATCACGGCGTCGACGTCGTCGCGCTCGAGCAGCCGCCGGTAGTCCTGTTCGTCCTTTCCATATCCTTCAGGTTTCTTGAGCCCGGCCTTGACGACGAGGTCTTGGGCCAAGGCCAGATTCTGCGGTTGGATGTCGCACAGGGCGGGAAATTCCAGACCCTTCATGCTGAGCAGGTCGCCGAGCAGACTCCTGCCCCGGTTACCCGTCCCGATGACGCCGACGCGGACAGGCTTCGGGGCGGCAGCCTGGGAGGGTGATTCTCCGTAAGGATAGAGAAAATCGGGAAGAACGGCCCCCGCCGCGGTCGCGCCCAGGGCGGCCGCCGCGTTGGTCTTGATGAATTCTCTGCGGCTCATCGACATGTGTCCTCCTCGCGGGTGATTGGCCTATCATGTCAAACGCGCCGCCAAAATTCAACCCCGGATATTTATTGACATGCGGGTGGAGCATGAATACGCTTAGCTTCGATTTCCTATGGTGAGGAGCATCCCCGACTAAACAGGATGGAGAGCCATGAACTTCAAAAAGTGCCCGAACTGCGACATGGAGAACCCCGAGACAGAAGTCTACTGTCTCGATTGCGGTACCAAGCTCGAGCAAGAAAAGGGTCCGCGGCCGTTTTATTCCCCCCGGCCCGCCCAGCCGGAGATGTCCGCCCCGTCACCGGGATCACCCTCGCCGCCTGAAGAGCTCGAGCTTCCGGCAACGTCCATCCAGCCGCCAACAGCGCCTTCGCCCGCGCCACCTGAAGCAGAGCAGCCCGTCCCCCCGACCGAGCCTGAGTTAACGGAGTCCGTCCTGACCGAGCCTGCGCCAGTGGCGCCAGCGACCGAGGCCGCGCCCAGGGAGCCTGTGCCAAATGAGCAAGCCATGCCCCGGCCGGAGCCAATCGACTCCGCTCCGACAGAGCCTGAGCCCGGCGGGGAAATGAGCGGGCTTGACACTCCAGCCGGCGAGATCCCGGCTCCTCCGCTTGCCGAATCTTCAATCGCCGCGACGCCGGCTGCGCCAACGGCCGCTCCGCCGGTTTCGAAGCCAGAGATAAAGGAGCCACCGGCAGCTCCTCCGGCTCCCAAGTCCGATTTAAAGAAGCGCCCGGCTCTCCCTTTGAAATCCGCTGCCGAAAGCCGCATCCCGAAAGCGGGCCGCCGGGGGATTCCCTCGATTCCGGCCGGGGCGCTCCGATTAGCCATGATCGCCCTGGGCGTCATCGTTGTCGGGGCTGTTGTCTGGCGCCTGGCTTCCCGCCCCGGCCGCCCCGCCCCGGTCGAGGCTGCGCCGGGCAAAATTGTCGTTGCTGTGCTGCCGTTCACGGAATCGGTCCCGGCGAGGAATCGAGAGTACTTTGGGGAGGGCCTGGCCGAGGCGCTGACCGATGGCGTAAACCGGCTGCCGGGCATCAGGCTGACCTGCGCCGCGTCTCCGTCAGCCGCAGGGGCGATCAACGCCGGCGCCGCTCAAATCGCGCAGAAGCTCGGCGCCGGGTTTGCCCTGACCGGGACGTTCGAATCAGGAGACGCGCGACTCCTGGTTACGGCCCAATTGCTCAAGGCCGCGGACGGCTCCAAGGTCTGGGAGAACCGGTTCGACCGCAGTGCCGAGGACCTTTCCGGCGTCCTCGAGGATATCGCCGGCGGCCTGGTCTCGGCGCTAGGGATTTCCGCGCCGGCCAGCAAAGTGAATGCGCTTTTCGGAGCTAGGCCCGTTGTTCCCGAGGCCTGCGACCTCTATTTTCGCGGCCGGTCGCTCGCCGGCCGGGGAGGGAAGGATAACCTGGAAAAGGCGGTTGATTTCTTTCAACAGGCCGCCGTCAAGGACCCGGCGTGGGCGGATATCCACGCGAGCCTGGCCAATGCCTATAACAATCTGGGAAGCGCGTCACTCTGGGCGCCCGAGAAAGCGTTCCCGGCGGCCCGAAAGGCGGCTCTCAAGGCCCTGGAGCTCGAGCCCGGGATGGCCGGGGCCCGTCTGGCCATGGCCATCCTCAAGTGGAGGTCGGAGTGGGATTTCGCGGCCGCGGAGCAGGAATTCAAGGAGGCCGTGCGCGCGGCTCCGGGGCAGGTCGAAATCCGCCGCGCCTTCGCCCAGTTCCTGTCATCGCTCGGCCGGCATGAGGAGGCTCAGTCGGAGATCCGGACCGCCCTTGCCTTTGATCCTGGCTCGCCCCGGATCGGCGCCGCTCTCGGAATGGTGCTCTATTTTGCGCGCCTGTACGACCAGGCCGCCGTCGAACTGGCCAAGGCCCGGGATGCCGGCCCCGCCGATTTCGAGCCCTGCCTGGGGCTCGGGCTGCTCCACATTCAGACCGGGGATTTCGCGGAATCGATCCGGATGTTCCAAATGGCGGCGGTAAACGGGGGGGACCCGAGGGAGATGAGCCTCCGCATCGGGGTTGTCCTGGCCCATCTGGGAAGGCGGACGGAGGTTGGGAAAATCCTGACCGAGGCCATTCAGGCCTCGAGCAAGACATATGTCTCGTCCGCGTCGCTCGCGGCGGTCTATGCCGGTCTCATGGAGCCTGACCAAGCTCAGGCCTGCCTGGAAAAGGCTCTGGCCGATAGGGACGCCTCCCTCGTCTTCTTGAAGGTCTCGCCCCTTTTCGACCCGGTCCGGAGCCGGCCCTGGTTCACCGAATTGCTCGGCAAAACGGGGTTCTGAACCCAGGCTCAGCCGACCACGACTTCCTGGCGCGTATCGTCGAAGGACACGCGCTTCCCGGTGTGCATCGCGGCGATGGTCATGCAGAGCGCCACCGAATGGTGGTAGGCGGCACGGACGTCCGCCCGGGGCGCCTTCCGGCTGCGGATGCACTCCATCCAGTTCCGCATGTGGGCCACCGTGCCGGGGTCCTCGCCCGTAACCGCAGCGGTCACCGCCCCCTCCTTCGAGGTCAAGGAGTACTCGGCGAGCCGGTTCTCCGGGAGCCCCATGACCGCGCCTTCCTCCTTCGTCAACCCGCCGTCGGGAGTGACCTTGTTGGTGTCGAGGTTGAGCGACCCGCCGTTTGAAAAATAGACTTCCTTCGTCCCGCCGCCCGAATTCGTCATCCGCGAGGCGTAGATTACCTGGAAGCCTTTAGTGGTGTCGTCGAGGGGTCCGTAATCGAACACCACGGCCACGGTATCGAAGTTTTTGCGGCCGTCCTTCCAGAAATAGACGCCGCCGTTGGCCACGACGCTCCGCGGCCGCTTGAGGTCGGTGTACCAGTGCACGATATCGATCTGGTGGACCATCCACTGGCAGGGAATCCCCGAGGAATACGGCCAGAACAACCGGTACTCGATGAACTTGCGCGGGTCCCAGGGCTCGTACGGGCGGTTGAGAAGGTACCGCTTCCAGTCCACGTCCTGCTCCTTGGCCATCTCGACGAGCTTGGGCCGCCGCCACCTGCCCGGCTGGTTTACGTTCCAGGTGATCTCGGCCGCCACAATCTCGCCGAATTTCCCCGACCGGATGTACTCGTTGGCCTCCATGTAGTTCGGGGTGCTGCGGCGCTGCGTCCCGACCTGGACGACCCGGCGGCTCTCGGTCACGGCCTTAACGGCCGCCCGGGCGTCCTCCATGGTGTTGGCGAAGGGCTTCTCGACATAGGCATCGCAGCCGGCCTTGACCGCCTCGATGCAGTGGAGGGCGTGCTGGAAATCGGCGGTGCTGATGATCACCGCGTCCACCTTTCCGGATTCGTACATTTCCTCGTTGTTCCGGAAAAGGGGAATGTCGCGTCCCAGCTTTTCCTTGAAGAAGGCAGCGCCCTCTTCGCGCCGGATGCGCCAGATATCCGACAGCCCGGCGATCTCGAAATTGAGCTCGGCCGCGTGCTGTAGGAAGGCGGGGAAGAGGGAGAACTTCCCCCTATCAGAAAAGCCGGCGATGCCCACGCGGATGCGGTCGTTCGCCCCCAGGATCCGCGCGTAGCTCGTGGCGGTGAGGCCAAGGGCGAGGGCGGAAGTCCCCACGCCCACGGTCTTCATGAAGTCCCGACGGGTTATCTTATGATGTTCCATCGCTCCTCCTGATATTGAAAATTATGACCTCAGGGCACGAGGGGCCGGATCTTGATGTTCCGGAACCAGACGGCGCTGCCGTGGTCCTGGAGCACGATGTGCCCGGCCCGCTTCGCCGCAAAATCGGGGATGCTCTTGAACTTGCTCGCCGCGACGCGGCTGTTGAGGTCGGCCGACCCGAGCTCGTATTCCAGGACTTTCGCGCCGTTAAGCCAATGTTCCCCGTGGTCTCCCTGGAAGACGACCCTGGACTCATTGTACTCGCCCACGGGTTTCAGGGTCTTGGCGCCGGCGGGCACGAGATCATAAAGCGAGGCGGTGGTCTGGTTGGGCAGGATGGCCGGTTGATAGTCCGCCGTATCATCCAGGCACTGGTACTCGAACCCGATGGCGGCATGCTGGGGGGCGAAAGCCTTCGACATGTCCTCTAAAACGTTGTACTTGAGCCCGCTGTTGCCCGCGGGGCTGATCTTCCATTCAAATTTGAGGTCGAAGTTTTCAAACGTCGCCGCCGACATCAGGTCGCCGCCTTGGACGGGCTGCCCATCGGCCTGGCGGGGGACCTCGCCGCCAGCGAGCTTCCGGATCGCGCCCTCTGCGACCACCCAATGGCCGGCAGGGATGGCGTCGAGTCCGACACCGCGCCAGCCGTTAAAGTCGATCCCGTTCCAGAGCAGGAGCCAACCCTCCGCTTTTTCTTGTTTGGTCAGCGCGTTGATTTTTGCCTCCTCGGCGGCCGCTGGAGGCTCGCCGGACCGGAGGCTTTCCGGCGGCGCGGCCGTTTCCTTGGGGCCGCCGCAGGAGTACGAAAAGAAAAGAGACAGCGAAACCGCCGCGCCGGCCTTCAGGGCGGTCTTGAAATGTCCGCGGCCGACGGCGCGGCGCTCGCGCCGGAGGCTTTTTCTTGAATTGAGCATTGTTGGTCACTCCTCGGCCTGTATAATCGCAAAGCGCCCGGGAATAATCAATACTCAAAGGCTCCCCGTCAAATTTCGTAGCTGGAGAAGATGATCAGCCGACGGCGTCCTTGCTCCCGTTCAGGTTTTTAACGCCGTGCCCTCAGCACTCTTCTCGGCGGCTGCGTAACTCGCGTGTCTGTACCACTCGCCTCAACTCTATTTCTTGTTTATCAGGTGCGGTTGCCCTTTTCTCGCCAGGAGCTCAATACATACTCGCCGTCCCCAAGACAGGATTCCCTCGAAGAATGCTTCGGGCAGGCTAAACCTTCAATGGTCGCTGCGGCCGCCGTCGGCTGATCATCTCCCGGGAATATGGCCGAGAGGGGCGCAAAAAAGTGTAGAAATGGAAAGGGAGTGCCTGTATATTAGGAAAAGAAAAGTGCTCGAAAAAAGCCGGAGTTTCGCAACAAGGAGCTCAGATGGATCAGTTAGAAAAAGAGATGCCGGGCCGACGGAAGTTCATCCGGACGGCCGCGCTGGGGATGGCGGCGGCGCCGCTGGCTTTTAAGGGCGCGGACGGATCCGCAGCCCGCGGGAAAACCGCCGCCCCCGCTTCCCATAAATTCCCTCTCGGACTGGCTTCCTATACCTTACGGGCGTTCGACCTTGACCAGGTCATCGATATGACCAGACGGGTGGGGCTCGAGAGGATCGTG
>Ga0154742_1112_pt8 | contig 22917 bp, 22 predicted proteins | sample Rifle2008BG16ft_FD_105750 | JGI IMG/M metagenome (GOLD analysis project Ga0154742, IMG submission 105750) | Candidatus Aminicenantes bacterium RBG_16_63_16 | reverse complement strand
GCGTCACGAAACTCATAATTAAGCCAAGTTGGGCAAAAACGACTTCACATAACGGATTTTGTCCTCATAACCCAGCCGGTGAGCGGTGAGGGCGACAAGCAACACGGTTACATGAGCGATCGTACAGTGGTTTTTTGTCGCTGCCAAACCGATCACCGTGGGGCGCTGCATGGAGATCGCTAGGAGACGCGAAAAGATCCGCTCCACGGATGTTCTCTGATTATAGACGAGTTTAAATCGCCTCGTTCCGTAGGCGATCTGATCACGAACGGTGGGGGTTAGGCGGATGAGATAGTTACAGCCCTTTTGGTTGAAGAACTTGGGATGTGCGGCCGGACAGTGAAGATATTGCCCGCGATATTTCTTACTCCAGTGAAGAGGACAGGCATATTGGATGTACGTTCTCCCCTTGACGGTCATCTTCCCCCTTCGGCGCATTTCCAGAAGGCCGGGACAGGTGACGATTCCTTTCTTGATCGTGAAGGAAGTTGGGGGAGTGGATCGGCGGTTTCGGGGAATAACGGGTTCAGCTTTCATCTCGAAGAAGATGTAGGAAAGGATCTCTTCGGTATCGTAGTTGGCATCCCCGATGACACATTCTGGCGAGAGGGCAAGAGATTCTCGAGCCTCCCGGAGAAGCGGAACGGCCTGCTTTTTCTCGTCATGGTTGGCCGGAAGAGTCTTCTCATGAAGAGGAAGTTCCGAGACCACGTCATTCAGAATGTGATTTCTGTATCCCCAGAACCAAGCGATCTTCGTTTGAAACGCCTGGGGGTAATGGAGGAGAACACCCAGCCTGGCATCGGGGTCGCCCGGGAGTTGACGCGTCTTATCGAATCGATTTTGAGCCGAGGCTTTGAGATTGTTTTCCTTGACGTTCGCCTTGATCGAACAGGAGTCCAAAGCCAGGTGCTTTCCCAAGATGACACCTTCCTCCATGAGACCACGCACGAGGGTAAGACGAACGGCTTGAAGTTCGGCCTGAGATGAAGTTCTCAGGAATTGAGAGAACCGCTCTTTGGAGGGGGCTGGCCGGCCTGGGCTAAAGCCAAGAACGTCGGCTATGGCAGGGTTGTTCTCAAGTTCAAAGACAAGGTCGGTCAACGACGGAAGACCGCGAAGGTTCTTATAGATAAGAGCTCGCAGAATGGCGTCCTGGGAAAAAGGAGGGCGTCCGGTCGCCTTCGGAAGATCCGGAAGGGAGGGCAAGTTTTCGAAGAGCTTTTCATAACGGACTTTTGGAGGGAGGTCTTCGGCCTTGAAAAGAGGAACATTTTTCATGGGTCCCTCGAGTTTCGTGACGGTCGGCAATAATCGGGCGTATCGAGGGTATCAAATAGACTGGGGTTAGGAGAACTAACGTACTCATTTTAAAAGATGATGCAGCGGATAAAAATGGGGCTGTCACGAAAGTCGTTTTTCCTAACCCGCATGCTTTTAAGCCTGCAAAAGGCTCAAAAAGCAGGCTTTCATAATGAAAAACTGTTTGTATAACGTTGATATTAAAAGGGTTAGAAGAAGTTAGGAAAACCGAAAAATGAACCCTCGTAAGTTATACATATAAAATGATTTAGAGTTTCGTGACGGCCACCACTCTTTACATAATCCAGTTTAGGCGGCACGCCGAGAGAACGGGTGGCACGGCGCCAGTCCCTGCCCGCCCGGAGCGACGGGGACCCCTCTCTTGACGGGTGAGGCGCGAGGACGGCCAGGGACGCGCCGTGACAGGACCCGTTCTTGTTCTCGGCGATTCTGAGAAAAAAACGCCGCCCGCTGCGTTTAAACGGGTGTGGGAATAAGCCTCGCTCAGATCCGGGAGCACCTGTCCAGGCTCCTCGACCTCGTCGGCCGGGAGACCCGGGCGTCGCGTGGATTTCTCGTGGTCAATGATGGAGACAGCGGAGCGGCCTTCGAGCAGGCGTGGCCGGAGCCGGAAAAATCGTTCGAGCTCCGGGCGGCCGGCCTGATCCGGCAGGCGGTCGAGGAAAAGCGCCCCCTGGTCACGGCCGGCGGGGAGGGAGCGGCGTGGCCGGGTGAGAGCATGCTCTGCCTGCCCTTTATCATCCGGCTTCGTCCCGTGGGGGCCGTCTGTCTCTGCCGCGATAACGGGCCCGCCCCTTTTACCTCCGCTGACCTCGAGACGTGCCATTTCCTGTGCGGTCCCATCCTGGCCGTCCTCCGGGAGCACTTTGCCCAGCGGCTGGCGCCGGCCGGTCCGACCGTCCTCGGCCCGGCCGACCCGATTGTCGGCCGGAGCCCGGCCTCCGAGGCCATCCGGGCGTTCATCGCCAAGGTCAAGGACACCTCCGCGCCGGTGTTCATTTACGGCGAGAGCGGCACGGGCAAGGAGCTCATCGCCCGGGCCGTCCACGACCGCGGGCGGCGGAGCCCGGGTCCGTTTGTCGCCGTCAACTGCGGGGCCATCCCGGACCATCTCCTGGAGAGCGAGCTCTTCGGGCACGCCCGCGGGGCGTTCACCGGCGCGCTGCGGGACAAGGCCGGCCTGATCGAGGAGGCCTGCGCCGGCACCTTCTTTCTGGATGAGGTCGGCGATCTTTCGCTCCCGCTTCAGGCCAAGCTGCTGCGCCTGCTCCAGGAAAAAGAAATCCGCCGGGTCGGGGAGACACGGACCCGGCCCGTCGATGCCCGGTTCATCAGCGCCACGAACAAGAACCTCGAACAGGAGATCGAGCGCGGCAACTTCCGGCTCGACCTCTCCTTCCGGCTGCGGATCCTGACGATCGAGGTCCCGCCGCTCCGAGAGAGGCGCGAGGACATCCTGCCCATCGCCAATCACATCCTGGATGGCTGCTGCCGGGAGCTGAAACGGGAACGGGCCCACATCTCCCCCGAGGCCATGGAGCTTATGATGAGCTATCCCTGGCCGGGAAACGTGCGCGAATTGCAGAACGAAATCCAGAGATGCCTGGTCCTGGCGGCGGGAGAGGACCTGATCAAAAAGGAGCATCTCTCGGCCAGGCTCAACCCGAAAGGGGAGACCTCGTCGCCGGTCTTGTATAACTATTTCGCCGCCAAGGCCGATTTCGAAAGGCGGTTCCTGAGCCAGTCCCTGGACAGGTTCGGCCACAACAAGGCGCGGACGGCCGCCGGCGTCGGGCTGACCCGCCAAGGCCTTTTTAAATTACTGAAAAAACACAACATGGGAGCTGGTCCCTGATTCCCGGCGCGGAGCCCTACCCGCGGCCTCCGTTTTTTGATACATTAGGGAGGCCATGAGCGAAGATAACAAGACAAACGTCTTCGAGATCGTCTGCCCCTGCTGCCAGTCCATTCTCTGGGTGGACGCGGTCAGCCGCCAGCTCGTTAAAACCGAAAAGCACGCGGCCAGGAAGAAGGGCACCCTGGACGAGCTTCTGGAGAAGGAAAAAAAGCGGAAGGAAGGGTTCGCCGGCAAGTTCGAAGCCACCGCGGAGCTCGAGCGCCAGAAAAAGGAGAGGGCCAGAGCAGCCTTCGAGAAGGCGATGGGGAAGTCCGGCGAGGAGGGCTGACCGGGGTCAGGACCCCGCCTGCGTTTCGTCGTCCCTGATCTTCGGGGCCATTCTGAATCCCGTGAACCCGAAGACGGCCAGGATGAAGACGGCGGCCCAGTTGGCCACCGCCCAGGGCGCGTAGCTCACCACCGGGACCCCGAGCGCCCCGGTGATGTACACCCCCGCCATGCTCCAGGGGATAAGCGGCACGATGATGCCGCCGCACTCATCGATGATCCGCGAGAGGTTCTTGGCGGCCAGCTTGTTCGCCCTGTAGGCCGGCCCCAGGAGCTCCGCGGGGATGATTACCGCGAGATACGAGCTCCCGGTGACGGCCGCGGTCACCAGGCAGGAGCCGATTGTGACCGAAACCAAGCTCCCCGTCCGCCGGGCGACCGTCATCACCTTTTCCAGAATCACGGCGAGCATTCCCGTCGTCTGCATGATCCCCCCGAAGCTGAAGGCGGTGAGGGCGACGAGCTGTGTTTCCATCATGCTCATCAGCCCGCCGCGGGCGAGGAGCCGGTCGACGGCCTCGACTCCGGTCTGGGCCGGGTAGCCCGTGTTCATGGCCTGGGCGATCCGGACGATCGTCTCTTTCTGGAAGATGACGGCCAGGCCGGCGGCGGCGAGCGAGGACAGAAGCAGGCCCGGGATCGTCGGCTTCTTGGCGAAGGCGAGATAAAAGACGATGAGAGGAGGCAGAAGGAGCAGGATGCTGAAGCGGAAGTTCTTCCGCAGCGTCTCCATGATGAGGGACATGGCCTCGGATGAGATCGCCCCGCCCTCGTACCTCAACCCGACCACGAAATAGACGCCCAGGCTGAGCAGCCAGCCGGGCACGGCCGACCACATCATGTGCTTGATGTGGTCGAAGAGGTTGGCGCCCGCCGAAACCGCCGCCAGGTTGGGAATATCCGAAAACGGCGACATCTTGTCGCCGAAATAAGCGCCGGCCACGATCGCGCCCGCGGCCAGCCCAAGGGGCATGCCCAATCCGGTCGCGATGCCTATGAAAGCGACGCCGACCGTGCCGATCGTTCCCCAGGAGGTCCCGGTCGCCAGGGCGGTGACGCTCGACACCAGGCAGGCCGTGACGAGAAAAAACCTGGGCGAAATGACCTTGAGACCGTAATAAATGATCATCGGGATGGTCCCGCTGGCCATCCAGGATCCGATCAAGACGCCGACCGTCAGCATGATGAGAATGGCGGGCATTGCCTTGTGGATGCTGCCAACGATCCCCTTCTGCATGTCCTCCCAACGGAACTTCAGGAGGACGCCCAGGCAGCCCGTGAGGAAAGCGGCGGCGACGAGGAGAACTTGCGGGCGGATCTTGTAGATTCCGTAGCCGACGCCGAGGAGCAGGGCCATGGCCAAAAGCGGGAGCAGGGCGACCCAGAACGAGGGAGAGCGGCGGCCGCCGGCCGGGGAATTTTCGTCGGGCATCGTGGTCTCCGTAACGTCCCGTCTGAACTTATCATGGCACGGCCGGCTTTTGCAATTTCGCGTGTTTTGATAAAATTAAGTAATAGCCATGGCCACTTTTGAAGAGGAGCTTCAGAAAATCCAGCCCGCGCTCCAGCGGTGGCTCTCGATTCTGCTCCTGGGGAAGAAGATCGAAGTCCGCGGCGCCGGCCACTTCGTCCGCGAAGGCCCGAACATCATCGTGGGCAACCACTGCGGGGCGTTCAAGGACGTCGCCGCGGTTCTCAGGGCAGTCCCCAGGCCCATTTTTTTCACCGCCAACAAGCAGCTGTTCACCCGGGATGAGTTCAACGCCCTGATCCGGAAACACCTGGTGCGCCATCTGGGCGATTTTGGCCTTACGTTGGACGCTCTGTTCAGGCCGCTCAAGGGGGCCCTGGTCCGTTTCGTCTCGAGTAACATCCAGAAGGTCGGAACCATTCCTGTCGACCTGAGCTCGGGCCGGGAAGACACCCGCCGGCAGATCCAGAGCTATCTGGAGAAGGGGAGGGCCGTCATCGCCCTTCAGGGACGGGGCCGCGTCCAGGCCAAAGATCCTCATCCCTACGTCAGCCGTATCCGGCCCGGGACGCCGTCCATCGCCTATAACCTGTACCACGAAGCCGGGATTTCGGTGCCCGTCACGCCGCTCGCGATCTACGGTTCCCAGAAGCCCTGGCTCGTGCCGGGGACGATCAAGATGAATGTCGGCGAGCCGATGTACGCCCGCGAGTTCATCGGCGGCCTGGCCAACGACATCGTGGACCGCTTTCGGCGCTCCCTCGAAGTGAGGGTCAAGGCCCTATTCCTTGAGCTGATTAAAGACTAAATCTCGAACCGGCCGTCCCGGAGGATGGTCTTCCCCCCGGCCTTGATGGTGACCTTTTCGACCAGCGCGTCGTAGTGGTGAGGGCTCGAATTCTTTCCCAGACCGTAGGAGTCGCCGATGGCGAAGTGGGCGGTGCCGAAGGCCTTTTCGGCCTCCAGCATGTTTGATGAGATCCGCGCGCCGGGGTTGGTGCCGATCCCGAATTCGCCGATGATCCGGCCCGTGGCGTCGTCGCCCACCAGCCGGAGGATCGCCCCCACGCCGCGGCCCCGCCAGCCCACGAGCCGGCCCTTCCGGAATTCCATGGTTCCGGGACCTAGCTTGTCGTCGATCAGGCTGAGCGCGATCTTCCCGTTGAAGCTGTCTTCGACCGGGGCGGTGTAGCACTCGCCCGCGGGCAGGTTCCCGTGTCCACCCTTCCGGCTGATGTCTCCGGCGCCGGCCACCCAGCGCCGGCCCTCGACGCTGAACCTGAGGAAGGTTCCTGCGGGATTGGTGACCTCGACGTCCGCGGCGCCGTGCACGGCCCGGATGACCCTCTCCGTGAAGCGCCTGAGCCGGGCGTAGTCGATATTCACGAGACGGACCATCATGTCCCGGGTTAGACCGGGCATCATCAGGATCCGCGACCGGGTCCGGCCGGTCTTGACCAGGTAGCCGCGAAACGGCTTTTCCTCGGCCCGGGCCTCGAGAACGTAGGCGATGGCGGTCGCCCGCTCGGCCGCCTCCCGGAGCAGGCGCGTGGGAGCGACGACCGGCCGGAGGGTTTCGGTCATCAGGTAGGTGGTCGTCTCGGCTCCCACCCGCTTCGCCCAGAAGGCGAGCGCCTGGGCGATCTCGAGCTTGGCCGTGTCCGTAACCAGAAGGAAGCGCTCTCCCGACCGGAGACGGAGCGACTGCCGGATGGCCTGTTCGGCGGCCTTATAAAGGTCGTCCACCTTGCCCTTCCCCTGTCGGGACCGCGCCTGCCCGTCTTTTATTCTTTGCCTTCGAAGCGGCTCAGGACGTCGTTATTGACCTGGGTGAACAGATCGTAATTGACCTTGACGTCCATGTCGTTCCGCAGCTTTTCCAGGTAGCTCTGGAGGAACCTGTTCTTTTTCTGTTCAAGGAGGCTGTTTCTCTCGGTCTCGAGGTTCTTATCGAACTCGGCCCGGCTCGCCTCTTTGCGCTCGAGCACGCGGATGACCGAGTAGCCGCCCGCGAATTCCACGGGCTCGCTGGGCTGGTTGAGCGGCATCGTGAACGCCAGCCGGTCGATCTCCGGGCTCTCGCCGATGACGGCCAGGTACTGCTCTTTCTTGTGCTCGTTGATCTGCTTGTACTCGAGTCCGAGCTTGGTGGCCGTCTCCTCCCAGTTCTTGGCGCCGAGCTTGGGCAGCGCCTCGCGGATCTTGGCCAGCGTGATCTCCTTGCGCCTGGCCGTCCTGAGGTCCTTCTCGACATCGGCCTGGACCTCCTCGAAGGTGGCCGGCCGGGGCGCTTCGGTCTTCTCGAGCTGGACGATGCCGGTCCCGGTGAACATGGGGATGGCCCCCGAGATCTCACGGTCCTTGAGCCCGAAGAGCGCCTGGCTGATGGACCCCGCCGGGTCGATGTCCTCAAGGGCCTGCCCGGACTTGAGGAGGCCGGTGGACTTGACTTTGTACCCCTCCTTCTGGGCGGCGACGTCCAGGCTCTTCTCGCGGAGGGCGGACTTTTCGAGGCGACCTATCTTCTCGGCGGCCAGGTCCCGGGATTTCTGGTCCTCGAGGATCGAGCGGATTCTCGGCTTGACGACGTCGAGCGGCTGGGTTTTCTCCGGCTCCTTCTCCGTCACTTTCAGGATGGCGGTTCCGTCGGGCCGGTCGACCTTGGGCGAAACCTCGCCCACCCCGAGCTTGCGGATGGCCGCGACCTCGTTGGTCGAGAGCTGGGTCCAGGCGTCGAAGCCCCAATCACCGCCGTCCTTGGCCTTGTCGTCCTGGGAAAACGTCCTGGCGAGCTGGGCGAAATCCTCTCCCTTGCCGAGCCGGTCCAGGATCTCCTGGGCCTGCTCGGGTCCGCCCGCGCCCCCCTTCTTGGCAATGGACAGGAAGATCCGGCTGGCCCGGATTCGCTCCGGCTCCTTGAACTGGTCGGCGTTGTCCTTGTAGTACTTCTCGATATCGGCGTCGGTCACCTGGATGTCTTTCTTCAGTTCGTCGGTCCGGAGGAGCAGATACGTTCCCTCCCGCCTCTCGGGAAGCTTGTATTTGTCCTTGTTCTTCTCAAAATAGGCCTGCAGCTCGGCCGGCGCCAGGGGCTGGTCGAACGCGGCCTTGCTCTCCTCGAGCATGACGTACTCGATCTTTGCCGAGTCGGTCTTTTTCTGATACTCGGACCACATCTCCTCGGGAGTCACCGCGATCCCGGCCGTCAGGAGCTGGACGAGCTTGTTGATGGCGATCTCGGTCTTCAGGTTATCCTCGAAATCGCCGACGGACAGCCGGCTGTAGGCCAGGAGGCGGCGGTATTCCTCGACGCCGATGAACTTGCCGTCGCGCTGGAACATGGCCACGACCCGGTCGTTGACCTCCTTGTTGGAGGCGGTGATCCCCATCTCGGACGCTTTCCGCCGCAGCAGGTACTGCTGGACCATCTGCTCGAGGACCTGCTGGGGGATGTTGAGCTGCTGGATGAAGCTCCGGTTGAGCTGCTTGAACTCCTTCTGGAGGGCTTCCAGCCGCTGGCGCAGGACGTTGAAGTAGGCGTTCATCGGGATCTTGTCCCCGCCGACCGTGGCCACGGTTTCCGAACGGGCCTTCTCGCCAAGCCGGCCGGCGCCGCCCCACACCGCGAAGATGGCGATGATGAATGTGGCGATGACGATCCACAGGGTGGGCGCCAGGGATTTGACGTTCTTTCTCATCGTTTTCAGCATGGTGTCACCTCGAACTCGTCGCCGTAGATTTATCGGATCTTGCCGTCAGGTCTCTCTCAAGAGATTCTTGGCGATGATGATCCGCTGGATCTCCGAGGTGCCCTCGTAGATGGAGAATACGCGGGCCTCCCGGTAGAGCCTCTCGATTGTGTATTCCTTTGAGTAACCATAGGCGCCGTGGATCTCGACGCCCAGGGAGGCGATCCGGCTGGCCGCCTCCGAGGCGTAGAGCTTGGCCATGGCGGCTTCCTTGGCGTACGGCCGGCCGCGGTCGTAGCTGTCGGCCGCGCGGTAGGTCAGCAGCCGGGCCGCCTCGAGCTGGACCGCCATGTCGGCAATCATGAACTGGACGGCCTGGAAGTCGGCGATCGGCCGGCCGAACTGCTCCCGCTGCCGGGCGTACCGGACCGCCAGCTCGAGGGCGGTCTGGGACAGCCCCACGGACTGGGCCGCGATCCCGATGCGGCTGCCCTCCAGGCTCTGAAGAGCAATGCTCAGGCCGCGCCCCTCCTCGCCCAGCAGGTTTTCGGCCGGAACGCGGCAGTCCTCAAGGACGATCTCCGCCGTCGCCGAAGCGTGCAGGCCCATTTTGTCCTCGGCCTTCGCCACCCGGAATCCCGGAAAGCCTTTTTCCACGATGAAGGCGCTGGGTTTGGGCGGTCCGGAAGGCAGGTCGGTCTGGGCCACCAGGAGCAGCGCGTCGGCCGCGCCGCCGCTCGTCACCCAGGCCTTGGTGCCGTTGAGGATGTACTCGCCTCCCGACCGGACGGCCCGAGTTTTCAGGCCGGCCGCATCCGACCCGGCGCCGGGCTCGGTCACGGAGAACCCCCCCAGGATCTCGCCGCGCGCGGCCCGAGGGAGGTACTTGTCCTTCTGTCGGGCCGTCCCGTAATCGAGGATGGGTTTGGCGAATAGCGCGCCGTGGACGGCGACGATGACGCAGACCGAGGCCGAGGCCCGGCCCAGCTCCTCGAGCGCCAAGATGAACGAGAGATAGTCCGTTTGAGCGCCGCCGAACCCGGCCGGCACGGTCATGCCCAGCACGCCGAGCTCGGCCAGCTTCTGGATGATCTCCCGGGGGAAGATACGCTGGTCCTCGTAGGCGGAGATCTTCGGCGCGATCTCGCTCCTGGCGAAGTCGCGGATGAGGTCGCGCAGCAGGCGCTGATCGTCGGTCAGGTCGAAATTCATCGGCCCTTGTCTCCTTCGCCGCGGGCCGCCTCCTTGGCGAAGAGGGGGGCAAGCCTGGAGTAGGTCAGGCGGAGGTCCTCGATGACGACCCGAGTCCGGCTGACGAGCGGCATGAAGTTCGAGTCCCCGGGCCAGCGGGGGATCACGTGGAGATGGTAGTGATCGACGACCCCCGCGCCGGCGCTCCGGCCGAGGTTCAGGCCGGCGTTGAAGCCCTGGGGCCGGTAGGCCCGCTTCAGGACGCGGAGGCTGAGCTTGAGGAGGTCGGCCAGCTCGTCGCTCGACGCCTTGGGCGCCCGGGCGAAGACCGAGAGATGGCGGTAGGGGGCGATCATCAGGTGGCCGGGCGTGTAGGGAAACTTGTTGAGGATGATGAAGTTGTGCCGGCCCCGGTGGACGATGAACGACGCCGCGTCATCGTTCCGCCGGGCGGCCTGGCAGAAGATGCAGCCCTGCTTCCGGCGCACTTGGCGCACGTATTTTCCCCTCCACGGAGCCGGGATATATTCCATCAGCGATTGATCATTTCCTTGAGCAGCTTGCTGGGCTTGAAGAACAGGACCTTCTTCGGGGGCACCTTCACGGGCGCGCCGGTCCGCGGATTCCGCCCCGAGCGGGAGGTGCGCTTGCGGAAGCGGAAGCTCCCGAACCCGCGGATCTCGATTTCCTCCCCCTTGAGGATGGCGTCCTTGATGGACTGAAAAAAGAGGTCGACGCCGTCTTCGGCCTCCTGCTTGGGAATGTTCATCTCCTTGGCGATCCTGCCGACGAGGTCCGCTTTAATCATGCTTTCCCTCCATGTCCTTGTTCCCCTTCTTGGAAGAGCCGAAGTTCTTGAGCTGGTCCCTCATGATGTCGCCGAGAGTATGGCGCTGGTCCTGGCCGCTGATGTACTTCTGGTATTCGAGCTTCTGCATCTCGAGCTGGGCCAGCCGGAAGCTGAGCGAGATCTTCTTCTCCCGGGGGTTCATCTTGATGATCTTGGCGTTGCGCTCCTCGCCCACCGAAAACGCCTCGGCGGCGTTGTCGATCTTCTTTTCGTCGAGCTCGGAGAGAAAGACGACCCCCTCGATCCCCGGGGTGATCTCGACGAAGACCCCGAAGTCGACGATCCGGACGATCCTCACTTTGACGAGGTCGCCCACCTTCTGGCGGGAGAAGAAGTCCTCCCAGATGTCCCCCCCGAGCTGCTTGATGCCCAGGGAGACCTTCTGCTTGTCGACGTCGATGTTGAGGATGACGGCCTCGGCCTCCTGCCCGACCTCCAGGCGCTGCGAGGGATGCCTGATCTTCTCCCAGGTGATATCGGAAACGTGGATGAGTCCCTCGATTCCGGGCTCGATCTCGAGGAAAGCGCCGAAATCGGTGATGCTCGTGATCTTGCCCTTGACCCGGGCGCCGGGGCTGTATTTCTGCCGCAGCATCTCCAGGGGATGCGGCGACGACTGCTTGAGCCCCAGGGAGATCCGCTTGGTATCGGGGTTGACGTCCAGGACCGTGACCGTGACCTCCTCGCCCACGGTGAGGAGCTTCTTGGGATGGATGAGCTTCCGCGACCACGACAGGTCGGAGATGTGGACCAGCCCCTCGACGCCCTTCTCGAGCTCGACGAAGGCGCCGAAGTCGGTCAGGCTGACCACCCGGCCGTTGACCTTCTGGCCCGGGGCGTATTTCTGCTGGACGCTTTTCCAGGGGTCTTCGGTGAGCTGCTTGTAGCCGAGCGAGATCTTCTCGTCCTTTTCGTTGAAATCCAGGACGACCACCTCGACCTCCTGGCCGGCGGCGAAAAGCTCCGAGGGGTGGCCGATCTTGCCCCACGACATGTCCGAGACGTGGAGCAGCCCCTCGATGCCTCCGATATCGACGAAGGCGCCGAAGCTCGTCAGCGAGCGCACCTGACCCTTGATCTTTTCGCCCTTGACCAGCTTGCCGAAGACCCGCTTCTTCTTTTTCTCGCGCTCGTCCTGGAGGAAGAGCTTCCGCGAGAGGACGGCGTTCTCGGTCTTCCGGTCGAACTTGATGACCTTGAACTTGAACGTCTGGCCGACCAGCTTGTCCGGCTCCCGGACCATCCGGACATCGGCGTGCGATTCCGGGAGGAAGGCGTCGATGCCCACGTTCACCATGAAGCCGCCCCGGGTCCTGTCCTTGATCCGGCCGGTGACCCAGCCGTGGGAGCTGTAGGCCTTCTCGAGCTGGTCGACGGCCCGGATGGTGTCCGCGCCCTTCTTGGACAGGACAAGATAGCCTTCCTTGGCGTCGTTTCTCTCCAGGGTGGCTTCGATCTCGTCGCCCGGCTTCAGCTTCTTGACCTCGTCCTCCTCGAATTCCTCGACCGGGATGACGCCCTCGGACTTGAACCCGATATCCACGAGGACGCTCTGGGCCGTGACCTTGATGACCCGGCCCCGGACGATCTTGCCGGCCGAGACCTCCTTGGCGCTGAACTGGTACTTGTCCAGCAGCTGCTCGTAGTCTTCGGAGCTGAGTTTGTCGTCTTTGTCTGCAGGTTTTTTTAGCTCTGGCATTGGACTCGATTCTCCCTTTGCGATGAGTGTTCGAAGCTATTTCTGATTTTGGCCACGGCTTCGGCGATGGCTTCGGGGGGAGTGGACGCCCCCCCGGATATGCCGACAACCTTCGCTCGCCTGAGCAGGCGGGGGGTGATCTGGCCGGCGTTTTCGATGAAATAGGTGGCGGGCAGGATGCGCTTCGAGATCTCGTAGAGCTTGCGGGTGTTGGAGCTGTTCCGGCCGCCGACGATGAACAGGACGTCCACCCGGGCCGCGAGGTCGGAGGCGGCTTTCTGGCGGGTCTGGGTGGACCGGCAGATCGTGTTGTAGACCTCGAGCTTTTCGGTCCTCTCGAGGAGCGCGGCCACCACCCGGCCGAAAAGCAGCCCGTCCTGGGTGGACTGCGCCAGCACGGCGCGCTCTTTCCGGCGGGGCAGGCGGCGGGCCTGGTCCTCGTTTTCGACGATCTGGCCGCGGCCGCGGCTGCAGCCGAGGAGGCCCCGGATCTCGGGATGGGCCGGGTCGCCGACGATGACGATGTCGGCCTGGCGGCGGGCCAGCCCTTCGACGAGCTGCTGGATGCGCTTGACGATCGGGCAGGTGGCGTCGACGACCTCGATCCCCCTCTTCTTTACGACCCGGTAGACGTCCGGGGCGACGCCGTGGCTCCGGATGACGACCGTGCCTTCGTCCGCCGCGGCGGGGTCGTCCACCGACTCGATGCCCAGCGTTTTAAGATCGGCGATGACCCGCGGGTTGTGGATGAGCTCGCCCAGGGTCATCACCCGACCCGAGCGCCGGCGGCGGGTCTGTTTGGCGAGCGTCAGGGCGCGCTTGACGCCATAGCAGAGCCCGGAATGTGAGGCGATGATGATTTCCATATCTTATGGGAAAAACAGGGCCCCATACTATCGGAACGGCCGGCTTTTGTCAATGCTAAGTGTAGGCGTCATCGTAACTTAGCATCAGATCCGGGAGATTCATTCGGCCGCCCTGAGGAACGCGCCCAGGCCTTTTTCCAGGACCTCGGCGAAAGGGGGGAAGTTCTCGATCGCGATGGCTTTGGCCGGCTCGAGGTCGCCCAGGCCGCGGACGATGGCCTCGACCGCCGCGAGATGGCGGGCGACGCGCTGGGCGAGCGGAATCCCCTCTTCGCCGTAGGGCACGAACAGCCTCCCCAGCCGTGATGCCCGCGCGTAGAACTTGTCCTTGCCGTCCACGATAAGCGACGACGACGGCTGCCCCTTGAGCCGGCCGTGCGAGGCGTTGGGCGTTTCGAGGAGGATGGCCTTGATGCCGGCGCGGTCGCCCCATTCCCGGTGGCTGAGGCCGCGCAGGTTGACGGGCGAGGCCTCGAGGCGGATTTCCATCCCTTCGGCCTGGAGGTCGAGGGCCGCCAGGGCGGCGAGCTCGGAGCTGTTCTCGTGGAAGACGATGGCGTTGATGACGGGATATTCGGGCGCTGACTCGTGGAGGTCGAGACCGATGTCCACCCGCTCGCGCCCGATGAGCTCCATGATCGCGAAGGCGATCCTCTCCGTCAGGTAGCCTTTTTCGCGTCCCGGGTAACAGCGGTTGAGGTTCCGGACTTCGTTCCCGCTCAGCTCCTGGCCGGCCGGGTTGATGTAGACGGCGGGGTCGGGCCATTGGTCGATGGGGTTTGTCAACCGCGAGCCCAGCCGGAATTCCCGGGCGCCGCCGCCGGGCAGGGGGATGACAAAGCGCTGGGGGTTCCCCTCCTGAGGGTCGCTGTGGCTGAACCCGCTGTGATTGGCCCGGGGGATGATGATGACCGTGCCCTGGAGGACGCGGATATTTTCGGCGAGGACGGACGCCGTGACATAGCCCGCCGGCTCGTTGGGGTGGCTGCCGCCGAGGACGAGGAGCGTTCCGCCTTTTTCCGCGCCGCGAAAGATATACACGCCGGTATCCCCGTGCGTGCCAGCGAGAGAGGGGAGATAGGCGCTCAAAGCCTTTATCTCAGTCAGCCCGGCGCTCGGATAGACCGGTTCATCCCGGTGCATGCTGAGGTAGGCCCGTCCGGCGAAAAAGACCGCGGCCGCCGTCAACAGGAGAAAAATCCCGGCGGTGAGCGGCGTTCCCTTGATCTCTCGCATCGTCACTTGATCCAGAAAAGGCGCAGCAGAAAAAGTGCCAGGACCATGACCGTTGAGGCCTGGGCCCAGGCTTTTTTCTCGCGGACGAGATACCAGAGGAAATGCGCGGTCAGATAGAGCACGATCAGCTGATAGATGAAACGCATGGCATTCATTTATATCAGTTTGTCGATGAGCGGCGCCAGGACGAGCACGGCCAGGCTGACCGCCAATTGCAGGAGCGCCGGCGCCAGGCAGGGCCGCAGGATCCCGAAGATCTTTTTTTCGCCCACGACCTGCGCCGCGAACCGGACCGAGACGGCGGCCGGCGGCACAAGGTCGCCCAGGCCGGCGATCGCCGAGAGCGACGCCGAAGTCAGCAGGGCGTTCCGGCTGACCAGGGCGAGGATGAACGGGATGCCCAGGATCGACGCCGACCCGAAGGTGGACACGCCGCCGAAAGCCGGGAGGCTCAAAGCAATGCCCAAATAAAGAAGAAACGACGGCAGGGACAGGATGGTGACGACCGTCCAGCCCCGCGCCCCGGTGAGCGTCATGACCTGGATGAACATGCCCACGCCCGCGAGAATCGCCAGGACGGGCATCGCCTCCTCGACCGCCTGCTGCGTCACTTTGAGGAAATTGACCCGGCGTCCCGAGACGAAGCCGGTGAGGCTGGCGGCGAGGAAAGCGGCCGGGATACCGACGTCCGGCATCCTGCCGGAGGACGCCCCCGGCGCCGCCATCAGGAAAAGGAGAACGACAAAGGGAATGGCGAGGCGCAGGCCGTATCGAGGCCAGATCGAGGGCGGAACGATAGCCAGCATCTCCTCCCGGCCGATCACCCGGAGGTGCCGGAAGCCGATGATGAGCGGGGTCGCGACGGCGAGCGGGATCACGATGATGAGGAGCGGCACGGTGACGCCGACATACGGCATGTCCACGCCGCTGCCCATGATCATGACCAGGATGTTGACGGGCGGGGCGATCATGCCCAGGATCCCGCCCATGGCGATGAGCGCGCCCGTCTTGAGCCGCGGCAGGCCGAGCTTCATCATCACGGGCGCGATGATCGGCCCCGTGCTCAGGATGGCCGCGGTCGAGGAGCCGGTGAGCATTCCCGGGAACATCAAGATGAGCATGACGGCGAGGAGAAGGAGCACCCGGCTCCGGTAAAAAGCTTTGAGCACCCCGGCGGCCGCGCTGTCCAGGATGCCTGAAGCCTCGAGGACCTTGATGAAGACGGTCGCCGTGAGGATGATCAGGATCGTGTCGAAATAGCCGAACCCGCCCTCGAAGAGGTGGCGGACGCTGACTCCTTTTCCGGCGAAGAGAGAGCCCGCGACCGCGGCCACGGCCAGCGCGATGCCAATCGGGAAACGGGCGGCCATGGCCAGCGCGGCGAAGACCGCCGCCATGACGAGGAAGACCAGCCACTCGGGCATGATTTATTTCATGAATGCTTGCTGGAGGGCCGCCTGGGCGTCGGCGGTTTTTTCCACCTCGACGAGAGGAATTTTATTGGCCTGGCAGATTTTAGTGAAGAACCCGTCGGCGTTCCCGGACTTGACGACGATCGCCATCCGGGCCTGGGGCAGTATTTTCGCCATCAAGTCATCGGTCTGCTCGCCGCGGCGCCCCTCGCCCCCGAGATGAAGGCACAGGACCGGGATCTCGTTTTTCTCCGCTTCGGCGATCAGGGCATCGACCCGCTTGTCTTCCTTGTCCATATCCAGCCCCGCGGCGCCCAGGCCCTTGAGGCTCGCGCCGAGGACGAGGACGAGCGTTTTCATGCCGGCCAAGTCTTTCGGCTCGGCGAGCTTCGAGAGCGTATAGTTCAGCCCCGCCCGCTTGGCCAGGACGGCGGCGATCTGCACCTCGGCGTTCTGGCCAGCCGAGGTGATGAGGAGGGGCTGCTCGAACCGCGCGGTCCCCTGCGGGCTTCCGGGCGAGCCAGGGACGGCCGCGGTCGCGACCATGAAGGCGGCGGCGACCCATGAGGCGATGACCCTGTACTTCATGTTTCAACTCCTCGGCCTGGATTTATTAGCCTATCTATACACCATCCCGCCGTTTTTTTATACCCTGGCCGGAGGCCGTACGCATCTTTTCCGTGTGATACCGTTGTTCGTCAAAGGGGTCCTGTCATGGCGAAGTCCGACCTTTTTCGCAGACGCTGACCGTATCCGAGTCCCACCTTGATTCCCAAGGGGGGAAGGGGGGATTAATATCTAGGGCAAAAGTCTGGGAAAGCGTCTGCGAAGTGCGGTAGAGGGTTCCCGTCGCTCCGGGCGCGCAGGGACTGGCGTCATGCCACCCCGCCATGCCTTCCCAGGATCACGCAAAAGAAGATGCCTCACCGGAGGCCTGTCCGGAGCTCCGGGGCGGGAGGTCATGGCCAGGCGCGCCGGAGGTGGCCGTCAGTATCCCGCTCCCCAGCCGTCGCGCCGGGAATCGGCGCCGCCATAAAGAACGCTCCGGTCGCGAAGAATCATGATCCCCTGGGCACCGCCGAAATATTTGTCGTAGGGCTCGCGCACCCTGACCTCCTGCCTCCATTTCCTGAGCTCGTCGAGCGTCGCCTCGGGAACGCGCGATTCCACCTCGACCGGGCGGGGTGCTCCCCCGGTGGAATAAGAGAAGAAGCGGGGGGCCTCGATGGCCGCGTCAAGCGACATGCCGAATTCGGTCAAGTTGAGGATGATCTGGGCGAGTGACGAGAAGATGCGCGTGCCGCCCGGGGAGCCGAGCGCCAGGAACGGGCGGCCGCCGCGGAACATGATCAGCGGACCCATCGAGCTCACCGGGCGGCGCCCCGGCCCGGGCGCGTTCGGGGATTCCGGGTCGGAGGCGAAATCATCCATGTGGTCATTGAGCAGGAATCCCGTGCCCTCGGGCACGATGCCCGTGCCGAAGAAGTCGTTGATCGACTGGGTCAGCGAAACGACGTTTCCCGCCGGGTCGACGACGCAGAGGTGCGTGGTGTTGGCCGCGTCGCCGGGTTTCGGGCCGAACGATCCATATGGATAGCCTCCGGCCGGCCTGTCCGGAGGGATGCGCGCGGCGATGGAAGCGGCGTATTGCTTGGACAGCATCTCTTCGACCGGGACGGGGATGAAGTCCGGGTCGCCGAGGTACCGCCCGCGGTCGGCGAAGACGAAGCGCAGGGCCTCGCTCAGATGATGGATGGCGGCCGGGGAATTTGGGCCCCATTTCCGGAGCGGCCAGTTTTCCGCGATGTTCAGAAGCTCGACGAGGTGGAGCCCGCCCGAGGCCGGGGGCGGGGCCGTTGCTATGAAGTATTTTTTATACGTCCCTTCGAGCGGCGCGGCCTCGACGGCGCGGTAGGCGGCCAGGTCTTCAAGCGTCATGACGCCGTCGCGTGCCCGGACGGCGTCCACGATTTTTCGCGCGATCGCTCCGGTGTAAAACTCCGCCGCTCCCTTTTCGACGAGCGTCCGGAAAGTGGCGGCCAGCTCGGGATTGCGGAACCGCTCGCCGGGTTCGTAAGGGAGGCCCTGGTTGAGATAGCACGTACTCTCGCCGGCGTTCCGGGCCAGCTTTTCGAATTCGTCGTTATTGATCCCGCTGAATGTGGCGCTGACATCGAACCCGCGCTCGGCGATCTCGATGGCCGGCCGGGCCGCCTCGGCGAGCGTCCGGGTCCCGTATTTTTTCAGGGCCAGCTCCCAGCCGGCCGGCGCTCCGGGGACCGCGACCCCGAGACCCGTCGAGGTGCGCCACCGGTTCGCCTCCTCGCCCTTCTCCCGGAACATGCCCGGGGTCGAGGCGGCGGGAGCCTTCTCCCTGTAGTTGATGACGGTTGTCCGCTTTTCCGCGGCGATGTAGATGACCATGAAACCGCCGCCCCCGATTCCGGAGGCGAACGGCTCGGCGGCGTTCAGGGCAAAGGCGGTGGCCACGGCGGCGTCCACGGCGTTGCCGCCGGCCTTGAGGAGCGAAACCCCGGCCTCGACGGCCAGGGGATGGGCGGCGACGACGATGGCGCGCCGAGCCGTGAAATTGAACGGGGCATGCCGGTCGGCCGGCGCGGCCGCCCGCGCGGTTTGCGGCGGAGCCGGCCGGCACGAAGCCAGGACGAACGACGCCGCCACAAGCAGCGTCAGGCCGGGGCGCCAGGCCTTCCCGGCCGCCGCCCGGCTAAGCCTGATCAACGGTCTTGTCCTCGCCCAGGATCTTGGCGATCTCCTCCTCCGTCGGCAGCTCGTCCAGGCTGTTCAGCCCGAAGTAGGCCAAGAACCTGTCGGTCGTCCGGTAGACGAGCGGGTTTCCGGGCGCCTTCTTGCGGCCAATGATCTTGACCAGCTTTTTCTGGAGGAGCGACTTGATCGTGTACGACGAATCCACGTTGCGCAGCGCCGAGACCTCAGACAGCGTGATGGGCTGATGATAGGCGACGATCGACAGCGTCTCCAGGCCGGCCGCCGATAGGCGGCTCTTGCGGTCGATCTTGAGAAGGCGCCGCACGTAGGCGTCAAACTCGGGGCGGGTGACGAACACCCAGCCGCCGCCCGTCTGGGCGAGCTGGATCCCCCGGCCGGGCGCGGCGTAATCCGCCTGGAGCTCCTGGGCCGCCTGCTCGACCTCCGCGGCCGGGACATCGCTCAGGACCTCCTTGATCTTCTCGATGCTGAGCGGCTCGAGGGACATGAAGATGAGGGCCTCGATCATCTCTTTCAATCCGGAAGTCATCATTCGCTCCTGGCCGCGTGGTCCTTGCGGAGCCAGACTTTGATCGTGTGGAACAGCTGCTCCTGGACGGCGAGCACCAGCCGCGCCTTGATGAGCTCGAGCAGGCTGAAGAAGGAGACGATGGCCTCCTCGAGCGTTTCCCGGGCGTTGAAATAGTCCAGGAAATCGATGACCGACTGCTTCTCGATCTCGGCGATGATCTTGTTCATTTCCCCTTCCAGCGAATAGTTCTTGCCCCGGACGACCCGGAAGTTCTCGCCCTCCTTTCTTTTCATCAGGACGAAAAACGTCTCCGCTAGGTCGAAGAGCGAAACCTCGACGAGGTCGGACTCGCCGGCTTCGGGAAGAGGCGGCAGCGCCTCCCGGGCCCAGAGGCTGAGCTGCTCGTCCTCTTTTTCCTTGAGCAGCGAGCAGGCCGCCCTGATCTTCTGGTATTCCACGAGCTGGTCGACCAGGAACCGGCGCGGGTCCTCGCCGCCTGCCAGGGGCTCTTCCCGGGGCAGGAGCATCTGGGACTTGATGTGGATGAGGAGGGCGGCCATCAGGACGAACTCCGCCTCGCGGTCGAGGTTGATCCCCTCTTTCCGCTCGAGATACTGGAGGTACTCGCGGGTGATGACGGCGATCGGGATGTTGTGGATATCGATCTTTTTTTTGCGGATGAGAAAGAGGAGGAGGTCGAGCGGCCCCTCGAAGACTTCGAGCCGGACCTGGTAGCTGCCTGAGGCTGGGGTCTCCATCCGGTTCCGCCGCGGCTGCCCTAGAAACCCAGCGCGGCCCGCACCTCATCCATGGTCGCCCGGGCGACCTCGCGGGCGCGTCGGTTGCCCTGGCCCAGAATCTCCCATACCCGCGCGGGGTTCTTTTCGTACTCCGCCCGTTTTTCCCAGTACGGCCCGAGAAGCTTGAGCAGGCGCTCGATGACGACGGCCTTGCACTCCAGGCAGCCGATCCCCGCCGTCCGGCAGCCCCGGGCCAGTTCCTCGCGGGCCGGCTTGTCCACGAAGGCGGCGTGGAGAGTGAAGGCCGGGCACTCCGCGGGCTCACCGGGGTCGGAGCGGCGCTTTCGCCTCGTGTCGGTGACCATGGTCGAGATTTTCTGCCGGATCACCTCGGGCGGGTCCTTGAGATAGACGGCGTTGCCGAAGGACTTGCTCATCTTCCGCCCATCGGTCCCGGCCAGCCGGGGCGTCTCGGTGAGCAGCATCTGCGGCTCCGGGAAGACCTCGCCGATCAGCCGGTTGAACCGGCGGCAGATCTCGCGGGCCAGCTCGAGGTGGGCCGCCTGGTCCTCGCCCACGGGAACGATCTCGCCCCTATAAAGGACGATGTCGGCGGTCTGGAGGACGGGGTAGCCGAGATAGCCGTAGGTGTTGAGGTCCTTGTCCTCCATTTCTTTCTGCATGTCCTTGAAGGTCGGCACCCTCTCCACCCAGGGGAGGGGTGTGACCATGGACAGGAGGAGATGGAGCTCGGCGTGCTCCTTGACCTCGGACTGGACGAACATCACGCACTTGGCAGGGTCCAGGCCGATGCTCAGGAGGTCGATGGCCATCTCCTCCGTGTAGCCCTTGATGACCTTGGAGTTCTGGTACTCGGAGCTCAGGGCGTGCCAGGTGACGATCGAGTAGAAGCAGTTGTACTTATCCTGCAGGGCCAGCCAGTTGCGCATGGCGCCGGCGAAGTTTCCCAGGTGCGCCGGGCCGGTCGGCCGGATGCCGCTGAAAACGGTTTTCTTTCGGGGTGGATTCATGGCTTAGACGAAAATGATCTTGAGGATGAACAGCTCGATCGGGCGGATGATCACCCGGAGCAGACCCATATAGATGAGCGCCAGGACGATGATGAACCCGTAGGGCCGGAGGCGGTCGTAGCGCTGGGCGGCCTCGTCAGGGAGAAGCCCCATCAGGACGCCGCTGCCGTCGAGGGGCGGCACGGGGATGAGGTTGAAGACGGCGAGATAGGTATTGACCTGGACCCCGAAGAAGAGGACCAGGACCAGGCCCTCGAGCGGATAGAACCCCCGAGGCAGGGAGCCCCAGCCCCGGAGATAATTGCCCAGGAAAACCACGATCCCCGGGTTGATGAGCCTCAGGGCGACGATCGAGATCAGGCAGGCGGCGGCCGCGCTCAGGTTGGCGGCCGGCCCGGCGGCGGATATCCAGAGGTTGTCCCGGCGGGGGTTTCTCAGGTTGAATGGGTTGACGGGCACGGGCTTAGCCCAGCCGAAGGGCGGCGCGCCGGCCATCACGAGGAGCAGGGGAAGGAGGACGGTTCCGATGGGGTCGATGTGGGCGACCGGGTTGAGCGTCACCCGGCCCATGCTTTGCGCAGTGTAGTCTCCGAACCTGGCGGCCGCCCAGCCGTGGGACGCCTCATGGATGGTGATGGCGAACAGGAGGATGAACAGGCTGATGACCAGGGTGACGACATTCATGGCGGTTCAGCCGTCATTTATATCATAACTACCGGAGATAATAAAGTTGAACGGGTCCTGTCACGGCGCGTCCCCGTCCGTCGGACCTTGACGGAGACACTCTCCTGTTCCGAAGGCCCTCCCTGATTCGAAGGGAGGGTTGGGAGGGAAAATATCTCAAAAGCAAAGTCTGGGGAAGTGTCTCCGAGACAATCCGTCGCTTCGGGCGGGCGGGGACTGGCGCTGTGCCACGCGTTCTATAGGACCGGCAGATACGTCTTGACCTCGTAATCGCTCACCTGCTTCTCGAACTCGCCGGAGACATTGTTGCCGTATTCCGAGATCTCGGCCCGTTTGTTGGCGATGAACGTCCGGAACACATGTCCGCCCAGCGCCTCTTCGAGCAGCCGGCTTTTCTCCATCAGCCGGACGGCTTCATCGAGGTGGCGGGGGAGGGTTTTGATTTCGAACTTTTTCTGCTTGGCGGTGGACATCCTGTAGATATTCTCCTCGACGGGCTCGGGACAGGCCTGGCCGTTCCGGACCCCGTTGAGACCGGCCGCCAGCATCGTGGCGAAGGCGAGGTAGAGATTGCAGGCGGGATCGGGCGAGCGCAGCTCGAGGCGCGTGGCGCCCTCCTTGCCCGGCTGATATTGGGGCACGCGGATGTAGGCGGAGCGGTTCCTCTGGCCCCAGGCGATGTAGACCGGCGCCTCGTAGCCCTCGATCAACCGCTTGTAGGAGTTGACCCACTGGCTCAGGACCGCCGAGATCTCGCGGGCGTGCGTGATCAGCCCGCCCATGTAGGCATAGGCCGTGTCCGTGAGATGATACCTGTTCTCTTCGGAAAAGAAGACATTCTTCCCGGCTTTCCACAGGGACTGGTGGACGTGCATGCCGCTCCCGTTCTGGCCGTTGACGGGCTTGGGCATGAAGGTGGCGTAGAGGCCATGCATCCGCGCGACCCTTTTCACCATGTACCGGAAGATCATGCAGATGTCGGCCATGTCCATGGCGTTCAAATACCTGAGGTCGATCTCATGCTGCCCGTGCGCCACCTCGTGGTGGTCGTATTCGGATTCGATCCCCATCCGCTTGAGAAGAAGCTGTATCTCCTTGCGGACCTCGCCGTGCCGGCCGCCGAAGAAATAGCCGCCGCGGTCGCTGAAGGTCGTATCCATTTCGGAGGGGAAGATGAAGAATTCGAGCTCGGGCCCGACCTTGAAATCATCGAACCCGAATTCCTCGCGGGCGACGCTCAGCGTTTTCTTGAGGATATAGCGAGTGTCCCCTTCGTAG
>Ga0154742_1060_pt5 | contig 22993 bp, 19 predicted proteins | sample Rifle2008BG16ft_FD_105750 | JGI IMG/M metagenome (GOLD analysis project Ga0154742, IMG submission 105750) | Candidatus Aminicenantes bacterium RBG_16_63_16 | reverse complement strand
GGGCCCGCTCGCCGGGAAGGGCCGGAAACGATCGCAGCCCGACGCCGCTCCAGGGGACCTCGAGTTCGTCCGCCCCGGGCCGTCTTGCCCCGATCGCGATCACGCCCAGCGCGCCCTGCCGAAGGCAGGCCTCGGCGTGGACAGAGCCCATGTCGCCTTCGGTGACGACGATCTTTCCCTCAACTCCAGCCGCCTTGATCTCGGGGGGGGTGCCGCGGCCGACCCAGACGAGTTCGGCGGTCACATCGGCCGGGGAGCTGCCGAAGGCGAGCATGGGGGCGTTGTCGTTATAGGAGGCGAGCTTCTGGCGCAGGGGATTGACCTCCCAGAGGTCGCCCTTGAGGGCCAGCCAGGCATCTCCGCCCGGGTAGGTGACGATCTCCGCGTTGGCCAGCCCGTAAGCCTTGAGCTGGTCATGGACGTACCTGGTCTCGAAGAAGTTGCCCTTGAACTCTTCGTCCGTCCGCTGCCGGTTGTAAGAGTTGATGGTGGCGATGGTCCGCCAGGCCGTCTCCCCCGAGGCCTCGCCAACGATTACGTCCATCTGCTCCTGCGGTAGGAATATCCAGTACAGCCAGGGCGTATACTGGGCGCTGGCCATTCCGCAAAGCGCGAGGGTGAGCGCGGCAAGCGTTATGAGATTACGTTTCATAGGCTGTCTCCTCGACTCGGAAAATCAAGGATTGAGCCTATACCAAGAGCGAATCCCGGTCAACTTGGGGAACGTCCCCTAGCAGGTTCGCGCGGCAGGAGGGAGACGGGGTCCTGATCTAACAGCTGGTCGAGATCTGGTTTTTCCCGCCCTGCTTGGCCCCGTAAAGCCTCAGGTCGGCCCTATGGATAAGGGCATCCACCTCGGCGGCATCGGAAGGATACCCGGCAACTCCCATGCTGACCGTGATCTGAGGCGGCGGGGCGGCGGACTTCTGGACAAAACCGTGGGTCTTGATGGCCTGGTCGATCCGCTGGGCGGTCATGACGCCCACCTGGCGGTCCGAATACGGGAGGACGACGGCGAACTCGTCTCCCCCGTAACGCGCCACGACGTCCACATCGCGGACCGATCTCTTGATGAGGTGGGCCAGCTCCTTGAGTATGGCATCCCCGACCGTGTGGCCGAGGGAATCATTGCAGGTCTTGAAATCATCGATATCGATCATGATCAGGCTGACCGGGTAGTTGTGCCGTGAGGATTTCTTGAGCTCGAGCTCGAGGAACCTCTTGAGGTAGCCGTGGTTGTAGACGCCCGTCAGCCAGTCGATGATCGACGAATTCACGGCGGCTTCATAGTGGGAGCGCAGCCTGTCGAGCTGCCTCTTTTTTTCGAGGAGGACCTTGACCCGGGCCTGGAGCTCGCGCCCCACGATCGGCTTGACCAGGAAATCGTCGGTGTCCAGCTCGATGCACTTGACCTTGCTGTCCAGGTCATCCAGGCAGGTGATGACGATGATCGGGAGGCTCCGGCCGGTTTCGGATTCCCTGATCTGACGGCACACCTCGAACCCATCCAGGTCGGGAAGGACGAGATCGAGCAGGACCAGGTTCACTTTCCCGGACTGGGCGAGCTTCACAGCCTCCCGGCCGCTGGCGGTGCGTTTGAAGCGCAGCGGGACGTCCTTGAGAAAATGACGCACCAGCTTGACGTCCCCTTCGTTGTCCTCGACAAGAAGGACCAGCGGCGCCTCCACCGGGAGCTCCTCCCGGGACTCCTCCCCGGCCCTGGGCAGGATCAGTGAGTGCTGGGAGCGGTCGCGGATGGAGACCTGGTCCCGGTACTCCTTGAGGGCGAGCATCGAGTTGACGCGGGCCAGCAGCTCCGGCCGTCGAACCGGCTTATATATGAAATCCTCGGCCCCGGCCTCCCGGCCGGCCTGCTTGTTATCCGGGTCATCCATGGTCGTGATCAAGATGATGGGGATGTCGCGGGTCCGGGGGTCGGATTTCAGCTGCCGGGCCGCCTCGAACCCGTTCATCTCGGGCATCAAGATGTCCATCAGGACCAGGTCGGGAAGCTCCCCGAGCGCTTTCTCGACGGCTTCCCGGCCGTCGGAGGCGCTGAGGATCCGGTAGCGCTCGTCCGAGAGCATCCTGGCGAAAAGCGCCATCGACACTGGGGAATCGTCCACGATCAGGATCTTTTTCCGAAAGGGTCCGGAACCCGCCGGTGGTTCACGAAGCAACATCTCGCATACTCCTCAGCTCCGCCCTGAAGGCGGCCCGGCCCCGGTCCCGCCGGGCGGCCGGCCAAACTTCGAGGGGCCGGCCCGGCTCGAGATTCGAGGCCTCGGGGGATCAGGTTCCGATATTCCCCCCCGCCGGTCAATCATCGCTCAGGGGGAATCGGGAGGTGATATTTGGAGAGAAGGTGTCCTTGAGCCGGGCCCTGATCTCGTCGCGGCTCTTGCGGAAGCAGGCCAGGATTTCTTCGTCTGTTCCTAGGCAGGCTGCCCGGTCATCGAACGACGGTCCGCATAGAGGGCGTTGATGAAGCCCTCGGCCATCTGGGACCGAGCCGCGTTGTGGACGCAGATAAAAAGAATACGTTTTTTTCCATGATATCCCTCCCTTCCGTCCTGTTCCGGCCCATCAAGAGCCCGCCTCGGCGCGAACATCAGCGGCGAAATATTTGCGCCTGAAGAAGAGGGCGACGTTGACCAGGCCGATCATCACCGGCACCTCAACCAGGGGACCGATGACCGCCGCGAACGCCTGCCCGGAATTGATACCGAAAACGGCCACGGCCACGGCGATGGCCAGCTCGAAATTGTTGCTGGCCGCCGTGAACGACAGCGTCGCCGCCTTCGGGTAGTCCGCGCCCGCCTTCCGGCTCAGGAAGAACGACACCAGGAACATGACCACGAAGTAGACGAGGAGCGGGATGGCGATGCGCACGACGTCGAGGGGGATCTTGACGATGTACTCGCCCTTGAGCGAGAACATGACGACGATCGTGAAGAGCAGGGCGACGAGGGTGATGGGACTGATCCGGGGGATGAACTTCGTTTCATACCAATTCCGGCCCTTGAGCTTGAGCAGCGTGAACCGCGTGATCAGCCCGGCCAGGAAAGGAATGCCGAGGTAGATGAAGACGCTCTCGGCGATCTGCCGCATGGTGACGTTGACGGCCGTCCCGGCCAGCCCCAGCCAGGTCGGGAAGACGGTGATGAAGACATAAGCGTAAACCGAGAAGAACAGGACCTGGAAGATGGAGTTGAAGGCGACGAGCCCGGCCGCGTACTCCCGATCTCCCCGGGCCAGGTCGTTCCAGACGATGACCATGGCGATGCAGCGGGCCAGTCCGATCATGATCAGGCCGTACATGTACTCGGGCTTATCGCGCAAGAAAATGACCGCCAGGGCGAACATCAGGAGCGGCCCGATGATCCAGTTTTGGACCAGCGACAACGCCAGGACCTTGAAGTTCTTGAAGACATCGCCGAGCTCTTCGTACTTCACCTTGGCCAGCGGCGGATACATCATCAGGATCAGCCCGACGGCGATCGGGATGTTCGTCGTCCCCGATTGAAACTTGTTAATAAATCCGACGACAGCCGGCACGAGATATCCCAACCCGACGCCGACGGCCATGGCCAGAAAAATCCAAAGGGTCAAGTATCGGTCAAGGAACTTGAGTCTTGGGTTTCCAGGTGTCATGCGAGATCTCCTTTCGCAGCATTCAGCGCCAGAACAAGAAATACAATCCGATACCGATGATCAGGACGCCGGCGACTTTCTGGAGGACGCCGTGAGCCGTACGCAGACCTTTCGACTCGAGCAGGCTCTTGGCGGCCCCGACCGATGTCCCCGCTACGAGGACAAGCGCCGAGTGTCCCAGTGCGTAGACAAAGAGCAGGAACGCCCCATAGATGACATTTCCTTTCTCCGCGACGAAGGCCAGGAGCACAGCCAGGATGGGGACGGCGCACGGAGTCGAGACGACGCCGAAGAGGAGACCCAGCAGAAAGGCGCCGATATAGCCTTGTTTTTTCACCCTGATCCCGGTGGGGACCGGAAAATTCAGCTTGACCAGGCCAAGCAGGTGAAGCCCCATTAACAGGCAGACCCCGGCCACCGCGTATTTCCAGAATCGGCCGATATCTCCGAACATCCGGCCCATCAGGGCCGAAACGAGGCCCAAGGCGGTGAAAGTCAGGGCCAGGCCGAGGACGAAGAAAAAGGAAAAGACGAGGGACCTTCTGACGGTCGTTGTTTCCTTATTCCCCGCGACAACGCCCATTAAAAGCGGGATCATCGCCAGGACGCAGGGATTCAGAGCCGTGGTCACGCCGCCCAAGAACACGGCAACGACCGCCAGCCACGGGGTATTTTGAAGGAGCGCGGAAATGTCCCCGAAAAGAGTCTCCATATTTCTTCAGCTCAGTTGACGCCGTGTTTCTTCAGGAGCTCGAGGATCTCCTCCTTGGGAAAGAGCCCGACATGGCGGGCGATCTCGTTTCCCTTTTGATCCACAAATATCTGGGTCGGAATAAGCTGGATCTTGTACTTTCGGGCGGGCTCGGGGTCTTTCCAGACATCGTAGAAGACGACCTGGACGCGGTCAGCGAAGCTTTTGGCGATATCCTTCATGATCGGCTGCATCTGCTTGCAGGGAATGCACCGGTCGGCGCCAAGCTCGATGAACGTCACAAGGTACTTGGAAAAATCGATGTCCAGGCGATTCGTGACCAGGACTTCGCCCTTGGCCGCCCAGATAGGAGTGTTGGATTGATCAGCAGGGGCATCCACGGCCAAGCCGGGGGAACCGACGATCATTAGCAGGGCCAAAGCAAAGGCCAGCCTCGTTCCGTGGGTTCTGGTCAACATTTAATCTCCCTTCATCTTTCAGCTGTATTTTATCTTGGCCTATAAGCCGTTCTTCTTTTGGAGTTCGTGGACTGGCTCGGATTCCCTCGATCAGGCCGAGGCTGCCTGGATCCAGGCCTTGATCTCTTCGGGACGCGGGATCCGGCCCGAGCACACGACCCGGCCGTCGATCACCAGCCCCGGCGTGCTGAGGATATCGAATTCCATGATCTTCTTGATGTCCGAGACCTTCTGAACGTCCGCGGCCAGGCCGAGCTCGGCCAGGACGTTGATGGTCCTTCTCTCGACCTCGTGGCAGCGCGGGCAGCCCGGTCCCAGGATGATGACCGTCATTCTGATCCTCCTTGACGATGTATTGGCTGAGTCATTTGTCAGTCGCCATTCACGTTCGCCGGCATAGCCGCGGGCCGGACCCCGTCGTTCTGACTCATCCGCCATAACCCCGCGGCCAGCAGGGCCAGGAAGACAAGGAGGTACAGGGCGACCGTCCCGATGTTCGCCCCGTCCTCGAGAGCGCCGTAGATCAGACCGGCAACCGTGCTGAACAGCGCTACCCAGAACACGTAAACCCAGGCCTTGGCCTTCCCGATGATCGCCGAGATCATGAGGATGCTTTGGAGGCTCAGCTCGGGATCGGCCATGAGATAAGCCAGGAGCGGACCGCGATGCATGCCCAGGCTTAAGAACATTTTAGCGACCGGTACCTCGACAAGCGTCGGAAAATACATAAATACCCCGAAGACGACGCCGGCCAGGTTCCCGAAAAGCGTATTTTGACCGGCCAGGACCTTGATCCATTCCGGGCGGATGAGGACCCGGATAATGCCTACGAAAAACACGCCGACCACGAGCAGCGGGAAGATCTGCTTGATGAAGCGCCAGGATTCCCAGAGGAAATCGCGGACCTCATCCGGCGTCAATCGCCGGCGAGCGATGTACGCCAGAAGCGACACGGAAAGTATGACCCCGAACATTTTCCCCGTGAACAGGATGTCCAGACCGCCGGTGTCGACCGTCATCCCGGCCGAGGCGACGAGAAGCGTCAGGACGACCAGCCCGAGGGACACCCACGTCCAACGATTGAAGCCGTCGGAGATCTTGCCCAGTCCCCGCCAGGAAACGAACGCGGTCAGGAATAGCAGCCCGATCAGGATCGCCCCCTGGACGGAGACCCCCTCCTGTCCCGTGGCGCTGTCGGAAGGGACGACCCGGTTCAAGAACTCCTGGAATCGGTCGAGGCCCGAGACGGGTATCTTGACGCCGCCATAGGCATTCGTCAGGAGGCCGATCTTGAGCGTCCCCGACAGCAACAAGGCGACGAGGATGAGCAGGAAGGCGAGCGAGGCCTTTTTTATGCTGGCCTTCCCGGCGAACATCGTGTCCGGGCGTTGGTCATGGCTGATGTCCGAGCGGCGGAAGACAAGGGCCATGATCATCCCAATGCTGATGCCGAAGACGAGAGACAGGAAGAGGCGGGCGAAGGCCAGGTCCGCCCCGATCATCCCTCCGGTATAGACGAGGGCGAGGATATTAGCCGCCGGGGCGAAGAACAGGAAGGTGATCGCCGGACCGAGCCCTGCGCCCTTCCTGTAGATGCCCGCGAACAGAGGCACGATCGTGCACGAGCAGACCGAAAGCACCGAACCGGCCAGCGCCGCCGCCGGGTAGGAAACATATCTCGGAGCATTGCGGCCTAAAAAGCGGGTGACGGATTCCTTCGGGATCAGGGCCGTCATTGCCCCAGCGATAAAGAACGCCGGGACGAGGCACAAAAGTACGTGGGCGGCCAGATAGGCGGCCAGATTTCCCAGGCCGCCCTGCAATAACTTCAAAAGGTAACCGGCGGTATCCATGTTGATTTCCTCTATTTCAGCTTTGTACTTGGCATTTCATGATGTCTATTGATTTCCTACGTCCTTTCTGTCTCGGTTGAACCCGGACCTTCAAACCGAGGATTGATGCGCCTCAGCCTTGTTCCTCTTCCGGACGTTTTCCCGGAGGCAAATATCGAGTCGGTCGATGTCCCGGGGCAGAAGCTTGGACTCAGCCCGATCGGGCCCGGAGAGCCGCCGGAGCAGCGGCTCAAAGTCCTCCCTGATTCTCTGAGGGATCGTATAGATGATCCACCTTCCCTCCCGCTTATCTTCCACCAGGTCCGCGTCCCTGAGGAGCCGGAGCTGGTGGGAGATCCGTGATTGGGACATATCCAGGACATAGGTCAACTCGCATACACAAAGGTCCTTTTCCAACAGGAGCAGAAAAATCCTCAGGCGGGTGGGATCGGAAAGTGCCTTAAGAGCCTTAATAATCTCTTTCATATCATCCTCATATATGAACACATTTTCATATTTATTATGTTTCTTGTCAAGTGCTAACTTGAGTGAATAAACCAGTCCTTGTCCAGTATCCGGAAATCGATAAAATACAGATTGTAGGCGAGTCCTTTACCGGAGGGTCAGATGAAACTAGCGATATTCGGTGACATCCACGGGAACATCGAAGCCTTGAGAGCTGCTTATCAGGCCGTCGAGGCGAAGGCCGATAAGTTATTCCACCTTGGCGATCTGGGGGGCTATGCTCCTTTCGTGAATGAGGTTGTGGATTTCCTGGTCGCGCACGGTGTCGCCGGGGTCCAGGGCAACTATGACGACGCCGTGGCCAACGACCGGGAACACTGCGGCTGCAAGTATGAAGACCCCGTTCAAGAGCTGATGACGACGCTCTCGTTCGAATGGACGAAGAAGCGCGCCGCGCCGAGGACGAAAGAGTACTTGAAGAGGCTCCCGGCGTCGCTTGAACTCTCCGCCGATGGCAGGACGGTCCTGCTCTTTCATGCGGCCCCGCACAAGAACAACCTTTACTGGTATGAGGACCGGCCGGAGCGGTTCTTCAAAGAGATGGGCGAGAAGACGGACGCCGATGTCCTCGTCTATGGCCATACCCACAAGCCCTATCGGAAGGACTTCGGCGGGAAGGTCTTCATCAATGCCGGGAGCGTCGGGAAACCCAAGGACGGGGACTCGCGGGCCTGCGTGGCGTTGATTGAGATCACTCCCGATGCGGTGACGACGGAATTCTTGAGGGCCGAGTACGACGTCGAGAAGACCGCCGCGGCCATCTTGGAGCAGGGCCTGCCCGCCTATTTCGCCGAGAGGTTGCGGCAGGCGAGATAGCGATGGCCTATTTCTTGGGCTTGAAGGCCTTGACGCCGAGGCTGAGGACCGAGGAAATATGGTCTTTCAGTTCGTCCTGCGGGATCTTCAATTTCTCGATGATCTCAGGAGCCAGCGAATCTTCGAGCACGAGCTCGGGAGGGAAGGCTTTCTCGCTCACCACCTCAACGTCTTTGAATCCGGCCTCCCGGATGGCGTTTAGATAATCGTCTTTAACCATGGCGCCGGCGATGCAGGCCACATAGGCGTCGACGGATTCGCGCACGGCATTGGGAAGCGGCTTTTTCAAGGCCAAGTCGGAGACCATCAGCCGGCCGCCAGGCCGGAGGACCCGGAAGGCCTCGCGGAAGACCCGGGGCTTGTCAGTCGACAGGTTAATGACGCAGTTCGAGATGATGATGTCGACCGAACTGTCGGCCACGGGCAGATTCTCGATCTCTCCCAGGCGGAACTCGACGTTCGCCGTGCCCGCCTGGCGGGCGTTCTCCCTGGCCTTGTCAAGCATATCGGGCGTCATGTCCACACCGATGACCCGTCCCTTCGGGCCGACCCTGCCGGCCGCGAGGAAACAGTCGATCCCGGCTCCCGAGCCCAGGTCGAGGACGGTCTCGCCGGGCTTCAGGCCGGCCAGAGCCGTCGGGTTCCCGCAGCCCAGGCCAAGGTTGGCATCCTCGGGGATGGCCGCCAGCTCCTCCGGTGAATAGCCCACCATTTGGCCGGCCCTCTCCTGGTCAGCCTGTCCACCGCAACAGGGTGAAGAGGCCGGTGCGCAACAGGATGTTTTCGTCTTCGCCGCCTGGGCATACCGGTCCCGGACGTGCTTCTTGATCTTGTTGTCTTTCTCGCCCATATTCATTCTCCTTTAAGAGACGATGCCCTTCATCAGGGGGCCGAGCCGGCCCCGGACCATGCCCGTCAATTCATCAGCCTTGATCAGGGACATGCAGCAGACCACGCCGCTCTTTCTCCACAGGATGAGAGCCAGTTTGTCTCCGGGCCGAATCCCGGCGGCCTCGCGCACATCCTTGGGGAGCACCATCTGGCCGCGTTCATCGACGCTGACCAGCGCCTCCACCCGGCAACATTCGTCGCCGTCCGTCTTCTTCTGTACGACCATTGCGTCATCTCCTGAATTATTATTATTATCTTAATAATCAGTATTTTCTTATATTTCTGATTATATGTCAAGCCCTCGAGGCGAAACGGGAGGCGGAGGAAGGCCGGCCTGTTATTCTTCCCCGGAAACGGCCCCAGGCCCTACTCCTTCTCGAGCAGGATCAGCGTGTTCTTCGTGATGCCGAAGGAATCGAGGATCTTTTTGAAGTCGTCGTACTGCTCGAGGGGGATTTCCCTTTTCTTGAAGGCCAGCGTCTTCTTGATGGTCACCGTCGATTTTTCCGGGTCATAGGACGCCGCGAAGGAGAACTCGCCGAAGTCCTTCGCGTGGCTGAAACCTTCGGGCAGATAGAGGGGCTTGAACCCGGGGGGGATCTTAAACGAAACCGTCGAATGGATTTCGCTCTCGGCAGTCAGGCGGAACGGGTACCGCCTCTTGGCCAGGCTGGGGGCCGAGGGCAGGTCGGCAAAGCCATAGGGTACCGGGGGAACCGGGACCAGCATGATGGCCCCCTGAAAGATTCCATAATTCCGGCCGCTGAATTCCTGGGAAATTCTGAGGGGCTTGGCCAGGTCCGCCGCATCGCTCAGCTCGTTCTTCATCGCCCGGCCGTCCTCGCAGAGCCGGTTGACCGACTCGGCAAAAAAATTATCGCGCTCCCTGGCGGTCATATCCTTGAGCTCCTGACGCCCCCGGAGGTCGAAGATCCCGGACAAGGCCGCCGAGATCTTCCCCTTGACGGCGCCCGAGCTATCGAGCTCGGCCGAGATCTCGCAGCTCTCGACGCTCTCGGCTTCGGGGAGGCAGCGGACATCGACGAATTCCGCGCCGTCGGGCCTCACGAGCAATCCCCGGGAGCCCCGGCCGTCCCGGAAATAGCCGAAGAGCGAATCGTCGGCAAAGGGGTTGAGGAAAAGCCGGCCGCCGTTGCCGGCACGCGGCACCGCCACGAGAAGCGCGTCAAACTGCTTGAGGGTGGGCACGTCCTCCTCGGGAGGCACGCTGCGCGCATTGACCAGGACCGGGTGGGCCGTCAGGCCCGCCGCCTTGAGCAGGGCGACGAGGAGCGCCCCCTTGTCCTTCCAATCGCCGTAGCGGTTTTTCAGGACCGTGCTCGCGGGATGAACGTCATAGCCGCCCTCGCCGAAGGCGAACCGGACGCTCCGGATGTCCCTGGCGACAAAGAAAAACACGGCCTTGATCCTGTCGAGCTCCGTCGCCGCCCCCTTCGTCAGGTTCCCGGCCAACTCCACGATGTCCGGTCCGGGATCGGAAGCGGCGGTGAACGAACCGGCGAACCCGCCCGAGGCGGCCCTCCAGTCCGGGTAGGTGCTGAAGACGGCCCGGGAGGCGATCTCCTGGAGGGGCGGCATGTATTCCTCGGGCTTGATCTGGGGCGAGTCCGCGGCCTGAAGGTGATAAGTCTTCCGGCCCTCCTCCCCGGCCTCCTCGCTGAACCCGGCCGCGAGCCCCCGGACCTTGCGCCGGAGCGTCCTGTCCCCGGGGATGACGATCTTCAGGTCCTTCCGGACGATCGGCTCGTCGAACTGGAGGAGCACCACGCCCTCGACCTGGCCGGCCTTCTCGTCGGACTTCTTGTAATGGACGGCCAGCATCGCCCCCGGGTCGACCGCGGAAAACGAGAGCACCCGGTGAAGGACATTGGCATAGAGGTCGGCTTCGGCGAGCTCGGGCGGGGTCACGTCGTTGATCGCCTTGGGCTCGACGTCGATAACTGTGCCGTCCCCTTTGATCGTCTTGGCCAGGACGACCTCGACTTTTTCGTTGTTCCTGTCGAAGGGTATGCGGAAGTCGCTGAACTTCTCCCGGCCGGTCAGGTTGAAGACCTCCAGGGCCCTGAAATACTCGTGCGTCGCGCCGCCGGTCTTCAGCAGCGTGAACACCTCGCCCGCCCGCACCACCACCGCGCTCGAATCCGGATACTTGGCGCGCGAGGGCGCGCTCTTGGCCAAATCCTCGATCTTTTCCTGCGCCGCCGCGGCAACGGCCAGGCAGGCCGCCAAAATCAGTCCGACAGCGGGCTTTTTCATCGGGCACCTCCGGCCGCGGGCGCTTCGACTTTTTCCAGAATCACCATGCTCTTCTGGAAACGCCTCAGCCCCTTGACCACCTTCCTCAGGGCCTGGTAGCCCTGGGGATCAAGGCTCGGCACCTCGATCCGGAAATCGCTTGTGAAGGTGACTTCCCGGCCCTTCTGGGACGCGGTCAACGTCAGGGACACCGGCCCCTCCCGGATCGACACCGGGTCGGGCACGGCCTTGATGCTGTAGCCGGCCGGGATCGAGATCGTCTCCTCTTCCCGGCAGCCCCGCGGAGCGAACAGGAAAATCGGAGTCTTCCTCTCCTCGCGGTCGCCCAGGAGCTGGAAGATGCCGACCGAGATGATATCGAAGGCCTGGGTGGAGAACGGGATCCTGAACATCACCAGCTTCCCGATGTCGACGACATAATCCCTGGCCTTGTACTCAAAGCTGATTTCATAGGGTTTAGTCAGGTCGGCGAACTCTCCGGGCTTGACGTTCTCGACCTTGATGGTGCTGGCCAGGTTCTGGCCGAGCTGTTGAAAGACCATCGGAAACTGAAAGGCCGGGACCTGCTTGGCCACCGTGCGCAGCACGAAATCATAGAACCCCTTCCCCGTGATCCTGACCTTTCCCTGGATGCTGCCGTCGGGGAGGACCTGCGTTTCGCCGCGGATCGCGCCCAAACTCTCGCCGGCCGGGATGGGCGGGACGTTGATCAGGTCCTTGCCCTTCCCGTCCAGCAGAAGGACGCTCCGGCCGCCGACATAGGTCTCGCCGAAGGACGAGCTGAGCTCGAGCGTCGGGTCCATGTAGACGATTTTTCCATCGTCCATGACCACGCCGCAGATGGCGTGCTCGAAGTAAATGAGCGGTATCTCGGGGTCGGGCGACCGCGACAGGTTGAGTAACGCGTCAAAGGCCTGGACGCCGATCTCCTTGAGCATGGCCATCATGAGGATGGACTTGTCACGGCAGACGCCGTACTGCTTCTCGAAGGTGTAGGTCGCCTGGTGGGGCTCGATGAAGGCGCCCAGGTCCATCGACGACCCCATGTACCGGATCTTCTTGGAGACATACCGGAAGATGGCCAGGATCTTGTCTTCCTTCGCGGCGCAGTCCCCGGTCAGCTCAGCGACCTTCGCCTTGATGGTTTCGTTCGTATCGACCTTCCCGGCGTTCAGGCTGTCGCCGTACCGGGAGAGCTCCTTCCAGTCCTTGAACGTGGAGGCGAGAACGCGGGTGGCAAAGTCCGCCGCCGAACCCATAGCCAGCTCCTGCTCGATCTTGGGCAGGTTGACCGCCCGCCAGCGGTAGACGACCCGGTCACCCCTCTTTTGCTGGGAAAACTCGAGCTTCCCGTCCCTCACGACGTAGCGGAGAGGCTTGGAGGCGGGACCTTCGATGATCACCTCCTTCCTCAGCACGGGCTCCATGCCCTGGAAGACGGTGAAATCGTTATAGTGCCCCTGGATCAAGGGCTTGGAATGGGTCTCGACCGTCATCTCGGCGGAATCGCCGACCTCGACGGCCGGAAAGACGACGCTCAGCCTGCGGAAATTCTCATCCAGGATGTTCATGGCCTGGGTCTCTTCCATGGTCCCGTCTTTGATGGATTCCGGCGGGACCGGGACCACCCGGCCGTCTTTTTTGATGACCCTCGCCAGCCGCACCTTGACGGTCGAATACCGGCGGTGGTACGGGAGCTTTCTGGTGGCTACCGTCTGCTTGCCCTTGTCGGTCAGGATCTTGAGGACCGAGTGCTCGACCGACGTGAACTCGCCGCTCTCGTCGAAGACGGTCCGGTTCTCCTCGAAGACGACGAGGACGTTGGCGTTGGGGTGCTCCTTCAGTCCGCCGGCGCGCTCTATCTCGGCCAGGACCGGCTTGAGGTCATCCGTCGGCTGTGGCGCCACCGGCTGTTGGGCGGCCAGCGGAAAGGCTAGAATCAGCGGAAGCAGAATAAAAAGCGCCAAGTGTTTACGATTCATGGGTTTTCCTCGGAAAAACCTCCGATGCCAAGTTTATATTATGTCGCTTTGTCTGAAAAAAGAAAACCCCACCCTGACAGAAGTGCATCCCCCGGGTAAAAAAACAGAACTGGTCCCACCGGAGTGCAGCGCTGGATCTCGGAGGGAGTCAAATCCCCCTCTCGGGCGCGGGATGAACCCAAACCCGGCTATTTCTGGTTTTCGATCGAGACGAGCTTCAGCTCCTCCCCCTCCCACGCGGCCTGGACCACGACCTCGAGCTTGCTCTCGGCTTTCTTAAGAAATTCCTCAACCTTTTTGCTGCTCGCCTGGTCAAATTTGTAGAGCTTCCCATCGGCAAAGATCGAATACCCGCTGGCGACGCAGTCCGGCATCAGGGCGCACTCCTTGGGGTGAGTCTTGATGAACTCCGCCAAGTTGTCCTTGTTCAGGTCGGCGCAGCGGTTATCGATGATGGTACCCTTGAGAGTTATGACTTTCCCCTCAAGAATGGCCACCGCAACAAGCGATACAAGCATAACCGCAAACACAACTTTCCTCATAGGAGAACCTCCTCTATTAACAAATTAGAAACCTTAACTGTCTTTCGCGCCATTTTCTACTATTCCTATCGGATTAATAGTATTATCGGCTGAAACCGGCTCTGCTGTCAATCACGGCCCCCTGTCGTTACCGCCTTAGTTGGTGGAGATCCGGCTCAAGCGACCTCGGCCGGTTTTCTATAAATTTCAGAATGCCGAATCCTTATCGGATGGAGCTCTTCAGCTGTCTTCCATACTCCCGACGGAAGGAAAGGCTGTTCAGAGTCCTTTGCCCCTCAGCCCTAACGCGTTAAGGGCGACGATGACCGTGCTCAGGGACATGAAGATCGCGGCCACGGCGGGCTGAAGGATGACGCCCCTGGAAGCCAGGACACCGGCCGCGATGGGCAGGGCGACGATGTTATAGCCGGATGCCCAAAAAAGGTTCTGCATCATTTTGGCATAGGTGAGCTGGGAAAGCCTGATTACCTTGGGTATGTCCCGCGGATCGCTTTTCACCAGGATGATTCCGGCGGATTCTATGGCCACGTTCGTGCCCGCGCCGATGGCGATGCCCAGGTCGGCCTGCGTCAGCGCCGGGGCATCGTTGACGCCGTCACCCACCATGGCGACTTTTAGGCCTTTCTGTTGAAGGGCTCTCACCTTTTCAGCTTTCTCCTGAGGCAAGACTTTGGCGAAGTATTCGTCAAGCCCCAGCTCCCGTGAAACCCACGAGGCGACGTCTTCGGAATCCCCGGTGATCATCGCCACTCTGACGCCTATCTGCTTAAGAGAGCGGATGGCCTCGCGGGATTCTTCCCGAATGACATCCGCCAGGGCGATGCTTCCGAGAAGCTTCCCATCCGCGATGACATGGATGACTGTCTTACCCTGCCCCGAAAGCCGGGCGACTTGCGACTGGAGCTTAGGAGGGACAGATGTCTCCGCTTCCTCGAGCAATGCGTCGTTGCCCACCAGCACCTCACGACCCTCGACCTCGGCCTTGGCCCCTTTGCCCGGCAGGCGCTCAAAATTCTTTGTACCAAGAAAGGACAGTCCTTTCCTCTTGGCCTCCTCGACCATCGCTTTGGCCAGGGAATGTTCCGACCCGCTGTTGACCGAGGCCGCGACCTGCAGCACGCGCTCCTCCGAATAGCCCGCGTTGGGCACCACGGCATCGACTCCGAAATCCCCCCTGGTCAGCGTGCCCGTCTTATCAAAGAGAACGATGTCCACTTTCCGCGCCGCCTCGAGGGCCAAACGCTGGCGGACCAGCAGTCCGTTCTTGGCGGCCATGGCAGTGGAAATCGAAGCCACAAGGGGAATGGCCAGGCCGAGGGCGTGCGGGCAGGCGATGACGAGCACGGCGACGAGCCTTTCGGTCGCGACGGCGAACCCGGCGCGCGACAGGAGCCAGGCGATGAAGGTGATTCCTCCCGCCAGCACCGCAACGACGGTGAGATAGAACGCCGCCCTGTCGGAGAGCATCTGCAGCCGTGATTTGGAGGCCTGGGCTTCGGCGACAAGCCTCATCACGCCCGCCAGAAACGTCGCTTCGCCGATCTTCGTCACTTCGACCTTCAGGGCCCCGTCGCCGTTAATCGACCCCGCGATAGCATCGTCGCCGGCTTTCTTGAAAACCGGCTTGGATTCTCCCGTGATAATGGATTCGTTCAGGTCGGATCGCCCTTCCACGATTCTTCCATCGGCCGGGATTTTCCCGCCGGGCTTCACCAGCACGATATCCTTTTCCCTGAGCTCGGCCAGGGCGATAACCTCGGTCTTTTCGCCTCTTATCACTTCAGCTTGATCCGGCAGCAGCCTGGCCAGCTCCTTGAGCGCGCCCTGCGCCCCCTGGACCGCCCGCATCTCGATCCAGTGGCCGAGAAGCATGATGGTAATCAGGGTGCCGAGCTCCCAGAAAAGGGTGTGGCCTCCCATAAACGTTGCGTAGACGCTGTAAGCGTAGGCCGCCGTAATCGCCAGGGCGATCAGCGTCATCATTCCGGGCAGGCGGGCTCGGAGCTCTCTCCAGGCCCCGGCCAGGAATACCCAGCCGCAATAAAAATAGATGACGGACCCGAGCACGAACGACAGATACCCGGACCCTGGAAAGGCCGGCGCCTCGAAACCCAGAAGCTTTTTGGGGAGCTCCGAGTAAACCAGAATCGGGATGGTCAGCGCCAGGGCGACCCAAAACTTAGCTAAGAATGACGACGTCTTATGGCCGGCGTGCTTGTCGAATTCTGCGGCCGTTCCAGGCCGCGCGTGAGGCTTGCCCTTCAGGGGAACCAGGGCCATGCCGCACAGAGGGCACCGGCCGGGGCCAAGTTGCTCGATCTCCGGGTGCATGGGGCAAGTGTGGGTGATAGCCGAAGCTTTTTTAATCTCATGTTCCATGTTCATTTAGCTCCGGTCAAAGGTAGCAGCTAACTCCGTCCAATTCCCCCCGATTTGTCGAGCCTGTCCTGCCAACTTCCGGCTCCGTCTCCTAAAAGCCCAACCGCAAACCGGCTTTCATGCTGAAACCGCTGATGTTGATGTCGAAAGGCGTCAGGTTCTTCCGGAATTCGTCCATGTGCTCATCGTCTGCCCGGAAGTGGTACCGAGCATCACTCTGGTCAAAATAACAAAACCCGTCCATGCGGCGCCCCTGCTCGTCGAGGTCAGACCCAGGATGGAGGTCCGGCCTGAAGCCGTTTAAGGTGACAAACCGGTAGCTCGCCTCGCCGATAACGAGGACATTTCGACCGATCCTGAGGTCGGTTGCCAAGCCTAGGTGAGGACCGAAAGCTCCTTTTCTTTGGATGGTGATATCCCGATAGCTGCTCCAGTAATAGCCCACTCCCCCAAGAAGAACCGCGCCCGCGGAATTGCTGAGGGGTTTTCTCAAGTAGGCGGTCAGCGTCAAAGGAGTGCTCCTGAAGCTATGGTCAAGACCCATGGCGAGGCCTCTGCCGCTGCCCATCATTCCTCCCATCATGCCCCCGAATCCCGCCCCATGCATCTGGTCGTAACTGCTGAGATATCCGAGCCCCAACCCAAGATTGAGACTCCGTGACACAGAGAGCAGAACCTCGGCCCTCAGATCGGCCATTCCTCCCTGCGATTCCGAGTGGCTGTAGCCGCCCATCAAGCCGATATAAAGCGGTCTTTCTTCGGCCCGATGCGTTTGCGCCGAGAGAGAAGAGAGGGTTACTCTCCCCCCAAGTAACAAGGAGAGAGCCATGAATACGAAAGGCTTCAAATGAATTTTCATATCTTCCTCCAGCTTGGTTTCATCTCATTCCGAAAGGCCCAAATACTACCATTCCTATAAATTCTATAGAAACTATAGGATTACTATATACTACATCATGTAGAATGTCAACGCAAACGCCCCGGCCGTTCCTCCAATCGAATGCGCGTTAACCCTTGAATTTGTCCTCGATGAGACTCTTCTCCGCGACCTCGCGGTCCTGCGGGATCCCGGAGTATCGGCTCGTAATTCTGTTCCTGGGAATGCGCCGATCTCCCTCGAGATGAGTCCCTTCGGTCTCGCCGGATCGCCCGCTCTCAATGCCCCCTCAGGTGGGGGACGGGGATCTGACTGGGTTCCACCGTTCCGTGTTTCATCTCATGGCGCCATTTCCAGATGGCGTATATCGGAGGATAGACGAGAAGCTCCATGATGAAACTCGTGAACACGCCGCCGATCATGGGCGCGGCGATCCTCTTCATCATGTCCGAGCCCGTCCCCATCGACCACATGATCGGGATCAACCCCATGAACGTGGCCGTCACGGTCATCATCTTCGGCCGGATCCTTTTCACGGCGCCATGAATGATGGCCTCTTTGAGGTCCTCGAAGGTCCTCATCCTTCCCTGCCGGACCCGGTCATGGTAGGAGAGGTCGAGGAAGAGAAGCATGAACACGCCCGTCTCCGCGTCCAGGCCCATCAGGGCGATCATCCCCACCCAGACGGCGATCGACATATTGAAATTGAGAAGATACAGGAACCAGACGGCGCCGACGAGCGAAAACGGCACGGCCAGCATGACGATGCCCGCCTTGACGGGCGACTTCGTGTTCATATAAAGGAGGAGGAAGATGATGAAGATGGTCAGGGGGATGACGATCTTCAGCCGCTCTTTGACCCGGAGCATGTTTTCATACTGTCCGCTCCACTGGAGGGAATACCCCGCCGGCAGCCGCAGCTTTTCATTGACGATTTTCTTGGCTTCGTTGACATAGCCGCCCACATCGCGGCCCGTGATATCGACATAAACATAGCCGGTGATCATGGCGTTTTCGTCTTTGATCATGGACGGGCCGTAGGCCAGCTTGATGTCCGCCAGCTGCTCGAGCGGGATCTGGGCCCCGGACATGGTGGACACCAGGACGCGCCGCAGCGCGCTCAGGTCGTCACGCCATTCCCGGCCGTACCGCACGTTGATCGTGTACCGCTCGCGGCCCTCGACAGTCGTCGTGACGGGTTCGCCGCCGATGGCCGACATGATCACCATTTCGACGTCTTTGACGGAGAGGCCGTACCTGGCAATCTCGTCCCGTTTGATGAAAAAATCGACAAAATACCCGCCGGCCACCCGCTCCGCGAAGATGCTCCGAGTTCCCCGGGTGTCTTTGAGGATCCTCTCGAGCTCGGTCCCGATGTTTTCGATCTCTTTGAAGTCCGCGCCGAAGATCTTGATCCCCACGGGCGTGCGGACGCCCGTGCTCAGCATGTCGATCCGCGCTTTTATGGGCATGGTCCAGGCGTTGGAGACTCCCGGAAACCTCATCTTCTGGTCGAGCTCGTTGACAATCTGGTCCCAGGTGACGCGGTCCCTCCAGATGAACCGGAACGGCCGCTGCAGGAACCCGGGAAGCCGGGAGTACCAGCGATTGACCTTCCGCCATTCGCTCTCCGGCTTCAGGATGACCGTTGTCTCCATCATCGAAAACGGCGCCGGGTCGGTCGAAGTTTCCGCCCGTCCGGCCTTGCCGAAAACCCGTTCGACCTCGGGAGTCTCCTTGAAAATCTTGTCCATCGTCTGAAGAAGTCTCTGCGTTTCGGTGACGGAAATCCCGGGCAGAGTCGTGGGCATGTAGAGAATCGTGCCTTCGTTGAGCGGCGGCATGAACTCGGAGCCCAATTTCAGGTAGATGGGCACCGTCGAAGCCATCAGGACGACCGCCGCTATGATGGTGCTCTTACGATACTTGAGCACGAAGCGGCAGGCCGGCTCATAAATCCTGAATAGGATCTTGCTGATGGGATGCTTCTCTTCCGGATAGTATTTCCCGACCGTGATCGTGTTCGTTATCTGCGAAAGCCAGCGCGGCCTGTAACGGCGGTAATCCATCCGCGTGAACAGCATGCGCATGGCCGGGTCGAGAGTGATGGCCAGCAGGGCGGCAATGGCCATGGCCAGGTTCTTGCTGTAGGCCAGCGGCCTGAACAGCCGGCCTTCCTGGTCGACCAGGGTGAACACCGGCAGGAAGGCGACGGCGATGACCAGCAGAGAGAAAAAGACGGATGGGCCGACCTCCTTAAGGGCGTTCAGCCGGACCTCGTGGAAGTCGCCCTGGCGTCCTTCCTCCTGCCAGAGCTCAAGCTTCTTATAGGCGTTTTCCACCTCGACGATGGCCCCGTCCACGAGCACGCCGATGGAGATGGCGATCCCGGAAAGGGACATGATGTTGGAAGTGAGCTTCATACCGAAAAGGGGGATGAACGACAGGAGCACGGCGATGGGGATCGTCACAATGGGGATGATGGCCGAAGGAAAATGCAATAGGAAGAGGAGAATGACGAGGCTGACGATGATCATCTCCTCGATGAGCTGATGTTTCAGGGTGTCGATCGAGCGGTTGATCAGCTCGGACCGGTCATAAGTGGTTACGATCTCGACCCCCTTGGGGAGCGAGGGCCGGATGTCCCGCATTTTTTCCTTGACGCGGTTGATCACGTTCAGGGCGTTTTCCCCGAACCGCATGACGACAATTCCGCCGACGGTATCGCCTTCCCCGTCCAGGTCGGCGACGCCGCGGCGGATCTCCGGACCGAGGGCCACCTGCGCGATGTTCTTAATGAGGACGGGCGTCCCGGACATGTCGTGCCCGACGGCGATCTTCTCGATATCGCCTATCGATTGGGCGTAACCGCGCCCCCGGACCATGTACTCGGTCCCGGAGAAATCGACCAGCCGGCCGCCCACGTCGTTGTTGCCGTCCCGGATCGCCTCGACAACTTTCATCAGGGGAATCTTCAGGGCCGCCAGCGCATTCGGGTCGACGCTGACTTGGTATTGCTTCTGGAACCCGCCGACCGAGGCCACCTCGGCCACTCCCGGAACGCCCTGGAGCCAATAGCGCAGGTACCAATCCTGGAAGCTTCGCAGCTCGGCCAGGTCGTTGGCGCCCGTTTTATCGACGAGGGCGTATTGATAGACCCAGCCAACGGAAGTGGCGTCCGGGCCGATTTCCGTTTTAACCCCTTCGGGCAGCCTGGGCAGTATTTTGCTCAGATACTCGAGCGTGCGGCTCCTCGCCCAATAGATATCCGTCCCATCCTTGAAGATCACATAGACATAGGAGAAACCGAAATCCGAATACCCGCGGATAGCCTTGACCTTCGGGGCTCCGAGCATCGCGGTCGTGATGGGGTAGGTGACCTGGTCCTCGATAATGTCCGGGCTCCGGTCCCAGCGGGAATAGATAATGACCTGTGTGTCGGATAGATCAGGAATGGCGTCCAGGGGGATGTTCCGGATGCAATAGACGGCGGCGACGATGGCGGCCAGGGCCAGGAGGATGACGATGTATTTGTTTCTGGCCGAGAAGTCGATGATCTTTTCAATCATGCTTCTGTTCTTCCTTTCCCGCGCCGGCCGCCTCCCGGGTCATCTGTTGGAGCGCGGCCTTCAAGCTGGACTCGGAGTCGACGAGAAAATTTGCCGAGATGACGACCCTTTCTCCCTCGGCGACCCCTCCCAGGACTTCATATACCCCTTCGCCCTTGACGCCGAGGCTGACCTCCCGCGGCTCGAAATAGCCCTCGCCCTTGTCCACGAAGGCGAAATTCTTGACTCCCGCGTCCAGGACCGCGTCGGCGGGAATGGCCAGCTTGGCGCCGTAATCCACGTGGATCTCCAGGTTGGCATACATCTCGGGCTTCAGTTTGAACTCGGTGTTTTTTACAGCGATCCTGACCCTGTTCGTCCGGGTCTCGGAGTTGAGGTAGGGGTAGATATAGGTGATCTTTCCTGAGAACGTTTCGCCGGGGAAATAGGAGAGGGAAATCATGGCTTCCTGCCCCAACTTCACGTACGGCAATTCATATTCGTAAATATCGCCGAACACCCAGACAGTGGACAGGTCGGCGATTTTAAAGAGCTTCTCGCCGGGCATGATCTTCTGTCCGCTGAGGACCTCTTTTTCGATCACGAATCCTGAGATCGGGGCAAAGATCGCGAACGTCTTCTTGACCTGTCCGGTCCGCTCCAGGCTCTCAACCTGCTGGTCCGAGATATCCCAGAGTCTCAGCTTCTCCCGCGCGGAATTGAGCACGGAGAGCCCGGCGTTACCGGGAATATCTTTGGCTTTGAGCGCCAGGAGATACTCCTGCTGGGCCGCCACCAGGTCGGGGCTGTAGATTTCGAGGAGCGGTTCCCCGCGCCTGACAAGACGGCCCGTGGAATTCACGATGAGCTTCTCGATCCAGCCTTCGAATTTCAGAGTCACCAGGGAGATGTTGGGCTCCGCGTAGTCGACCCGGCCGGCGGCTTTGACAACCTTGTGGATCGGCTGAATTTTCAGGGTCTCGGTCTTGACGCCGATGAGCTGCTGCCGTTCCGGGCTGATCTTGACGGCCGCGCGGCCGCTCACTTCGGAAGGCGCCGCCGCCTCTTCGACTTCAAAGGGCACCATCTCCATGCCCATGGAGTCTTTCCCGGGCCGATCGGAGATCTCGTTCGGGTTCATGGTCGAACGATATATCGTCTTCTTCTTCGGCGCCGGTTGTGTCGGTGTCGGTTGTTCTTCCTCCTCGACGGCAACAAGGTCCATGCCGCAGATGCCGCACGAACCGGGTTTATCGGAAGTGAACGTGGGATGCATGGGGCATCTGTAGATTCTTGCTGTCTTGGCCGCCGGCTGCGCCTGTGTCCCGGCCTTGGACGCCTCCGCCGCACTCACGGATACAGATGCCTGTCTTTCGGGGGACTTCCTGCAGGCAGCGAAAATGACAACCGCCGCGAGGAAGACAACACTAGCGAGGCCGATTGTCCGGGCCTTCTTTTTAGGTTCTGTCATGACGATGACTCCTCGGTTCCACGGATTCTACGAATATTGCTCCCGATCATGGCGCCGGCTTCCTCATTGAATCGTGGCCGCCGGATCCGGTCCGTTGGCCGGGTCGCCGGGGGCCGCCGGGTGGAGTAGATCGAGCGAAGTCAACTCCTCGAGCCTGGCCGCGGCCGACCAGAGGCTGCTCAGGTTCCGGACGTACTCCGTCTGGTAGGTGAAGAGATTGGTGATATCCGAGACGAGCATCAGGAAGTCGACTTTTCCGGTCTGATAGCTGGCCAGGGAGGACTCATAAGCTAGCCGGGCCTGAGGCAGGATCCTGTCCTTGTAAAGCGCCGCTAGGTCCCCGGACGTCCTCGCCATGGTGTAGCTTTCCGTGACCATGAACCCGACCTCGTTTCTCATCGCGGCATAATCATTGCGGCTGCCGCTCAGCCGGGCGACGGATCCTTCAAGGAGCGGAGACTGCTTCCTCCGGGCGTAAAGGGGGATCTCCACCCCGACCATGACTTCGTACATGTCCGGGAGCCGCCCCTTGAACCCTTTCCCCACCTGGACCATGAAGTTGGGATAGAATTCCTTTTTCGCCATCTTGACCTCGGTCTCCCCTTCCTGGATCATCAGGCGGGCCTCCTCCAGGCGGGGAGATTTTTCCTCAGCCTTTTGGCGCAGGGTGTCGAGGTCGGCGGTGAGCGCATAAAAAGGAATTTCTCTGGCCAGGCCAAGCGGACTGCCGGCCGGCTGGTCCAGGAGGGCGTTGATATTGGCCGTCGTCGTCGTGATCATCTGGCCCATGTTGAGAAGCATCTCTTCGATCCCCGACAGCTCCACCTGCGCCCTGAAGATATCCGGCTGGGCGCCCGTCCCAACGGAGTACTTGAGCTCCGCAAGCTGGAGGGCTTTCTCGAGGACGTCTTTTTTCCGGCGGAGAAGATCGACCGACCTCTGATAATAATAGAGCTTGGCATAGAGCTCCTTGATTTCCCGGACCAGGGTGAGCTGGGCGGCCCGGACGGCCTCCGCCGACTGGAGAGA